>Ga0187780_10000607_pt1 | contig 26613 bp, 25 predicted proteins | sample 1015_Q2_SP10_20__FD_132429 | JGI IMG/M metagenome (GOLD analysis project Ga0187780, IMG submission 132429) | Tropical peat soil microbial communities from peatlands in Department of Meta, Colombia - 1015_Q2_SP10_20_MG | ecosystem: Environmental > Terrestrial > Soil > Wetlands > Peat | place... | reverse complement strand
GTTCGCACCGGCCGCCACAGGGACGGTTTCAGGAAACGTTACAATCGCCTCCACTGCGACCAATGGTTCGCTATCCATAACGCTCAGTGGAACTGGAACGCAAGGGGATTTGATTGCGACTCCCTCGAGCGTAGCTTTCGGGAACTTGGCCGTCGGTTTGAATGCATCGATTGGCGTCACGCTGAAAAATGCCGGCACGGCTTCTATCTCGATTACCGGCAGCAGCATCAGCGGAGCCGCGTTCACGATGAGTACGCTTGCTACGCAGACGCTGACTCCAAATCAAACGGCTTCGTTTAATGTCACGTTCACGCCAACCGCTTCAGGAGCGGCGACAGGCACGATTTCGGTCACAAATACCGGTGCAGGCTCGCCTCTGAATATCGCATTAAGCGGTACGGGCACCCAGGCGCAGATTTCGGCCAACCCGTCCAGCGTGAGCTTTGGAACCGTCGCGGAGGGCAATAGCAACTCGCAGCCGATTACGCTCAAGAACAACGGCAACGCGACTCTCACGTTCTCGCAGATCAGCGTGTCCGGGACCGGTTTCAGCCAAACAGGGTTATCCACATCAACGACGATTGCGGCAGGCGGCAGCACGACGTTTGACGCAGTCTTCACGCCATCCTCTGCGAATCCAGTAACGGGCAGCATCACGTTGACGACAAACGGTACGCCTTCTCCGCTGGTCATCAATTTGTCGGGAACGGGCTCCGCCGCGACGTTCTTACTGGGTGCAAACCCCAGCAGCCTGTCCTTCGGTAACGTGGGTGACGGAACCAACAGTTCGCTCGCGACGTCGATCACAAATAACGGAAACTCGAACATCACGGTTTCCAGCGTGACGGTGACAGGCGCAGGATTTGGCGCCAGCGGGATCTCAAATGGTACGATTCTCACGCCCGGTCAGTCTGCGACGCTCACCGTGACGTTTGCGCCGACATCGGCCGGTGCCGTCAGTGGTGCGAGCGTAACCATCGCGAGCAATGCGACGAATTCTCCGACGACGATCAACCTGTCGGGTGCCGGAGTGCACACGGTTCTATTGCAGTGGTCGCCGAGCTCAACATCGGGTGTGACCTACAACGTGTTTCGTGGAACGAGCAAGGGGGGAGAAGGTACAACCCCGATCAATCCGTCGGCTATTTCCGGCACCAGCTATACAGATACTAACGTGAGTTCCGGGACGAGCTACTTTTACACGGTAGAGGCCGTGAATCCGGCTGGCAGTAGCGCGCCATCGAACGAAGCGGAGGCAAGCATTCCCTAGCAAGGAATCTGGGTAGGTTCAGGGGCGAGCCAGCGATATCAGGATGCCGAGCGAAGATTAGAGCTCGGGAAGTAAGAAACTCTTTGGCTGTCCGGGCGGACAGGTGTCCCTACCTGTCCTAAGTGTGTACCTACGTCCAGTACCCTCCCGTTTCGACAATCTGCACAATCGCTGTGTCACACGGGTACACACATTTCGCAAAGTTCTCACTCCCGCAGGTCCTTACGCCCGAAGAGAAAATCGTTCTCTCACTGCCTTCGCGCGCTGGTAACAATTGCTCCTTTCGCCGGGCTTCTTGCGACCGCAGGCTGTGGCCTGGCAGGTTCGGTCAGCACGACCAGTCCCAGCAGCTCAAGCGGTAACCCTGCAGCAGCGCAAATATCGGTGAACATGATGAGTGTAGCCTTTGGAACAGTCACCTCCGGACAAAGTACTTCTCAACCGATCTTGCTTCGGAATAATGGCAGCGCGACGCTCACCTTTTCGCAGATCGTCGTTTCTGGCAGCACCGAGTTCAGCCAGACAGGACTCTCGACGTCGACCACAGTGGCTGCGGGCGGCAGCACTACCTTTGATGCGGTCTTCACACCAACCTCGGGCACATCGGTAAGCGGAAGCATTACGCTTGTCACCAACGGTACGCCGTCTCCCCTCGTGATTAGCCTGTCGGGAACCGGAGCTACGGTCACGTTATCACTCAATGCGAACCCGCCGAGCCTGTCGTTCGGCAGCGTCAGTGACGGGGGTGCGAGTTCCCTCCCCACGGTGGTCACGAACAACGGAAATTCGGACATAACGATTTCGAGCATGACAGTGACCGGCGCGGGATTCAGTGCTAGCGGCATTTCAGACGGCGCCGTGCTTACGCCGGGGCAATCCGCAACTCTAAACGTGACGTTTGCGCCGGCGTCGGCCGGCACCGTGACTGGTGCCGGGATCAAGATTGCGAGCAATGCGCTTAATTCCCCAATGACAATCGGCTTGTCCGGCACAGGCACTCATGTGGTGGAGCTACAATGGACCCCAAGCTCAACGCCAAACGTCACGTACAACGTATTCCGAGGAACAAGCAAGGGGGGGGAGGCGCCGACGCCAATTAATCCATCGGCTCTAACGGCACCTACGTATACGGATAAAAACGTGAACGGAGGCCAGTCCTACTTCTATACCGTCGACGCTGTGGATTCGGCTGGGAGTAGCGCCCCTTCACCCGAAGTGCAAGTAAACGTCCCGGCGGAATAGTCCACACGGTCTGAAAGCCGACAGCCAGCATTTCTGGCAGTTAACATTACTTGCCGATTCGCAGGCTGGTTACGGCGCTCTCCAGCGCGGTTCATGGAAGTACCTCATCGACAAGCTGTCTCACGTGTTCGGGGATTGCCTGGGCTGAGATCAGTCCAGGCGATTCGATCCAAATCAACCGCACAAGGCTTGGAAATCCTAGATCGGGCTCGATGCGTGGTGCTTTGCGGTACGCGGACCTCGAGGCAAGTCGGCCTTCAGGCAGCCTGCGGACGGCTGTGGCCCACAATTCTCCAGGCGAGAAACGCTGTCCCGACACCGAGCAGCATTAGGCTGCCGGAACCCGGCTCGGGCGTGGGGACGCACGGTGGCGGAGGCGTAAAACACACGCTCCCGCTCCCATAGGGCTTGCCATATGAGCCATCCGTAAACCACCCGCTTGTGTCGGACTTACCATTGGTAGTATCAGTGATCACAAAGTCCCAACTCGAGCCGTTTGATCCGACTCCCCAGGTATAGGTGTCCGCGCCCTGATCCGACGGGTCCAGCGTCACATCAAAATTTTCCCCGTAGAAGTTCACCGGAATCGTTGGCCCAGGGAAAGTCACCAGGGGGTCGGTCGGCACGTCCACGCAAGAGGTGTCGCATGTGAAACTAGCGTCGGCGTATGAATCCGCACGGGCATTTGGAGCACCCATCACCCAAAAGAACAACGCAATGATCCAGAATGACCTTCGCACTCAACGCCTCCAGTGAACCCAACGTGCAGACCCGCGCCTAAATCCTGATCTTACCGAAGCAAGTCAGAGACCAATCTCACCATATTGAAATCACAGGACTTGCGAGCTTTCGGGGCGCTCCCGACTGCAACAGATTGCATTATTGAGGAGTTTTGAAGCCTTGCGGGACAGTCTTTCCATTCGCAATAGCGACGGCAATTTTCCGCAGTAGGGTCGTGATCTGCTTCGCAACCTCAAATCCATTGCTGTCAGCCATGCGTACGGGCCATGCCACCGCTCTTCGAGGACCGTTCTGGCTTTGTCTCTGGCGGACTCACTCGAGAGTCTGGCTCACGAGTTCGCTGACATGCTCTGCGATTGCCGGAGCCGAGGTCAGTCCAGGCGATTCGATTCCGATCAGTTGCACAACAGGTGGAAACTCTGGGTCGCGCTCGATGACGAAATCGGTCCAACCCCTCGCGTGAGATCTCGCGGCTGCGGAATCTGGGGGCGGTGCCAGCTTTGCCCGGATCCCGGAATGAGCAGGAATTAAGTCGACTGCTTCAATCTCGGGAAGCAGCAGCTTGGCGTGGTGCGCAAATTCCTCGACGGTGACCCGATTGTGCTCGTAGTCGTTCTTGTCCTCGACATATCGGGCGGAAGGACCGATCAGAACATTTCCCCATAGAGTGCGCGTAAAGTGGGTACCGAGACTGAGACGGTCTGCGTGTGGCATTGGGTAAACCAACCCGCGAACCAAATCTCTCTTCGCCCGCACGACTTCACAGTAATCTCCGCGCACCGGATAGATCTTGTGTTCTGCCATTTTCGAGCCCAGCATGGCCGCGACTTCATCTGCAAACAAACCTGCGCTGTTGACGAGACAGCGCGTTTCGATTTCCCCGACGGCCGAGGCCACGCGGATCGTGTCGTTCGTTGGCTCGAGCCGCTCGACCTTAGCGCTCGTCACAAGGTGGGCACCCTGATCGGTCGCAACCCTTGCGTACGCTTTCACGAGATCTTCGCTAGAGACGATGCCCGTGGACGGAACGTCGATGGCGTCATAGCCCTGAATGTGAGGCTCTCGCGCCCGAATGGAGGCGCGGTCGATGATTTTTAGGTTCTCAACTCCGTTCGCACGACCGGTTTCAACGAGCCGCGCGAGTTCCTCAGCTTCGTCTATCGATGGCGCGACGACGATCTTGCCGCAATTTCGATGAGGCACTCCATGCGACGCGCAGAATTCGTACGTAAGACGGTTGCCACGCACGCACAAGTTCGCCTTGAGTGACCCCGGCCTGTAGTACAAACCCGAGTGGATCACGCCGCTGTTGCGCGAGCTGGCACCCATGCCGAGCTTCGGCATCGCCTCGAGCAAGAAGACATCATGCCACTTCGCCGAAAGCGCGCGCGCGATCGCGCAACCTACGACGCCACCTCCGATAATGAGTACGTTTGCTTGGTCCACCATTACCTCGCTGAGCCGAGCGCGCCCCGGCTTCGCAGCATGTGCAGAGAACCGCGATTGGAGTTGATCCAAATGCTGCCACTGGCGGCCAACAAAATCGAGAGAAAGATGTTTTCAAACGACACGGTCCGGCCGCTGACGTGAACCAGAACAGCCTCGAGTATCACGGAGGGCAAGACTAGCCCGGACAACACCAGTGATAGCCGGACAACCCCGTGTGCAGCGAGGGCTCTCGACGCGAGTCCGACGAGGCAGCCCGCGGGAAAGAAGACAATCGTATAAAATACGTACTGATAAAGCTCGAGTTCTGGCGTCTTGATACGGCGTATGACTCTGGCCAGGGCGGCTCCGGGACCCAATTCGTAATTGCTATCGTGCTTCTTTCCGTTGATGAATAGGTTCGCGCTGGCGCCGTCGAAAGTCAGCAGGATATCGCGCATTTCGCTCGCGGCGAACGTTTCGGGAATAATCCAGGACATCCTGGCACGCTGCATCGAAAGCGGAGTGCGAAACCAGAAGACCAAGCTCGCGTCCTCTTGTCGAAGCTCCATGTTTGCGGCCCCAGAGGGCGACGAAATGGAGACGATCCGCGCGTCGACTCCGTTAATTTCGGCGGGCTCGCAAAGAACTCGGAGCGAGAACTGTCCCGTCTTCTCCAAGTCACTCTCTAACGCCGATACGGAGCTGGGAGAGGTCAGCCAAGACTTCCCGTCCAAGAAGACATCACTCGCGCTAATCGAGCCCGACGCCTGAGGCATCCACGAAAGGCCGGGGAGAAGGTGGCGTCCCTCTTGGAACGGGGCAGAACCCGAGAATCGATACGCGACGATTGCATCGGGGTCCGCAGTGTCCGCCAGTTCGCGAGAGGTGAGTGCCCGAGCAAATTCAGAAGACACAGCGTGGTCCCATATTTCAAGCGCGAAGATTTGGCCCTTCCAAGCGGATGTGAGTCGATTTGATGCCGAATTGCCGACTACGAGGAGAGAGTCCGAGTTCCAATTGCTCAGCCGGGCCTCTTCTTGCAGACGGACTGTGAACACGCACCAGATCCCAAGGTAGAGCGTCAGCACCGGCGCTGCTCGTCGCCAAGTTAGCCAGGCGCGCGCCTCGCGCTCGGTTGCAGAGAGTAGACGAAGCGTGCCTCCACCGAACAAATCAAAGAGCATGGTTCCAACAACAGCGCCGAACGAATTCGTGAGAACGTCTTCCCATCCCGAGTCCCGTTGAGGAATGTAAATCTGAAGGAGTTCGACGGCATAAGAGAGCAAGGCGCCTGCCGCAAGTGTAACGCCAAACGTCGCTATCCAAGACGCGCCTCGTTCCCGGAGCTTTTCAGCGAGGCCAAACCCATACGGCACAAATAGCAAGATATTCAGAAAATCCTCGAGCGGGCCAATCTTCTGTCCCCAGCCGCCCAATGAGAACGGAAACTGGGGACGCGGCAGGTATCGCCCAAAATCAAAGCTAAAGGGATAGAGGGTTAGGAAAAGAATTCCGCCGACGGCGAGAATCAGGATTCGATTGGACCAGCCAGAAGGGGGGTGCGAAACGTTCCAGTCCATCGGGCCATCTGTCATCGTCCGTCGCTCGCTTGCAATGCCTGGTAAGTCTAGCATGCGTCCGGTCGCGATCTCGCTCCGTTGCAATGATTAGTGCGCCGACATTCAACTCCCTTATGTTGAGTGATTTAGGCTGGTTCGTTTTGCAATTTTCACTTTGCCTCCGCTCGGTCCGACGTTCTGGATCCAATTCTCATTCCATCCTATCTCAAGCCCGGCTCAGCTCGTGCCCATTTACACCGGCGCTGACAACATGTCCGCCTAGCAATCACAGGATGATCGCGCTCGGGGAGCTATCATCGCTTCGCTAGTAAGGGACGCCGGGAGCATCGTCACTCCAACTTCTCCTAGAAGGATAGGCCGGTAATGCCTATGTCAAAGAAGAGCCGGGAGTTGGACAGGTATCACAACCTGTACCAAGTTGGGTCTTTGGGCCAGTTGTAGCTGCTTTCTCAGTTGGTTAATGTCCTTTGGTAGGTTCTGAGAGGAACCTCCAGTCGTGTCGCGAAAGAAGCACACATTCGCAGCACTTTTATGTTGCTTCTTACTGAAAGCGCAAGCCATAGCTGCTCCTGCTAAGCCAACATCCAACCCCGCAGCAGCTACGCCGACATTCTTTGTGCCAGCCGGAACATATTCAGGCACACAATCCATCACCATTGACAGCGCCTCCGAACCTCCGGTAGTTTGCTACACCACGAATGGCGCTACGCCAGCGACCAACGGCTCGAATAATTGCGCGACGGGCGCGTTCTACGCTGACCCGGTAGTCATCACAACGACCACAACTTTAATGGCAGTTGCAGGCGGAGCCGGCTACACGGACAGCCCGGTGGCAACGGCGACGTACACGATCCATCCCACAGCAGGTCCCGTCGTATTCAGTCCGAGTTCTGGAACCTTCGCCACGGCGCCGACGGTTACACTTACCCCGAACGTTTCCGGTGCAACGATTTGTTTCAGCACAGACGGAACAACACCAACGGCCAACGGGGGAGGCATCTGCACGCACGGCACGACCTATACTGCGCCGATCACCGTTTCCTCGACAGAACTCGTGCAAGCGATAGCGTCCAACTCGGGTTATATCGACAGTCCAGTGACAGCGGCAGGGTATGCAATCGGCGTCGGCGTCAGTCCCTACGCTCCGTGGGCGAATGGCCCCTCGACTAGCTCCAGCTACTTCCCGATAGGTGTGTGGTCACAGAGTTCCTTTAGAGCAAGTTCTGGCGAGTACCAACCACTAGGCATCAACAATTTTGTCGGGTTTTATGGCTCTCTTACACTGGCGGATATGAATAATTTTCAGACGGGCGCGATGCCGTACATGCCGGATCAAAATACAATCGCACTGACTCAGACGCCGCAGAATTCATACATCAAATCGTGGCACATGATTGACGAACCTGATGACGCCCAGCCGATCGGTGGTGGCGCCTGGGGAGCTTGCATCTCACCCAGCCAATTACTCACCTACTATCAAAATATCCAAGAGAACGACACTACCCGGCCTGCCTATCTAAACTTTGGCCAAGGTGTTTCGGAAACTTCATGGATCGGCCGTGGCCCTTGCACGGGCGAAACCACCTCCTATTATCCAGCGGCCATCCAGGCTGCAGATATCATCGCCTTCGACATCTATCCGGTCGCGGAATATAACGGACAACTGGAGCTGGTGCCCAACGGTATAGACAATCTGAAGACCTGGTCGGGCGGCACCAAACCTATTTGGAATACTATCGAAGCTCTTCCTTTCAACGGGGGAACTACACCTACACCTTCTCAGATCAACACTGAGGTATGGATGAGCCTGATTCACGGGTCCCAGGGGATTATTTATTTCGTGACCCAGCTGTCACCCACTTTCCGCGAAGATGGAATTTTCAATTATCCAACTCTTGTGACGGCGGTGACGAATATCAACGCGCAAATCACTTCCCTGGCATCCGTTCTGAATAGTCCGACGATTGCAAACGATGTGTCAGTGTCTTCCAGCGTTTCCAGTGTGCCGATCAGCATGATGGAAAAACAGCTCGGTGGGACAACGTATGTTTTCGCGGTCGCAATGCGCAATAGCTCCACAACGGGAACGTTTACAACCCCTGAGGTATCTTCCGGTAGCGTAACCGTCATCGGGGAGAGCCGGCAGACTCCCATCACGAACGGGCAATTCGTGGACAGTTACGCCGGTTACGCCGTGCACTTGTACCAGTTCCCTTCGGCGAGTAGCTCTGTCCCTAACCCGCCAACCGATTTGACAGCCGTAGTTCAGTAGTCAGACCTGGCTTTCTAAGTAAGCCCAACTACACCAAAGAGAAGTGGTTTCTATGGGACTTAGTTCGCGAAACATTGTCGAGCCTTCAGCCTTCCCTGTACTCTGGCTGTGTCACCGCCCAAAAAGTCGCTCATCCTGAAAAGCTAAGCGTTTACGTCGCGGGAGATTCCCTCGACGGTTTCGTTGCCTTCTACCGCAGGCCTAATATCCTGTTTAGCTGAGCCCGGGCCTTCAAAATCACTTCAAGATCATCCAAAGGCTCAGCCCGCTTTTTCAACTGCAACGCGTGCTGGTAGGCACCGTCGAGATCACCATTCACAGCTTCGAATCGCACCCGAGCCAGCGCTCTGACGCGTGCGATCGCCGAATATTGCCGGCCACACAATTCGAGCGCGACAGTTTCGATCGGCCAAGCGAATTTCGGTCATCAGCAAATTGTTCAAAACGTGCAAAAGCAGCGGTCCGAAAACACCGCAAGGAAAATCCGCGGTCGCGAAGTTCAAGCGGGACGTGGAACTGCACCTGACAGGAAGGGAAACCGAGCCTTGGGAGTTGCTCTACTTCAAGGTCCACAAGAGTCAGTTGCCGGTGATCGAGCAAGCCCTCGAGACGGCGGGATTGATGCTGAGAACGAACAAGTCACGCGGGTATTGCCAAGAGATGATCTGTGCCGACTTTTTGGCTGGAGCCTGACACGAGGGCGCCTTCCCCCGCAAACCTTAATGCTTGCCGTATGCAGGTTGTATGAGCTCTTGCCCGAGCCGCTGAAACAGTATTTCGCCTGCCGTTTACGAACGTGGGCATGAGCGAGCTGCGTCGGAAATGTCCGCGCCTACGGCTAAAGCGTGCGTCCTATGCGGAGCTACATCGACAAATTCTGGTGCGCGACGGGTGGCGTTGCCAGCGGTGCGGTCAGTCGGTGAATCTGCAGGTTCATCACGTTCGATCGAAAAGCAGAGTCGGGATGATACGGAGGACAATCTGATCACGCTGTGTGCCAATGCCATCGAGACGTGCATTCATCAAGAAGACGAATGGTTGCGAGTTGAGCTCAATCATCCTGTGGTCGCGCCGAGCCCAGCTATGAACTGTGGATCCTTCTCGCCCGACCTGCGCAACTTCTCAAATGCAGAACTTGTTTCTTACACGAAGGATCAGGCGTCGTTACTACAAAACGTGAGTACCTGGTGACATGACTCGCTGTTCGGCAGGACGCGGGTACACTGCAAAGGGCCCTGCATTATATGGGAGAACTGGGCCCAGCGAGAAAGCCGCCGTCGAGAACCAGCGATTGGCCGGTCATGAAGGACGCCTCATCCGAGCACATCCAAACCACAGCTTCGGCGATTTCGACGGGCTTTGCAAAGCGTCCGATCGGGTGGCAGCCAAGCACGAATTTGTGGACCGCGGGTGCGCCAAAGATCCGCTTCGACACGGCTGTCTCTACTACTGCTGGACACACTGCGTTGATTCGAATGCGACTCTTAGCAGTTTCCAGCGCCGCGGCCTTCGTGAGCCCGATCACTCCATGTTTGCTGGCGCTATACGCTGCAGCGCCAGCCGAACCGATCATCCCCATGATCGACGCCATGTTTACGATCGCTCCGCCACCGCCTTGGATAAGCATCTGGCGAATTTCGTACTTCAGGCAAAGCCACACGCCTTTCAGGTTGATGTTGATTGTCCGGTCCCAATCTTCTTCGTTCTGCCTCACGATCGGCACCCAGACCCCCTCTGTCCCTGCGTTATTGAAGGCAACGTCGATCCGGCCGAAGCTTTCGACTGCTCTCTGGATGAGCGCTTCCACTTCGGACGCCTTCGTTACGTCAACTCTCACGAACACGGCTTCGCCACCGGCGGCGCATATCATTTCGACGGTTTCTTTGCCTTCCGGTTCCCGCCGGCCCGCAACCACAACTTTGGCGCCCGACTTCGCGAAATGCACCGCCGTCTCTCGGCCAATTCCAGAAGTCCCCCCAGTTATGAGCGCAACCTTGCCCTCGAGTCCTGTAGCCATACTTTTCCTTCGCTGCCCGACGTTTACACGCACCGCGCCATCGGACAATTAAAGTACGCTTGCGGGTACACGCGCTTGTTGAATACCTTCATCGGAAAGCCCGTCGAGTGTCAAGGATGTTTCCGTCAGCGACTCTCGGCCGGTGTCTTTGAGTGAGGCGTATCGAAACAATGTAACCGGTTTTAGCTGACACTCCGGATATATTTGCGGACAGCGGCGCGGATCGGCCGGCCAGACGATTACCGTCTCGATCATTTATCAGCGTCGCTCGCTGAGAGCAGGTTTCGTGGCACGCGGTCGAAAGGAAGCGATATGGGAGCTGTCTCTCTCGAAAAAAACAAACTCGTGGGCGCGTGGAAACTGGTATCTGCGTCGAGCACCACATCAAACGGCGAACGGAACGAAGCTCCGTACGGGTCGAACCCGACCGGCTTTCTCACCTACAGCGAAGATGGCAGAGTTACAGCCCTAATCAGCTATGGAGGGCGAAAGCCGCTCTCGGTCGGCGCGTCGGCCGAGCAGCAAGCAGAGGCGTTTAAGACATTTCTGGCCTACGCCGGACACTACGCTTTCACTGGCGAAAAGATCACCCACCGGATCGAAATTTCCTCGATTCAGAACTACGTGAATAGAGACCTTGTGCGCAGCGTCAAATTCGAGGGGGACCGAATGATCTTGACTACGCCGCCAACGCGCGTGAACGGCAAGATTCAAAGCGTAGAGCTGATTTGGGAGCGTCTTCTGGCCGACTCGTGATTGGGAGTACGCCAAGAGAGCGCGAGCTGGGGTTCGGAACTTTCATCCGCACAACCGCGAGGGATCGGTCATGCATCCGCAGGATCGCCTGTAGCGCAGCACCTTTGCCGGAATTTCACAAGGTCACAGACAGAGTTTTTAGACCGCGGAATCCAAACGTATCGGCCCACTCCGGCGTCGGGCCCGTGAGTTTCATCTTCGGAAAGCGCTGCAAGAGATTCATGATCGCGATCTGGCCTTCCAATCGCGCGAGCTGGTTGCCGATGCAGAAATGCGGCCCGGCGCTGAACGCCAGGTGCTGATTGTTCAGTCTTTTCAGGTTCAGCTTATTCGGGTCTTTAAACTGCTTCGGATCGCGGTTCGCCGCCCCGAGCATGCACAGGATCGACCAGCTCTTCGGTATGCGCTGACCGCAAACTTCCATCTCCTCCTTGAGCACGCGAGCCGTGAACTGCACTGGGCTCTCAAAGCGCAGAAGCTCCTCGACCGCCGAGCGGATCATCTGCGGATTTTCCCGCAGCTTCGCTGTTTCTTCCGGATGTTTCAGGAGCGTGTACATTCCATTGCCGATCAGGTTTCGAGTCGTCTCGTGCCCCGCGAACAGCAGCGCAATGCACTGCGCGTACAGTTCTTCCTCGGTCAGCACGTCGCCATCTTCTTCAATGTCGATGAGAAGGCTGATCAGGTCGTTTCCTTTGTTGCGTCTTCGCTCGGCCACGGCCTTACGGAAAAACTCGGTCATATTGATCAGCGCGTCCTGCGCGGCTTGCGCTTCTTCTACAGTGCGATTGGGATTGCCTCGAAAAACCGCGATGGCCCGGGACCAGTTTACCAACGTGCCATGGAGCGCCTCCGGAATCCCTATCATTTCCGAAATGATGCGCACCGGCATGGGATTCGCGAATTCGCGCATGAGTTCGACTTCAGATCCAGGCTTGAGCGGCTTCAACATCCGATCGACGACCTCTTCCATTTGCGGGCGCAACGTTTCCACGGCCGCCTGGGAAAAACCTTTGTTGAGAAGCTTGCGCAGACGTGTGTGCTCCGGCGGGTCCATGAAGATCAGCCATAAGCCGAGCATCCGCGCGAGTTTTTTGAATTCGGCCTGCCGGCTGAATGGCAGCGGCAAAAGCATCTGCTGCGCGCGTTTTGCCGAGCACCGCGGGTCCTTCGCAATAGATTGGCACTCAGCGTGGCTGAAAACGGACCACACGGCCCATTTTCCGGCTACTTCGACGTAGTGGATCGGCCCTTCCTCAAGCAAGCGCGTGTACGTCGGATAGGGGTCCTGCAGAATTTCGCCGGTGAATAGAACTTTTCTGTCTGGAGCGCTAGCGTTTGGCAAACTTCACCTCGTCGTGCGATCGTAATGTCGTTGAAGCAGAAGCAGGATTTTAATGTCGCATAGACCTTATCACATTGGTCCAGAGAAGAACTCTGCACCGACCCCGAGATACAAATAGGCACATCTCGGCATCCTCAACGCAATGTTTAGGCAGTGACCGCTCTTTCAAGCACGGCCTCCCGTCCCGCTCGTTCTTCCACGCTCATCGATTCTACCGTTTCATGGCCATCTACAAGCAAATTTCGGAGAATCGCCTTAGCCCCACAAGCTGCGGGCCGTATCGACGACGAGCTTGAGTTTCGCCCACTGCTCGTCCTCCGTCAGCAGATTGTTCTCAGTGGTGGAGGCGAAACCGCATTGCGGGCTGAGCGTCAAATTCTCCAGCGGGAAAAACTTCGCCGCTTCGTCGGAACTGAGAATCGCCGGCTCTCGACAGAGGATTTTTGAGCTAATCGAACCGTTACAGTTAGCCGCTTGTTGAGAGAGCTTAGACTCGTCCTAAGTCTTACAGATGACGTTCCCGAGCAAGAGACAGCGTCCGGGGCGTTTCTTGCTCGCCATACGAAGCCCGTTGCTTGCGTCTGCGCCGCACGCAGGCGCGGATCAGCTCTGGCTCGCCCCAAGGCACGTCATGATGGACGGAACGCAGATAGGGGCTGGCAGGATCGCGCATCCACTCTTGCGGGAACAGCGCAATCACATTATTGTCGGTGACCGTAGGTGCTTCCTGAATTGGACGCCCCGACACGCAGGAGAAAAGCGCGGCCGGGAGATCTCGATCGGGCCCGAGTGTCAAATGTCCCACTTGGGTTGCCCGAGGATTGATTTCGATCAGATACGCATTTCCGGTCTCGGCCTCGAGGATAAAATCGAACCCAGCAATACCCGATAGGCCGAGTCGATGGACCATTGTCTCGGCGGCGAACGCCATCTCGGCGTTTTCGATGATCCGAAGAACTGTCGAATGCCCGGTGGCGTCCATTTTGTTCACTACCTCGAAATGCAAGCTGGCCAAGACCTTTCCTTGCCAGCATGCCACTGTGCTGGTCGCCTCGCACCCGCGGATGAAGGAGTGCGCGCTGAGTACCGCGTCATGGCGCAGCAGTGAGGACCTCACCAAGCTGCAGTCCTGGTCGATGAGTGCACGTTTGACTGCCCGTGCGACTAAGGGCGGCGCTGAGAGTGATGCGAAGGCTCGCTCCGCCTGTTCGAGAGTGTGGACAATTCTGACGCCTTCACTACCTGATGTGCTGTCCGCTTTAAGAACTGCCGGAAAGCCCTCCGTTTGAGCCCATTCTTTCAGGTCATTCACGCTGGCTATGGAACGTGCTGTCGGAGTTCGGATGCCCTCCTGCCCTGATATCTGGATGAAGTCTGCACGCCGATAAAGAACTGGAAAACTCTCGCCAGCACCCAGAGAGCGTTCGATCAGACGGCTGAGAGCTGGATTGCGATGGCGACGGCAGTACTTCCTATACAGTCGGTGCAGATGAAGGGCGCTGACGTCGTCGCATGGCACGACGAGGTCAGGTTTCGAGGCTAGGATTGCCTCCTCGAACGAGTCCGCAGGAGAAAATCCGTAGTGCGTGTACGCCCGATGAATCGAGCGAAGCTTTGTCAGCGAATGCCGCCAAGGGCAAACCGCATCAACCGTGAAGCCCGCATCTGCCAAAGCCATTGCAAGTCGAGAGGCAGGGAACCAGCGAAAGGCGCAAGCGAGCAGAACTGTGGGTTTCAAGAGAGTAAAGCCTCCGGTGAGGCTGGTTGCAGGGACGGGCTCCAACCTGATATATTCAATCGAACTGCCACAACGAATTGGGCGAACCCCGCGCTTGCTCCCAAGGACGCAGTCAGAACGCGCGGTCAGCTTTGAGACCTTCCTCTAGCAACGACAAAGCAAACGTGGTTCCAAATTCGCCAATCGTGCGACTCCCGATAGCGACCGATCCGGCTGCCAACTCGCTGCAACTAAACGCTTTACCACTCAAATACGCTGCGTTGCCGCCCAGCGTGCCAAATCGGACTCGCAAGGAACGGAAATCTCTTTCCAAGTAGCCGTCAACGGCAAACCCGCAATGCGGGCTTTTCGGCGAACGCAGGGCGCCTAGTGAGGGCTATCTATCGCGTGTTTTCCGTCGGTCTGGCTTCCGGAGTGCAGTTGTCTCTATATACCTATGGCATCCTCGCGGAATCGATTATGGAGTCTTGCATAACTCACAACGTGACAAAGACTTAGCGATTCTCGTGCTCGCCGCTGATGGGGTGGCAGCCGTAATTTGTGTTGACATAGTGAAAGAATTTTCTCTAGGAGAGGCGAATGGCTGGTGAGCCAAGCTGGTCAAGGACCTGGACATTTTTTCAGGATCGCTGGCATGAGGGGAATGTGCCTCTCATGGGTGTCCGTACGCACGCAGCCTGGCTCTGCTCGCTCGTATTCGACGGAGCGCGTGCTTTCGAAGGCGTCACGCCGGACTTGGATCTTCACTGCGCCCGGGTCAATGAATCGGCCAAAAAGCTCTTCCTGCAGCCTACCGTCTCTACGGAGTGCTGGATGGAGCTGGCCCACGAAGGGATAGCAAAATTTGATAAGGATGTGCCGCTTTACATCCGGCCGATGTATTGGGGTGAGAAAGAAGGGCCATGGATTCAAGCCCCCGATCCGGAATCGACACGTTGGTGCATGACGATCTACGAAGCGCCCATGAGGAAACCCACCGGCTTTTCTACGACGATCTCGCCGTACAGGCGGCCAACACTGGAAACCATGCCGGTCGATGCCAAGGCGGGCTGTCTGTACCCCAACAACGCTCGCGCGCTTTTCGAAGCGCACTCCCGCGGATTCGATAACGCATTGGTTTGCGATATGGTGGGGAATGTGGCGGAACTCGCCACGTCAAACATTTTCATGGCCAAGGACGGTGTGGTGTACACACCAATTCCGAACGGCACGTTTCTCGACGGGATTACGCGCCAGCGGGTGATCAAGTTATTGCGAGGAGCGGGTGTGAACGTGGTCGAAAAAACCCTCACCTACAAAGATTTTCAGCGGGCGGATGAAATTTTCTCAAGCGGTAATTATTCGAAAGTGGTTCCCGTTAAGCAGATCGACGAGCGCGCTCTGCCGATCGGGCCGTTTTATACGAAAGCAAGAGAGTTGTACTGGGAATTTGCACATTCGTGAGCGGCTGCGTGCACTAATGCAGCCTTCGCGAAAATCGGATCTCGCGGCTTAACTTTCCGATTTCATAGGCGCTTTTCAGGATCGCGCTGGCAGAAAGTTGCTGGCGTCCCGCTGCAGGCTTTCACCTCTTGGGAGGATCACTGGGACCCGCCTCTTCAAATCTAGGCGAGAAGGTAAGGCGTGGCGCAACAGAGACCTTCGCGAACGATCGATGTAGTGACCTCGGTCTGGCAGCATGTGCTTCATAGGTCGAGCGTTGGCGCCTGCAACAATTTCTTCGAAATCGGTGGAGATCCGCGGGCAGCTGCGGAGCTATTCTGCGAAATTGAGCAGAAACTCGGCGTCATGTGCCTCCTATGATGATCTATCACACGCCGACCATTGCATCGCTGACCGAAGCATTGCAGGACTCGGCGTTTCCCAAGATTCCGCCGCTAACACAGTTAAGATCCGGAGATCATCGTACGCCTCTTTTTATAGCTCATGGGGTGGGCGGCAGTGTTCTGGAATTTTTCGAGCTGGTTAAGCACATTGATTCTGGGCGCGCAGTCTACGGAATGCAGGCGAAAGGTTCCGATGGGACCAGCGAGCCGCTCGATCGCATCGAAGACATGGCCGAATTTCACCTCGAAGCGATCAGAAAATTGCAGCCCCGCGGGCCGTACTTTCTCGCGGGCCACTCGCTTGGCGGTCTAGTAGCGCTTGAAATCGCAAGACGGGTGCTTGAGAGTGGACAAAATTCCGGGTTGCTCGTGATGATCGATTCATATCCGCACCTGAAGCATTTGGCTCCCGGCCAGCGGGCGCGGCTGATCGCGCGATTAGCGGCCCGTCGCGTTTTCGGCACTAGGGAGCCGCATGCTAGCCCTCACCCGAAACAAGAGAGCAAAAACACGCAAGATCTAGAGGTACCGGCTAATATCAAGGCCGCGATGCGCCGGGTGCGCGAGCGTGGGTATGTGGCGCTCGAGAGATATCGACCTCGCTTCTACGATGGAAAGATTCATTTCGTTAGGGCGGAGACGGTTTCGGTCTTCCCCGATGACCCTGCCGCAGTTTGGGGCCACTTCGCCAGAGAATTCGAGCTTGAAACGGTTCCTGGCGATCACTTCGGGATGCTTATGACGCATGTCGAGACTCTCGCATCCACTCTCTCGCGCTATGCGCGCGAAGTGGATGACTAGGTGATATGACGCGGCGGTTACAGCATATGTTCAGCTCAGAACCTGCGCGTGCGCACCGGCGTGAAAATTACATCTGCGCGACAATTACGACATTTCCATGTTCTTCACGTTATCAACTTTTTCGATTTCAAAACGTATCCTGACCGAGGAGTGCGACCGATGAATGGCGCTGAGGCCGTGATTCGCACGCTCATAGCGGGCGGCGTGGACACTTGCTTCACGAATCCGGGCACTTCCGAGATGCATCTGGTTTCGGCGCTCGATCGCTCGCCGGAAATGCGCTGCGTCCTCGCTCTTTTCGAGGGCGTGGTCACAGGCGCCGGGGACGGCTACGCACGAATGGCCGGGAAGCCCGCGTGCACATTGCTCCACCTCGGTCCCGGCTTCGCAAACGGCATGGCGAATCTGCACAACGCCAGCCGAGCGCGTGTGCCGATGGTCAACCTGATCGGACAACATCCCGCCTACCACTTGCGAGACGACGCGCCTCTCACTTCGGACGTGGAGGCGATTGCACGCCCTTACTCCAAATGGTTGCGAACGACGCAAAGCACGGCCGAGGCCAGCCGCGACTCGTCGGAAGCGATCGTCGCTGCGCGCACTGCGCCAGGACAGATCGCGACGCTGATCGTACCCACAGACGTCGCTTGGAGTGAAGGGGCATCGGCCGCCCATGTGTCTGCTCCGCCCAAGGCTCCCCTGCCCGGAACGGAACGAATCAATCGCGCCGCTGCGATACTCAGGTCTGGATTGCGAACGGCGATGATCATTGGTGGGAGCGCGCTCTATGAGGAGGGCTTAGCCAGTGCAGCGAAAATTGCCGCTGCCACGAGTGCAAAACTGTTTGCTCCGTACCCCTTCACGCGCCTGAAGCACGGCGCAGGAACGCCAGTCATCGAGCGCGTGGCGTACGTCCTTGATCAAGCCGTCGAGCAGTTCAGAGAATTTCGGCAGATTATTTTAGTCGGTGCAGCCGCGCCGGTGTCCTATTTCGCTTACAAAGGCAAGAGCAGCATACCCACCCCGCCCGGATGCGAAATTTTCACCATGACCCATGCGAATGAAGACGGGAGCGCCGCCCTCGCGGCCGTCGCTGATGTGCTTTCGGCAAAAAATTCCACATCCGCAGTCGAAAAACCCGATCGCCCGGCCGCACCCGCCGGAGAAATCACGCTCGCAGGCCTGGCACTTGCGATTGCCGCCACGCTGCCGGAGAACGCAATTATGGCCGACGAGTCGATGACCTCCGGCAGAGGAATTCTAGCGGCCACTCGAGGCTGCGCCCCGCACGATTGGCTTGCGTGTACTGGCGGTTCGATCGGGATCGCCATGCCTCTGGCCGTGGGCGCAGCGGTGGCGTGCCCGGACCGGCCCGTGCTATGCCTGACGGCGGATGGCAGCGGCATGTACACGCTGCAAGCTTTGTGGACCATGGCGCGCGAAGGCCTGCGCGTCACGACGGTGGTGTTCGCCAATCGCGCCTATGGCGTGCTGAAGCGCGAATTTTCGAATCTGGGGATCGGTGAGGCAGGGCCGCGCGCAAAGGCGCTTTTTGAAATCGGACGGCCGGATCTTGATTGGGTGTCGCTTGCGCGAGGAATGGGCGTGCCCGGCACGCGCGTAAATTCGCTTGAGGAATTCGCTGCTGCGCTGACGAGAGGTTACGAGAGCGAGGGACCTACTTTGATCGAGGTTCTGTGTTATTAGCAGGCCGTAACATGAAGCGAGCGAAGCGATTGCTTCGATGATAAGCGTTACAGGCATGATCGCGTAACCAGCGAAGTGCCCAAGAATTTGAATCTTATTGGCAGAGACGTTTTTCGGAGATTTTATGCGCACCCCTGGCTTCAATTCCAACAGGCGGTCCACTATGAGAATCGGTAATGGGGGAAATTTAGCTTCCGCGCAAAACCATTCCCAGTGCGAGGGGAAGGAAACGTCCACTGGGAGCAGGCGAACCGGCATTAGTAGCTTGTGCGAAGCGTTCAGATCTGTTACACTGTGCGGTAAAATGGTCTTCGATAACGAACACAAGCCTTTTTGCCCTGTCGCATCGCGAGGCATATCCCACCACCGGGACCGGGCAGGGGAACTTCTCCTCGCGTCATGATCCGATAAATTTGGACGACAGGGAGCACAAGGACCTTCTGATGTATTCCAAGGCGGGACCGACTGTTTCCATTATAGGGGCCGGACCGTACGGCGTCGCGATTGCGGCGCACTTGCAGTTCCTCGGCGTCGACTTCCGTATCTTCGGGTCACCGATGCGGCGCTGGCTGTCGCAGATGCCGAATTCCATGATCCTGAAATCGGAAGCGTGCGCATCGAGCCTGCCGGACCCGTCGGGGCGTTACAGCCTCGCGCAATATTGCCATGACAAGGGGCTGACTTATTACGATTACGGCGTTCCGCTCTCGCGGGAAGTCTTTGCCGGATATGCGCTTTCCTTTCAGCAGAAGCTCGTGCCGCAGGTGGAGGAGACTCTAGTTACGGCTGTGAACCGGCATCCGAGCGGATATGAGATACGTCTCGACAGCGGCGAGACCTTGCGCTCGGCTAAAGTGATCGTCGCCACGGGCCTCGATCACATGGCGCAAAATCCCGCTGAATTGCGCGACCTCCCCCAGGAATTGTGTTCACACTCCGCCGACCACTATGACTTGAGCAGGTTCAAAGGCAAGGAGGTCGCCGTCATCGGGGGCGGCCAGTCAGGATTGGAGACGGCGGCGATACTGAAGGAAGAAGGGGCCTCGGTCAGTCTTGTAGTGCGTACCCCGAGGCTCGCCTGGAACCGTATCCCTTCGACGGACCGCCGATCCCGCTACGAGCGCTTGCGCCGGCCGAGAACCCAGCTCGGCGAGGGGCTCAAACTTTGGGTCTACGACAGCGCTCCCTTGCTCTTTCACGCCTTGCCGCGGCAGACGCGACTATCGCTGGTGAAGACGACGCTCGGCCCCGCAGGAGCATGGTGGCTGAAGGAGCGGGTCGTCGGCCAAATGCCGATTTTTCTAGGCCATCATATTCGTGCGGTCGAAGTACGGGGCGGGCGGGTCGCGTTATCGATTACCGATCAGCTTGCGCATGCAAAGGACCTACTCGTCGATCACGTGATCGCCGCGACCGGGTATAAGTTTGACTTCCAGAAGCTTCCGTTTCTCTCCGAACAGCTGAAATCGCAGATCGCGCATGAAGAGGGCGTGCCGCGACTGTCCCCCTATTTCGAATCGACCGTTCCCGGGTTATATTTCACCAGCCTCGCTAGTGCGAACTCCTTTGGCCCGGTGATGCGGTTTCTCGCGGGGACTCCTTTTACCGCGCGCCGTATCGCTTCGCATCTCGCGCGAGGTCAACACCGTCGTCATGCAGCTTCCGCCCCGGCACCAAAATGCTTGGAAAAGTGAGGGGTGCGACGCCTCGAAACTGACGAAGCATGGCGCTCGACTTGAATCCGTCATATCCGGCCCTCATTCTGAAAGCAAGTGGCCACGCCATCCACCACGGTGCCCTGGCGGTGGCTCGAACCCTTGGCCGGCTGGGCGCGCCTGTCTATGCTGTGGTGGCAGACGGCTACACGCCGCTTGCCGCATCGCGGTATTTGAGGAAAGCATTCGTCTGGAAAAGTTGGCCAAAGGAGCGGGGTTCGTTCCTCGACGCGATGTCCGCGATCGGAGAATTCGTCGGCCATCCCTTGATACTGATCCCGATGGACGATCTCTCGGCGATATATGCAGCCGAAAACGCCGCCGAGCTTGCTCGATGGTTTGTCCTTCCGCAGGTTCAGCCGGATCTTCCCCGTCGATTGGCCGACAAAATCCGTCTTCACGGCTTGTGCTCTGAAATCGGCATACCCGTCGCACGCAGCGTCGTACCGCATTCCATCGATGATGTCTTCGCATTCGCTGACGGTTCGAATTTCCCAGTGGTCGTGAAGGCCGCGGAGCAGTGGGCGCTGTTGGATGACCGGTTCAGCACCAGAGTGGTCTCAAGCCCCAGCGAACTGATTGTGTTCTATAAAAGATTGGGAAACGTGGAAAATCCTCGTAGTATCCTTCAGGAATACATAGAGGGCGAGGATTGGATATCGCACGGATATTATAACTCCGAGAAGGGCATACGTGTGACATTCACAGGGCGAAAATTGCTTGGCTACCCAGCAGCCGCGGGATCGACGGCGCTGGGCTTGTCCGTCCCCAATGAAATCCTGTGCCGCCAAACCGAGAGTTTGCTAGAAGCTGTCGACTATTCGGGGATCGTCGATATCGACTGGCGAAGGGATAAGCGGGACGGCGAATACAAGATTCTCGACTGCAACCCGCGTGTCGGTCAAAACTTCCGAATGTTCGAGAACAGTGCAGGAATAGACGTCGTTCGGGCACAGTATCTGGATCTGACCGGCCAACATATTGATCATGGTCCTATGATAGCGGGACGGATATTTTCGGTCGAATCCTTCCGCTTCCTTGCGCTTCTTCGCGGTTCGTATCGTCGTACATCAACGCAGGATGTCGTTGCATACTCGCGGGGCGGGTGCAGGGAGTTGGCATGGTGGAACCGCGACGACCCGCTGCCAATTTTTGCCATGGGCGCTCGCATGCTCGTATTTCTGTTACGGCGCGGGTGTCGGCACGCAGGCTGTCGCCTCCTCTCGGTGTGGCATGAACTTTCGGGGCGCGTGGTGGTAATTTAAGTGACTTCGGCGCGGCCGGAATGCCTGCGTCAGCCGAGGCGGGATGGCAGAAGATGTGCTCTGCACCATCTCCTCAGGCGGGCCGCGTAGGGCATCCAGGCGAATGCCCCCGATATCTTCAGATAAAGTTCAAGCGGCCCGTCTGGGGGTCGAAGGGAGTCCGCCCGCGCACTCCGCAGACAGAATTCAAAAGGACCGAAAAACCAAGATAACGAATGTTCACGGGATACAGGCGCGATAATGCTGGCGTGCGAAAAAGTTGACGCGGTTACGAAACTCAAGATAAACGGAAAATGGCGACGCACTGACGCTCACCGTGCCTGATCCGATCGTGATTCCTTTTCGATGCTCTGCTGTAGAGTCGAGTGCCCGCGTGACGCGGAACGTTTGGATCGATAAGCAAAACAGATCAATTGCGCCCGTGCCCATGCGGGCTGGCCAGTCCTTAAAAGGAAAATATCTTCCGCCGCGTCATTTTTCCGGGACGGCACGGCTCACCGATTCCAGAAGCATGGCTTTCATGATCTTCCCAGTCGGCGTAAGTGCCATCTCCGGGACAACATAAATCTGCGACGGTCGTTTATAGGGCGCGAGGCGCTCTGCCGCGTATCTCTCCAAGTCGACTGCGGTGGAAGACGAGCCTGGCAGAAGCTGCACAAAAGCAATTACATCTTCGCCTCCGCTCCCTTGTGCCGGAAGACCAATCACAGCGGACCGGACAACGCCGGGGTGAGAGCTTAGCACAGCCTCCACTTCGGCTGGATAAACGTTAAAGCCAAAGCGGACGATTAATTCCTTGGTGCGCCCAACGATGAACAGAAATCCGTCTTCAAGCCGCGCCAGATCCCGCGTATTGAACCATCCATCGCTATCGATGGCCGCGGCCGTTTCTTCCGGCGCACGGTAGTAGCCCTTCATGACGTTGGGGCCGCGGACACGTAGTTCGCCCACCTCCCCCAGTCCGACTTCCCCGCCGTCGAAACCGACGAACTTCACTTCCAGGCCCGGTAGGATCTTGCCGACGGATGTGTCGGTTCGGGGTTCCTCGGGGATGGCCTGCGCGATCGTAGGGGAGCATTCCGTGATCCCGTAGCCGTTGTGCAGCATGAGACCGAATAACTCTTCCACGGCGGCTTTCGTCGCGGGATGAAGCGGCGCCCCGGAGGTGGAAATAATGCGCAAATCTGGAAGGTCCAGCTTTTTCAGTCCCCGGATTTTGGCGTACTCGACCATCTGCGCGAACATCGCAGGAACGCCCAAAACGATCGTCAGCCGTTCTTTTTCCAAGGTGCGGCGCGCCGTCATGGGGTCGAAGCGCGGCGAAAGATAGACGCTCGCGCCGCAGAGCAGGCTCCCGAGAAGCACGACCGAAAGGCCTACTGCGTGTGACATCGGCAGGATGCCGTACAGCCGATCACTCGGTGTGAGCTTGCGAATTTTGGACGAGGTGGAAGCCATGAACAGCAGATTCTTGTGCGTCAGCATCACGCCCTTGGGTATGCCGGTGCTTCCGGACGTATAGATCAGTGCCGCAACGCGTTCTGCTGGATTAGAGGCAACCGGCTCCGGCTCGACGTTTTCGTTCAGAGCGCCGATAGCCACCGAACCCGCATCGCCCAGCTCCTGAATCGAAGCGCCATGGCGCTTGGCGTGATCGGCGGCGCGCGGCGAAGCCGCGACGGTATAGACGATCAGTCGTGCGCCGCAGTGATCACGAATTTTGTCCACTTCGCTCGCAGAAAGGCGCGCGTTCGCCAATACCGGCCAAGCATCAAGGTGTGCTACTGCCATCAGCATGGCGACGAAGGAGCGGCAATTTTCGCAGACGATCATCACGCGATCGCCCGGACGCACGCCGGCATGCGACAGCCAAATTTCCGTTTCAGCAATCGCCGATACCAACTCGCCGTAGGACCATGCTCCGCCAGCCTCCGCCAACGCTGGCAGATTGGGAGAATGCTCTGCCCACAGACGAATTGTGTCGCCGATGCGAGTAAGCTGCGCGCCTAAATCAGTGGGAATCGAATTTTCGGTCACTGCCATTGGAAGTCGCCACCGTGCAAATTTCGCGCGCTTGGTGCTATGCTCGCTAAAGACTGGCCCGGTAACCTCATGAAGCTATTGCGGCAAGGCGCGGAGCTTCGATTTTTCTGGCTGCCACGTATCGCAGCCAATTGCCATAGATGCCTAGGGCGGCCGAGCGCCAGCTATGTTGCAGCCTGCGCCCGAGTTCCTCCTCTGGAAAGGCTTCCAAAAGCTCGCTATGCCGATTCGACTCTGCGCGCTCCTGAAATTCTGCAAGTACTTTCACGGATGCGCGGTCGAAGTAGCCGCGCGGCATCGATGGATAGGTATCGCGCTCTTTTCTCAAAAACCGGCCAACGTCCCGGCGATATTCCTTGAGTAACGTCCGCGCGCCGTACTCGGGATGTCCCTGGAAGTAAACGAAAAGACTGCGGCGCTTCTTCTTCACGAATAAATCCGCGCCCGCATCGGCGGATTTCGTGAGGATCGCGTAGCCGCACGAAGCCAGTTCTTCTTCACGCACCTCATTCCAGCGAGAGTGAGGGAAGCTCACCGGTCCCGCGATACCCTCGGTGAGTGCATGCGGCCGCGCCAGCGCTTGATTGAACACGCCGCACTTCTTTTCTTTCAACGGACGGCGCTCAATGCAGTCGGAATGGAGTACGCCCGCGTGAGCCGCCAAACAGGAAAGCACCGCGGATTTCGTGTTCGCTTCGGCCCAGTCGAATAGAGTAGCCAGTGTGCGCCAATACGGCTCCTGCCGAAGATCCGGCTGCCGCGGCTCGGTTCCAGTGACGATGATTGCATCCACTCTACTATTCCAAAGCTCGTCGATGCTTCGGTAGAAATTAGCGACGTGCCGCTTTCCTCGCTCGCCGCGTGAAACTTCCGGGAGGGAAAATCGGCTGATGTGGACCGGCAGGTCGCTCGCGATTGTGGCGAGTAGATCGAAGAACTGCGCCTCCGTATCCTGCAGCGCCGAATCCGGCATATTGTTGATTAGTGCTACCCGGATGCACTGCGGGGGCGCCTTGAAGCTCTTAAGAATCTTCACTGGCGGCGTGTCATTCCTCGCCCTGAAATGATCTGGGATTCGGTCTCTGTCTGCCATCAGCGGCATCGCCAGCCTCCCAAGACGGCATCTTGCGAAACAGCTTTCATGCTGCTGAATCAAGCGCTTGGCCGAGATCGGCGAGAATGTCGTCGATATGCTCGATACCCACGCTCAGACGAAGCATTTCCGGAGTCACGCCGGCTTTGGCTTGTTCCTCAGGCGTCAATTGGCGGTGCGTCGTGGATGCGGGGTGGCACGCCAGCGATTTCGCATCACCCATATTGACCATGCGCTTGAAGAGCTTCAGCGCGTTAAAGCACTTCCGGCCGGCCTCGAATCCGCCTTTCACTCCAAACGTCAGCAAGGAGCAGCGTTTCGATCCCAAATACCTCTGAGCCATCGCGTAGAGCGGGCTATGTGGGAATCCTGCGTAGTTGACCCATTCAACTCGCGGATGGTCGCGCAGGTATTCGGCGACCTTTCGGGCATTCTCCACGTGTCGCTCGACCCGAAGTGCCAGCGTTTCGATGCCTTGTAGAAACAGGAATCCGTTGAAAGGAGACATCGTCGCGCCAGTATTGCGCTGGCACACCGTACGGCAACGCGCCACGTAGGCTGCGTCGCCGTATTGATCCACGTACACGACGCCGTGATACGCAATTTCCGGCCGGTTAAACATGTAGAAGCGCTCGGGGTATTTGCGCCACGGAAATTTTCCGCTGTCCACTATCATTCCGCCGATCGATGTACCGTGGCCGCCCATGAACTTGGTCATGGAATGTACAACCACGTCCGCGCCGTACTGGATCGGTTTCAGCAGGATCGGCGTGGCTACGGTGTTGTCCACGATCAAAGGAACGCCGTATTTATGCGCCACCCGCGCAAGACCCTCGATATCGGCCACATTGCCGGCCGGATTACCCACGCTTTCGCAATACACGGCGCGGGTATTTTCATCGATCAGCGCTTCCACATCGGCAGGGTCGTCGGACTTCGAAAAGCGGGCGCAGATCCCTTGTTTCGAAAGGATGTGCGCGAGCAGAGTGTACGTGGCGCCGTAAAGCTGCGGAAGTGAGACGATGTTGTTGCCCGCCTCGGCGATGTTCACCAAAGCGTAGTGAATCGCCGCCATGCCGGCGCTAACGCTCAGGGCATCAACTCCTCCCTCAAGCGCGGCGACACGCTTTTCGAGCACTGTGTTGGTCGGATTGCCGATACGCGTGTAGATGTTGCCGGGGACCTCCAGATTGAACAGGGCCGCTCCGTGCTCGGCGCTGTCGAATTCAAAGGCGACGGTCTGGTAGATCGGTACCGCAACCGCCTTGGTCGTTGGGTCCCCTTCATACCCCGCGTGAATGGCGAGTGTTTCGTCCTTCATTCGGCCACGACCTCATTCCGCCACGCGCACGACGCTCGGATTCGTCACCAAAGCCTTGCTGTAGGTTCGCCCTTTCGTAAGGGCTCGCGTGATGTGGCGAGCGGTGAAACCCGCGCCGTACGCAAACCGCATCAGCGGACCAAAGCTATTGGCCGCCGCGACCCCGACGAAATAAAGTCCGGGCACGGAGGATTCGAAGTCGAGCGAAAGCACGGGAGAGCCTTCAAGTGTTTTCAATTTAGAGCGGAGTTCCGGCTTCAAGAATTTTAGCCGCTCCACATCCACTCGATATCCGGTCGCGCCAATGATGTGGTCGGCCTCGATTTCCCGGTGTGTGCCGTCCATCGCTTTAAGCTGTAAGCGGACATGGTCTCCCTGAACTTCCCCTCGCTCGGGCGTGTGGCCAAGTAGCAGTGACACTTTGCCCATCACCATGTCCTTAGCGAACCAGCC
>Ga0187780_10000606_pt1 | contig 26652 bp, 27 predicted proteins | sample 1015_Q2_SP10_20__FD_132429 | JGI IMG/M metagenome (GOLD analysis project Ga0187780, IMG submission 132429) | Tropical peat soil microbial communities from peatlands in Department of Meta, Colombia - 1015_Q2_SP10_20_MG | ecosystem: Environmental > Terrestrial > Soil > Wetlands > Peat | place... | reverse complement strand
CCTTCAGGCATGCGCGAATGAACCTGCTGGAGGCCCTGGTGGGCTGGTCGAACTTCCCGAAAAGGAGCCAGCTCCTTGTGATGGACACGGGAAGATTCTTCGTCTTGTAGAAGCTCATGGCGAGGTTTTCGAGGACCACCTTGGAATAGTCATAGGGCACTCTGGGGTCGAAGGGCGCGCCCTCCGAGACGGGATTCTTCTTTGGCGCCCCGTAAACGTTTGCCGATGAGGTTGCGAGTATCCTCGTCACCCGCTTACGCAGGGCGAGCTCCAGCACGTTCAGGCTCCCGAAGCAATTCACCTCAAAGCAGAGCTTCGGGTCATCCACCGTTTTCTTGATATCTGTTATAGCTGCCATGTGGACTATCGCGTCGAAGTCGAGGGACGCAAGCTTGCCGAAGACAAACTCTCTGTCGAGTAGGTTACCGGAGACCTCCCATCCAGCGACGTCCGTGGGTATTGTTTCAACTCCTCTCTGCTCGAAGTACTCCACAAGATTCCTGCCGACCATTCCGGACGCCCCTGTGACTAGTACCTTCAACGGCTCGACCGGCCCACTCCAATTCTATTTAAGCAGAAGAGGCGATCCCCGATTTCTTCGATAGCTCAGAGACAAGTTCCGGGTCCACCACGCCGTACCCCATCGCCTCGCTCCCGTCGGCCATGGTGATGGGGAGCCTCGAAACGTGGTAAGGGACTTCGTATCCACTGACAGCCTCCGGGGCTGCCCTGAACACGAGGCTCCAGGCGCCGTGGTGTAGGTCGTAGCATGACACCGCTGTCACCTTCCTCTCGCCGAACCCTCCGCCCCTCCCACCGGCAGCCAGAGATCCCTCGCCGATGCTCAGCACGAAGAGCCTATTCTCTCCCGACGCAGGTCTGAGGTCGACATCCCTCCGGGATATTATGATGGCCCGCGACTGGCCCGTAAGACTCGCGACCAGCTCATCCAGAGCGTTCAAGACGAGCCACCGGGTGGTCCCGCCCTTTAAAGCAGTCAGGGCCAAGAGACCCGACTTCTAAGGTGCTCCAAGTAGTCCGTCATTAGAATCACCGCGTCTGGCGTCATTGACCCGTCGCGGAACATGCGTATCAGCCTTCGCTCGTCGACCTCCTTGACCTGCTCGACTTCTGTCCTGTCGAGCCTGCAGGGCAGATCGGTCCGGGCGACATAGAGCGTGACCCATTCCCTCTCCGTCAGATCCCCCGACCTTATCGGGGGAAGCAGGTACTTCTTCAGGGGGACGGGTGCGGCGGTGAGTCCGAGCTCTTCGGCGAGCTCCCTCTCCGCCGCGTGGTCGTAGTTCTCCCCTGCCCCGACGTGCCCCGTGCTAGATAGCGTCCACAGGCCGGGGTGCCAGAGGTCATTCTTGCTGCGCTGCTGTAGGAGGAAGCGTCCGTCGCTTCGCACCACCAGAACCGCAACGGCGCGGTGGAGCAACCCGTTCTCGAGGCAGTCCTCGATTGTGGCCCTTCCCGTTACTTTATCATGTTCGCTCACGACGTCTAGGATTTCGTCCGCAGCCATCCTAACCCCAGGTCCTCATGGCGGGGGTGATGATAAAACGAGTTCCTGTTCAGACGGCAGTCGCCGCAGGGGTCCCGCCCGCCGCCGGAGGCGTGTTGGCGGCGTGGTACATCTTAGGAGTCCGTCCTATGTAGACGTTGATGAGAATCAGCGCGACTATGGCAATAAGGATCAGGGCAATGGTGTAGTTCCAGTTGTTGAAGATGTCGAATGTCGAAAGAGCAGCAGCAACAACCCCCCAGCCGAGATAGAAGCTTCTCTCGCTCACATCAAAAATGGTGAAGGCCGCCACAACGGTCCACACGCCTCCCAGAAGGAGCATGAGAGAAATCATCTGAAGGAAGTTTACCGCCCCGAGAAGGAAGGCGACCGCGGAAAGCAGAACCACTATGATGATTCCAGCTCCGTATCCAAGCTTCAAGCCTATCGCGCCTCATCCATCCACCTGAAGACCGCTATTAAGGGGTTAATGCCTCTGGAGGAGCAGAGAACGGACCGAACCGCTCTTCGTACGCCTGAAGTAGGCGGAGGACGGCCGCATCTTCGAACAGCCTGCCCACGACCTGCACCCCGAGAGGAAGCCCGTCCACCATTCCTGAAGGGACAGAGGCCGCTGGGAATCCGACGTAGTTGAAAGGAAGGGTGAGGCGGTTCAGGGCTGAGTAGACGGACACCTCCTTGCCGTCGATGGTAGTCGTAGTCTGACCTATCTTTGGGGCTGGAATCGAAGTTGTGGGGGCGATCAGGAAGTCGAACCCGCCCATCGCTTGGGAAAACCGTTCAATCGTTGCTGGCCGCGAATTGATGGCGGTCACGTAGTCGACCGCGAGTACGCCTCTGCCAAGCTCGAGAAGCCTCCTGACGTCCCCCCCGTACAGCTCCGGGGAGGAGTCGAGCCACCTCTGGTGGAATGCGGTTGCCTCGGCGCGCCGAATGACCACCCACCTGTCGTAGACTTCCTGCACAGAGCCGAGGTCGGCCTCGCCGACCGTGCATCCCAGCTCGCGGAGCTTGGAAGAAAAGGCTTCGAAATTCTCCTCCACCCTCGGGTCCACGTCTTCGTGGAAGTACTGCCGGACCACTCCTATTCGCGCCCCTGAAAAGGGAGAAGACAGTGCCTCGACGTAGTTTGGGATTGGCACGTCGACGGTGGTCAAGTCTGTCTTGTCGTGCGAAGTTATCGCCTGCAGTAGTGCACAGGTGTCCCAGGCGCTCAGGGCCAGGATGCCGACGGTATCAAGGGAGGCGGCCAGCGGGATCACCCCCAGCCTGCTCACCCTTCCGTAGGTGGGCTTGAATCCGGTTGTCCCGCAGAGGGCCGCCGGAATCCTTACTGAGCCAGCCGTGTCGGTCCCCAGTGCCCCCGCGGCCATCCCCGTCGCCACGGCGACAGCTGAGCCTCCGCTCGAACCTCCGGCCACCCGCTCCCTGTCCCACGGGTTCCTCACGGGCCCGAAGTGCGGGTTGTCGCTGGTCACCCCCGCCGCGAACTCGTGCATGTTCGTAGTGCCCACGATGATTGCCCCCTGCTCCTTCAGCGAGCGGACCGCGGAGGCATCGTAGCTGGCAACGTTGTCCGACAGTATTCTTGAGCCTGCGGTGCACCTGACGCCACTGATGTAGAAGACGTCCTTCACTGCAATAGGAACCCCGTCGAGCGGGCCCAGCGGAGTCCCGACTCTGTGCCTTCTTTCCGACTCCTCCGCCGCCCGCATCGCCGGTCCATCAAGAACGGTAATGAAGCAGTTCAGGGTTCGCCCCAGCCCCTCGATCCTGCTGAGGCAAGCCTTCGTCACCGCCACGGGAGAGAGCGTGCCAGCCCGGTATGCCTCAGTAAGGGCTTTGATTGTCGGCGGACGGGTGGGTTGCGATGCCGGGGGGTTCATCATTGTCCATCAGGGTAACTATGCCTTCGCCCCGGCTGGGAGTCCTCTCGAGGGCATGGGTCCTCGAACCACGTTTGCGATAAAAAGAGTTTGCGTGGCGAGCCCTTCCTTCGGCCCCGCAAGGATATTACCCTGGAATGTGGGGTGCCCCTAGGGCATGCCAGACTCGGCAGAGATGGAACTGTCTAAGCTTGTCATCGGAGCGGGCCCCCAGGGCCCTTTCGCGGTAGACGCGAACCTCGTCGTCACAGGGAGGACCTGCGTTCTCGGGAGCAGCGGGAGCGGGAAGAGCTACACGGTGGGCGTGCTGTGTGAGGAGCTGTGTAGAAACGAGATTCCGTTCGCGATAGTGGACACGGAGGGGGAACACACGGGCCTGAAGGAGAAGTTCGAAGCCCTCTGGGTAGGCGAAGATCAGGACAGCGATCTATCCTGGGGGGACCTCGACACCAAGGACCTTGCCCGTCAGGCTCCTGACATCTCGCCTCTGATCCTCGACGTCTCTGACCTAACGGACCCCAAGGAGAAGGTGTCGTCCTTCGTTTCGGCCCTCTACGAGACGCTGACGCAGCGGAGGACCCCCTACCTTGTGGTGGTCGAGGAGGCAGACAAGTTTGTACCCCAGTACGGCCAGAGAATACCCATCTTCGCGGAGGTCGCGAGGAGAGGAAGGAAGCGAGGTATGGGACTGATGATTTGCTCCCAGCGGCCGTCCCTGGTGGACAAGAACGTGCTCAGCCAGTGCGGGAACCAGCTGATAGGGAAGCTCATCATCCAGAATGACCTCCAGTCCGTCGCACAGTTCTTCCCTGGCAAGGGACTACCGAAGGAGCTTACCGCGCTGAAGGCGGGGCAGTTCTTCGCCATGGGAGGGTTCGCGCCGACTCCTTCGCTCGTGACCATCAAGAAGCGAGTCACGAAGCCAGGAGGGGTGACCCCTTCACTTTCGAAGAGGGTGGTGAGGAGGTATGTCGGGCCGACGAGCCACGTAGTCCACGAGGCCCAACCCGAGCGGGAGGAGGCCGTACGGCGCCCCGGCAAGGTCGCCCTTGGGCTCCCGCCCTCCATAAAGGCAGACGATGTGCCAATGCTGGTGAGAAGAGAGCGCAGCTTCGGCATCTTCGGGCCCCGCGAGACGGTCACGGGTGTGACACCCCAGTTCAGGTCCCTGATACAGCTGGGGGTGAGAAAGCGCCGGGGGCTGCTGAAGCGGCGGTTCGAGACCGTCTACGCACACCTGGACGCGGCCACCGGCAAGGAGGTGCGCATCGGCAGGGGACTTGAAATCGCAGAGGGGTTCGAAAAGCTCCTCGGACTCACCACCCTACAGGTGGAGGTACTCAGGGAGGTAAGGCCGGACAGCGATACCAGCGCCCTGGACATCGCGAGCGCCCTCGGCGAGTCGAAGTCCAACGTGAGCAGGGTGCTCAACTTCCTCAACGATAGGAGGCTCGTGAGGTGCATAGAGGTCAGGAAGAGGAAGCTGTACAGACGACTCGTTGACCTTCCTGGGGAGCCTTCGGAGTTCTCGCCTCTTGAGATGGAGGAGGTTGTTGCCGAAGACGGAAAAGCGCCGGCCCCGAAGATAAGGGAATCGGACGTTAGGGACGCGGTGAAGGGTCTCTGGGAGGGCGCGGACGTTGAGAGCTTCGAGACGTTCCTCTATCCTGTCTTTAGAGTCGAACTGGTGATCAGGAGGAGACACCGCTCGGTCCTTATCGACGGTAGAAGCGGGAAGGAACTGGCGTTCTAGACCCAAACTAGCGGCGCGAAGGAGACTTCCTTGCCGTGGTCGCCCTAGACAGGCAGCTCCTGCACTATCTTGACGCCTGAGCTGGTGCCGATCCTGTCGGCCCCGGCCTTGATCATCTCCATGGCCTTGGCGAGCGTCCCTATCCCGCCAGCTGCCTTCACCCCCGTCCGGCTGGCGAGCGCCTTACGCAGCAGAAACACATCCGCGACCGTAGCCCCGCCCGTGCCGAACCCTGTCGATGTCTTCACGAAGTTGGCACCGCCCTGCTCGGCGAGGCGGGCCCCCTTGACCTTCTCTTCGTCCGTGAGATAGCAGCACTCGATGATGACCTTGAGGATTGTGTTCGACCTGCCGCAGAAGGCGGCGACCTCGTTGATGTCGGAGAAGTATGCGCGGGTGTCCCCGGATTTTAGCGCGCCGATGTTGGAGACCATATCGATCTCCCTCGCCCCGTCGGCTATTGCTCCTCTTGCTTCCATGAGTTTCATTTCGGGAGTGGATGATCCGAGGGGGAAGCTAATCACGGAGCAGACCGTCGTGTGGCTCCCCGCGAGCCTTCGGGAGGCCTGCCTGACGTTAACGGGATTCACGCAAACCGCCCAGAAGTCGTACTTCAGAGCCTCGTCGCAAAGGACGTCAATGTCAGCGAACGTCGCAGTGGGTTTGAGAAGCGTGTGGTCGATCACCCGGGCGAGTTCGGACCTCTTGTTAAGATGCGCCGGGGGAGGAAGCTCGACCATGCGTTTCGAGGCCGAGGCGCCGACCCATCCTCATAAATCAGGGGCACCTTTCCCATTGTTGAAACTCAGTGAAGCCCAGGTGTAGGGCAGGAAGAGGCCCCTCGCGGCATCCTGGCCGGAGCATTTCTCATTTGTGAGAAGAGTCCCAGAGCCTTAAATCTCGGAAGGCGATATCGCGGCTGATGCGAGAAAGGAAAGACCTCGAAAGGAAGCACCTCCCTGGTTCGACCTATGAAGGCTGGCTGAGCGAGCAGACGGCAGTCCCAACCGGAAAGGCGCACAGGGCGCCGGCACCCGATGCCTATGAGGAATGGATGGAGGGGCGGGTCCACCGGAGGATGGAGAAGGAGCGCCGCCCCGCCCGCCGGCCGCGAAAGGCCTAGGATCGGCCCGGAAGAACAGCCATCGACGGGGGGAAACACCCGTCGGTACCCCTGACGGTCTCAGAGTTGGGAATTGTGCCCTCGATTTATTATGCTGAATTGTAACTTTTTCTCGAGAATAACATGCAACGTCACGCGGGCCCCTTTGCTAGGGACTTCATGGGGAAGGGAGTCGTTACAATCCCGCAGGAATCGAAGGTGGATAGCGCCATCAGGGCGATGGACGAGCACAACATAGGGAGCGTTGTTGTCCTGGACAGCCTTGGCCCCTGCGGGGTATTCACCGAGCGCGACCTGCTGAGTAGGGTGCTAGCCAAGGGGAGGACTCCAGAGACTACGGCTATCACGGATGTGGCTTCGCCGAAGTTCCCCTCAATCACCGCCTCACTGACGCTTGAGGAGACGGCGACGGCCATGGTCGAAAAGAAGAGCAGGCTGATGGTGTTCGAGGGGGCAGACCTCGCGGGAATGGTCACCCCGACAGATCTGGTCAGGGTCCTCAGGGGAGTGGGGGAGGATTTCTCGATACTGAAGGTGATTTCCACTCGGCTTGTCACCGTCGCTCCCGAGACACCCGTTGGCGCGGTTGTCAGGCTCATGGACGAGAGGAAGATCGGAAGCGTCCTGGTGAGCGAATACGGGAAGTGGACGGGGATCTTCACCGAGCGCGATCTCCTGAAGAGGGTGCTCGCTCCCAACAGAGGGCTTGACACATCCGTGTTTGACGTTGCCACGCGTCCGGTAGTCACTGCTGAGCCTGGCATTTTCGGGAGAGAGGTGGCTGGCATAATGGCCATCCATGGTTTCAAGCGGCTCCCCCTCGCCCTTGAAGGGGAGGGGGTCGGCATGGTGACGGCCAGGGACGTGGTCGAGGCCTTCGCCATGGCCAACAAGCCTCGTGCCCCTCGAGTGGACTGGGTGCAGTGGAACTGAGATACTAGCGGGGCGGGACCGCCGCTCTGAGACGCCTGTTTCCTCTTACGAGTGCCTGCAGCCTCCGCCCACCAACCTCAGAGGCTTCGAACTGCACCCTCGCCACGGGCTTGCGGATGTGGATCATCCTGGTGATGTCGGATGGGGTTCCCAGGACCACGGCATCGCAGGAGACCCCATTGATGCTCTTTTCGAGCTCCATGAGCTGCTCTTCGCTGTAGCCCAGAGCGGGCATGACCTTCCCAAGCTTAGGGAAGCGCGTGTACGCCTTGCGAATGGAACCGACCGCCTTTGACCGTGGGTCGACCAGAATTCCCCTCGCTCCCCTGGCGGCCACTGCTCCCGCTCCCTCGGAAAGCCCTCCGTGAGTGACGGAGGGGCCGTCCTCCACGACCAGGACGTGCTTTCCACGCACGAGCTCGGGCTTGTCAAGAACTGCATCGGAGTTGGTCTTGATGATAAGGGCCTTCTGGTTCAGCTGGCGGCAGGACTTGATCACCTGCTCCACCGCCTTCCTTGGGGCGATGTTCACCTTGTTGACCACGATCGCGTCCGCCAGCCGGACGTTCGTCTCTCCTGGGTAGTACCTTGACTGGTCCCCCGGTCTCATCGGGTCGACGACGGTGATGGTCAGGTCGGGGAGGTAGAAGCTGAAGTCGTTGTTCCCGCCGTCCCATATCACCACGTCTCCCTCCTTTTCAGCCTGTTCGAGAATGGCGCCGTAGTCAACGCCAGCGTAGACCACGATGCCCTTGTCGATGTGCCCCTCGTATTCCTCTCTTTCCTCGATTGTGGCATGGTACCTGTCGAGGTCGTCGTGCGACTGGAACCGTTGGACCGTTACGGCGAGGTCCCCGTAGGGCATCGGGTGCCTGACTACGACCGGCTTCAGGCCCATCTTCAGAAGCATGTCAACGACCATCCGGCTTATGGTGCTCTTGCCGGCGCCCGTCCTGTCAGCAACTACTGCAACGATCGGTTTGGACGACTTCAGCATTGTGTCCTTGGGGCCGAGGAGGTGGAAGCTCGCGCCCTTCGACTGGACCAGGGAGGCGATGCCCATGACGTACGTATCTGAGACGTCACTGTAGGCGAAGTAGACGTCGGTGACCTGGAGTCTCTCTATCAGCTCCGCCAGTCTGTCTTCCGGGTAGATTGGTATGCCTTCAGGGTAGAGTCTGCCGGCGACGGAGCCGGGATACATCCTGTCGGCAATGTAGGGAATCTGGGTCGCCGTGAACGCGACGACGCGGTACTCCGGGTTGTCTCTGAAGTATACGTTGAAGTCGTGGAAGTCTCTACCTGCGGCACCCATAATGATTGCGTTTCTGGTCACATCCAAACACCAGTCCCGCCTCGGCCGCCAGTGTATATAATCGAGAAGCCGATTCCTATCTCTGGGAACGTCGAGCCGACCCAGGGCCCCCCGCTTAGTCCACCATGAAGAGGGTGGTTGTTCTGCCGCAGCTCGCCCTGTGGGGGCACCCAGGCGGAATCCAAAAGCCCATGCCCCTTCCGATCTCCATGGGTCCCTGCACCTCGAATTCGAGCCTCAACCTCCCCGAAGTGACGTAGCCGACGTGCGCCTTTGCGCACCACTCCATCTCGTTCCACCTCGGAGACACTTCGAGCATCCTGACAGAACGGCCGCCTCCGAGGGTCTTCTTTTTCGCCCGGCCTGCGGCACCTCCCCCCTCGACCTGAGCCCACGAGAGGGCAGGGAAGTCAACGAGAACCGCCTTCTGGTGAATCCTCAACCTGCGACCTAGGCCCCTTCGCAGATTTATCCGTTGCAGGATTAGAAAGGGAGGATGGAGACATCAATAACCTGCGGTGCGAGACCCGAGACCGGGTCGAAGCTTAGAATGGATGCGTTGCGGGCCGCGGGCCTGACAAAGATCTACAGGAAGTCGAAGAAGCCCGCGCTCGATTCCGTGGACTTGAAAATCGAGTCCGGTCAGATATTCACGATGCTCGGGAGGAACGGGGCCGGCAAGACCACCTTCCTCAGAATCGCGAGCACCCAGCTGATGCCGACCTCGGGGAGCGTCAGCGTTCTCGGGCTGGACGTGGTTAGAGACGCCAAGCAGCTGAGAGAGCGCATCGCAATCACCCCACAGGAGGCAGAGACGATATACCCGCTCACCCCTCGCGATCACGTACTGCTCAACCTGCGGATGCGAGGAATTGCAAAGGAGGAGGCGAAGAAGAGGGCACAGGAGGCGCTGGACGAACTCGAGCTCAGCGATGTGGCCGACCTGAACTCCGACTGGCTCTCCGGGGGGATGAAACAGAGAGTGATAGTTGCCATGGCCATACGGACTGACGCGGAGCTGATATTCTTGGACGAACCAACCATCGGGCTCGACCCGTTAAACAGGAGGAAGGTGTGGGACCAGCTAACGCGGCTGAAGAAGAACGGGAGGACCATAGTTCTCACTACACACTACATGGACGAGGCAGAAGCCCTTTCTGACAACCTTGTGATCATCAACAGGGGCAAGGTGGTCGCCTCGGGGACGCCCCGGAGCGTGAAGGAGGCGGTAACCAAGAGGAGCACCAGGGTCGACGTATATGACAAGTTCACACACTCAGAGCTGGGCCGCTACGGCAGGGTCTCCTCCATCGCCGGCAGGTTCAGGGTATTGACCGATGAGGAGGGGGCGAGGAGCCTCGGGGACGAGGCGGTGGCCAGGAGCGCAACTATCTCGATGAGCCCGGTCACTCTGGACGACGTCTTTGTCGACATTGTGGGAGAAGCAGAGAAGGGGGAGGAGAGTGAAGCTTAGAGAAAGGCTCCGCTCGCTCTGGGCGATAATGTACTACCTGGGCTTTACACCGATGCTCAGGAATCCGCTCTTCATCGCCTTCGTCTTCTCGACCCCTTTCACCCTCTTGTTCATCTTGTTCGTTGCGAGCAACGGGACCGCCCTCCCCTACGGGCTGGCCGGGGCACTGACGATGGTCACAACCGAGCTTGGGTTGTTCGTCGGGACCGACCTGGCGTCATACAAGCTTCAGAACAGGTTCCAGGACCTGGTCGTCGCCTCGCCAGTCACGCCCCTCGTGTACATGTTCGGAGTCGCGCTTTCTGAACTCATATTAGGGGCCCCCGCCCTCGTGATCATGTTCGTATTGATAGCTGGGAAGGGAGATTAAGCGGTGGCCCTTGCGGGATGCCTCGGGGTGGTGGTGCTGCTCTGGGTCACCACGACAAGCCTAGGGTTCTTCTTCTCAGCCTATGCGCCCAACACGCAGAACGCGTTCATCATAAACGGTTTCATCACTACGATTCTTTCCGTTCTCCCGCCAGTGTACTACTCCGTGAACGTGCTGCCGAAGTTCCTCGTACCTCTCGCCGAGATCATTCCTACGACAGAGGCGTCTGCCCTCTTCCAGGGGACTATAGGGCTGGGGTATTCCATCGAGCCGGCAGCGGGGTTCGCGGTGCTGCTGGCCGCTACGGTAATCATGCTGCTCCTCGTGTCGTTCAGGATGAAGTGGCGGGAGAGCTAGGCTGAGGAAGCGCCGGGGGAGGGATTCGAACCCGCGCGACCGATAACGGTCACGGGCTTTCTCCGGCCGGACTCAAGGCCCGCGCATTAACCACTCTGCCACCCCGGCGTTGACCTCTCCCTGAAGTGTTGTCTTCTTATCCTTTAGCGGCGGCCGCTCGGGCAACGGTTTTACCGCTTCGCGCGTTGGCCGACGGCGATGGAAGCAAGGGTACGTCCCGCGAAGCAGTCGGACAAGGCGCCGCTCATGAGCTTCATCAAGGATGTGTGGGGAGGCCACGACTACATCCCCTCGGTCTGGGATCACTGGATGCGGAACAAGCAGGGGAAAGTGTTCGTGGTCGAAGCGGAGGGGACACCCGTCGGGATGAACAGGGTCAGGTTCCTCGAGGACGGGTCCGCCTGGTTCGAAGGAGCGAGGGTTCATCCGGCCTTCAGAGGAAGAGGCTTTGCCACACTGCTGGGCAACAACTCGATGAGATTCGCTCGCGCCAGGGGCGCAAGAGTATACAGGCTGACCAGCGGGTCACGCAACAGGGCCGCTCACCGACAGATACGAAGGATGAAGTTCAAGGAGGTCGCGCGCTTCAGCGTCTACGAGCCCCCGAATACGAGGGAGCTAAGACCGACCGGCGAAGCAACTCAGGTGAGTTCCGGCGATCTTCGCTCGGCGATGCGGCTATTCAGGCAAGCGAGGGAGTTCCGGCTCGGTCGCGGCGTGCACTGGCACGACTTCAGCGCCGCCCTGCTCTCGAAGGAGGTCGTGTCTGACCTGATTGACGCAGGGGCAGTCTGGCGAGCAGGCGATGCACTGGCCGTGACCAGAATCGGGGGGGAGGGTGAGGGCGACTGGGAGGAAGTGTGCTATCTCGGGGGGCCAGTCAACGAGTCGATAAACCTCGTGAAGGCGCTCATGGGTAGAAAGAGGAAGGCAACAGAGAGATTCGTGTTCATGCCACAGGGTTCCCCGATCATAACCGGGCTGAGGAAGGAGGGCTACCGAAGGAACTTCTCGATGATACTGTTCGAGCGTAGGGTCGCCAACGGTTAAAACGCGCAGGAGGGCGTCGGCGCCCATGGACAGCAGCTCAGGCAAGGTCGCGGTACTGGGCGCGGGGCTCATGGGCCACGGAATCGCCCAGGTCGCCTCCCAGGTGGGAGGGTACGAGGTATCCATGCTCGATGTGGAGCAGAGGTTCCTCGATGGGGGCATGAAGATGATAAGGGACAGCGTGGGCAAGTTCGTGGAGAGGGGGAAGCTCACCAAAGATCAGGGTGAGTCGGCAATCGGCAGGATTCACCCGACACTCGACCTGGCCGAGGCGCTGAAGGGGAGCTTCATGGTGATCGAGGCAGCCACTGAAGACCCGAAGCTCAAGCTGGACCTGTACCACAGGGTGGCAGAACTGGTCGATAGGGACGCAATCTTGGCGTCAAACACCTCGTCCATCAGCATCACCCTGCTCGCATCGGTCACGAAGAACCCCGCTAACGTTTGCGGAATGCACTTCTTCAACCCGCCCCAGCTCATGTCCCTTGTCGAGGTAATCAGGGGGAATAAGACCTCCGACGATACCGTCAAGCGCGTCAGGGAGGTATCCGGGAGGCTCGGGAAGGAGACTGTGCTGTGCAAGAAGGACTCGCCCGGGTTCATAGTCAACAGGATACTCGTGCCTGCCCTGAACGAGGCCATCTTCCTCGTTCAGGAGGGAGTGGCGGACCCTGAGGACATTGACAAAGCGATTAAGCTCGGACTGAATTGGCCAATGGGGCCCCTGCAGCTCCTCGACTATGTCGGTCTGGACACCACCTTCAACATCACCCAGGTCTTCATGAACGAATTCCAAGATTCCAAGTATCGAGCGAGCCCCTTGCTGCGCGAGCTCGTTCGGGCGGGCATGCTGGGTCGCAAGACCGGCAAAGGATTCTACGATTGGAGTTCGCCTGGCGCCACCAAATCGAAGTGAGTTTCTCCTTCGGTTCGGGTGCGAGGGGGACGCTACCCCTTCTCTTCCTCAGGATGACTCGTACAGTAGCGTTTATCATAATCGGGCCCCGGCCTGGAAGTCATGACCTACGAGACAATTCAGACTTCAAAAGAGGGGAGGCTTGGAATAATCACTCTCAACCGTCCCCAGGCAATGAACGCGCTCAACTCAAAGCTTGTCGCTGAGCTCATCTCTGCCCTGGACGAGTTCGAGGAGGACGACAGCGTAAGATGCCTAGTCATCACCGGGAGCGAGAGAGCGTTCTCTGCGGGCGCGGACATCCACGAGATGGCGGACATGACGGCAGTGCAAATGACGATGACGGGACACTTCTTCCCCTTGTGGGACAGGGTGGGCGGGTATCCGAAGCCGATCGTCGGCGCGCTCAGTGGGTACGTGCTTGGAGGAGGTCTGGAGCTTGCCATGAGCCTCGACGTGCTCGTCGCATCGGAGACCACGCAGTTGGGACAGCCTGAGATAGACATCGGTGTGATGCCGGGCGGAGGAGGGACCCAGCGGCTGACAAGGGCCGTGGGGAAGGCCAAGGCCATGGAGATGATCCTGACGGGGAAGAGGATAGGTGCCGAGGAGGCGAAGACCCTGGGCCTAGTTAGCAGGGTAGTTCCAAAGGAGGCTTATCTCGAAGAGGCGAAAAAAGTGGCCAACGAGATCGCGTCCAAGTCACCAGTGGCCGTCAGACTGGCGAAGATGGCCGTGAACAAGGCATTCGAGGTGGGTCTTCGCCAGGGAATGGACTTCGAAAGGGAGGTGTTCTACCTCCTCTTCGCTTCCGAAGACAAGGTCGAAGGGATGAAGGCCTTTTTGGAGAAGCGCAGGCCCGAGTTCAAGGGGAAATAGATGGAATACGAGACAGTCAAGACGGCAACCGCCAACGGCGTCCTCTGGATGTCTCTGAACAGGCCAGAGCGGCTTAATGCGTTCAACGAGCAGATGGGGACGGACCTGCTCGCGGCGCTCAAGGACGGTGAGAAGGCTCCCGAGGTGAGGTGCCTCGTCCTCAGGGGGGAAGGGAGAGCATTCTCCGTCGGCGAGGACCTTAACACCAATAGGGGCATGATAGAGAGCGGAAGGCCCGTTACGCTCGGGGAGGTCCTAAAGACGAAGTACAACCCCATCGTTCAGCGGATAAGAAAGATGGACAAGCCTGTGCTTGGCGCCGTGAATGGTATCACCGCTGGGGCGGGCCTGGGGCTGGCGCTCGCATGTGACCTGAGGGTAGCCTCCGATAGGGCGACGTTTCACGAGGCGTTCATCAAAGCGGGGCTAGTACCGGATTCCGGCACGAGCTTCTGGCTGACCCGTATCCTCGGCCTCGGGAAGGCGATGGAGGTCAGCCTGCTCGGGGAACCGATAGACGCGAAGATGGCACTCAACCTGGGGCTGGTAAACTGGGTGTTTCCTGACGACATCTTCATGACAGAAGCCGGAAGAATCGCACAGAAGCTGGCGAAGGGGCCTACCAAGGCCATGGGCCTCACCAAGAGGGCCCTAAACAGGGCTGTGGTGGTCGACATGGACTCCGCCCTGGAGTACGAGATGTACCTTCAGGACATAGCCGGTAGGACGCGCGACCATCTGGAAGGTGTAAGGGCGTTCTTCGACAAGCGCGACCCGAACTTTACAGGCGAGTAGCTCTGGAAGGGCCACCTGGCCCGACCTCCTGGTCAGCAAAGGAGATAAGCGCCTGACTGGCCGCGGGAACCGTGAAGGACGAAGCGGTTGTCGTCGGCGCCGTGAGGACACCAATCGGGAAGTACGGGGGCATGCTGAAGTCCGTACGCCCGGACGACCTGGGCGCTCTAGTCCTGAGGGCAGCCCTTGAGAGGTCCAAGGTTAGCCCGGCCTCGGTGGATGATGTCTATTTCGGATGCTCGAACCAGGCAGGGGAGGACAACCGGAACGTCGCGAGGATGGCTGTGCTGCTGGCGGGGATGCCGTACACCGTCCCGGGAGCGACAGTGAACAGGCTCTGCGGGTCTGGTCTGGAGGCGGTGGGCTCGGCGGCGAGGGTGATCATGGCGGGCGAGGGGGAGATTCTCCTCGCAGGGGGCGTGGAGAGCATGACGAGGGCGCCACTGGTGATGCTGAAGCCTGAGGCGCCCTACAAGAGAGGGGGAGCGACACTCGTAGATTCGACAATCGGATGGCGGTTCTTTAACCCCGCCTTTCCGAGCGAGTACCCACCGTTCTCCATGGGGGAGACGGCAGAGAACCTGGCGGAGAAGTACAAGATTGGCAGGGCGGCCCAGGATGAGTTCGCACTCGGAAGCCACAGGAAGGCAGTGGACGCTACGAAGAGCGGAAGGTTCTCGGAGGAAATCGTGGCAGTGAAAACGCCGGAGAATGACGAAGTGGAGGTGGACGAAGGGCCCCGAGCGGACACATCCATTGAGAAGCTCTCCTCCCTCGGGCCAGCATTCAGGAAAGGCGGAACCGTGACTGCAGGGAACTCGTCGAGCATCAACGATGGCGCAGCGGCCGTCGTCATGATGGGCGCAAGCAAGGCACGAAGCCTCGGCGTCAGGCCGATCGCGAGGATCCTCGGTTCTGCGACGGCCGGTGTCCATCCGAGCTACATGGGGATCGGCCCCGTATACTCCACGCGGAAGCTTCTGTCCCGCCTCGGAATGAGTCTTGATGAATTCGGGATTGTGGAACTCAACGAGGCATTTGCGGCCCAGGTCCTGGCGTGCGTTGACGAGATGCCTGAGTTCGAAATTCGTAGGATGAACCCCAACGGGGGTGCAATCGCCCTGGGACATCCTCTGGGGTGCAGCGGCGCGCGGCTGGTGACCACTCTCCTTCACCAGATGAGACGGACGGGGACCAGGTACGGGCTGGCCACCATGTGCATAGGCGTCGGGCAGGGAATCTCGACGGCCTTTGAGCTGCTGAAGTAAGAGTTATGTCCTACGTGGGGACCCGCTGACGCGAATGCAGGCAGACACTGTGCCGGACTACCAGATGTTCATCGACGGCGAATGAGTTGCCTCCCACTCGGGGAGGCACTACCAGGCGCTCAATCCAGCGAAGGGGAGCGTGCTCGCTCACGTACCGAGGGGGGACGACGAGGACGTCAGGGCTGCGGTGGACGCCGCGGGGGATGCCTTCGAGGACAAAGGGTGGAGGGGGATGGACCCGAGCAAGCGCGGGAGGCTCCTGTACAGGGTATCCCAGCTGCTCCGGGAGCGCCTATCAGACTTCGCGCGGCTGGAGACTCTGAACAACGGCAAGCCCCTAGGCCAGGCGAAGGGGGATGTAGCGATGTCAGCCCGGCAGTTCGAGTATTTCGCGGGCCTCGCGGACAAAATCCAGGGGAGCACGATACCTATTCCAGGTAACAGATTCGACTACACGGTGAAGGAGCCGCTGGGGGTCACCGCGCACGTGGTGCCCTGGAACTACCCCCTCGCGATGGCCGCGAGGAGCATCGCCCCGGCGCTCGCTGCGGGGGACACGGTGGTGGCGAAGCCGGCCACCTTCACGCCTCTGACTCTTCTGAAGCTCGCAGAGCTTTGCAAGGAAGCGGGAATTCCCGACGGCGTCGTCAACGTGATAACGGGCGGGGGAGACGAGGTGGGGAGCACCCTCATCAGGCACCCTAAAGTCAGACTTACGACCCTGACCGGCTCCGTCGAGACGGGGATGAAGGTCATGGAGCTGGCCTCCAGCAACCTCTCAAGGGTTGTACTTGAGCTCGGAGGAAAGAACCCCCACTTAGTGTTCGCCGACGCCGACACGGCGAGAGCGGCGACGGCGGTCCTCAACGGAATATTCACGAACGCGGGGCAGATGTGCTGGGCGGGTTCCAGGCTGCTCGTGGAGGCGGGAGTCAAGGGAGCGCTTCTGGAGAAGCTGATCTCCGGAGCGAACGCCATGAAGCTCGGCGACGGGTTGCAGCCCGACACCGGAATGGGCCCGCTGGTGGCTGCTTCCCAGAGGGACCGCGTCGCAGGGTACGTCGATATCGGGGTCGGGGAGGGGGCCCGGATCGCGGCGGGAGGAGCAGCACCTGCCGACGAGGGACTGAAGGATGGATACTTCTACAGGCCCACCATCCTCGACGGCGTGGCCCAGGAGATGCGTGTCGCCCAGGAGGAGATCTTCGGCCCGGTTCTCACGGTGACGACGTTCGAAGGCGAGGAGGATGCGATAGTGAAGGCGAACGACTCCCAGTACGGCCTATGGGCGGGAGTCTGGACAAGGGACCTCAGAAGGGCACACAGGATGGCATCCGACCTGGAGTCGGGAATCGTGGCTGTGAACGAGGAGCCCACCACCTTCCCGCAGACCCCCTTCGGGGGGTTCAAGAAGAGCGGGAACGCGTCGGAACAGGGGATGGACGCTGTGTCGTCCTACGTCCGGGTGAAGAACGTGTCAGTGAACTTGGATTAGCCCTTCCAAACGTCTTCTTTCCTCTTGGCCTGCATGTTGGCCCACCTCGCGAGGTTGAACAGGTAGGAGGAGAGCCTGTTGAAGAAGGGGAGGAGCTCCGGGTTCATCTCCTGGGACCTGGAGGCGGTGACGATTCGCCTTTCGGCCCTGCGGCACACAGACCTCGCGACGTGTAGCATTGCGCCCGTCGAGGAGCCCCCGGGGAGGATGAAGTTGCTGAGGGGCGGGAGCCTCGAAAGCAGCTCATCTGTCATCTCCTCGAGGCGCTTCGTGTGGGCGAGCCTTATTCGCGGGACTTCCCGCCCGCCCTTCATCTCGGCTGCCGCGTCACCCCCGGCCACAAAGAGCATCCTTTGTATCTCCTTCAGCGACAGAGCGAGCGCCCTGCTCTTTGACTCAGAGGCTACGGCGCCGATGACGCTGTTCAGTTCGTCAATGGTACCGTAGGCCTCGACCCTGGGGTCGTCCTTCTGAACGCGCTTCGGTCCGTAGAGGGAGGTCTCTCCCCTGTCCCCGCGCCGCGTGTACATGGCATGCCCGCCGGCTCTGCGAACTATTAATCATGACAGCCTGACCGGTGCAGTGGCCCGATTCGAATTCAATGGCAATTCTTTGGGTCAATGGGATGATAATCGTTAGTCACCAAAATTACAGTCTGAAGTTTCTTATGCGGAAAAACAAGCATGGCGGAGGCGAGTTAAGCAACGACCTACGAAGACCAGGAGGTTCATCTGTTCACGCCGCAGGAAGCTTCGAAGCTGCTACCGGACATCAGGCCCAAGATCAAGGAGCTCATCGACAAGAAGAAGGTCGTCGCCAAGATCCACAACGAGATTGAGAAGTACAATCTCTTCGGGTTCAGGACGGCAGAAGTGGCCCAGAGGGCTGCGGAACTGGACGCGCTTGTAGAGGACATGACAAGGAAGGTTTCGGAGCTAGAGGACTTGGGGGTGCAAGTGAAGGACCTAGACTACGGCCTAGTCGACTTCCCCGCCGAGAAGTATGGGGAGAGCGTCATGCTCTGCTGGCGTTACGGCGAGCCCGAAGTCGCCTTCTGGCACAAGCCCAACGAAGGTTACAACGGCAGGAAGTCCCTGAAGCTGCAGCTGATACAGCCCTAGCCAGAGAACAGCTTCCTGGCGTTCCCGGAAAGTAGCTTCTGACCGACGCCCGCCTTTAGCCTCGGTCCGAGGCTGTCCCTGAAGTCGTCGAGCCAGTCCTTCTGTCTCAGCATCGGGTAGTCGGTGCCGAAGAGAAACCGATCCTGAAGAATACCGTTCAGATATGGGAGGACGCTCTGGGGGATGTACTTCGGTTTCCATCCTGAAATGTCGATGAAGACGTTCGGATTCCGCAGCGCTATGGCCATAGCCACTTCCGGCCATGGCCACCCGAAGTGGGCCATGATGACCTTCAGGTCGGGGAATCCCTGGCAAACCTCGTCGAGAAGTTCAGTCTTACTGTATTTGATTTCGCAGTCCCCCAACCCGGTCGTTCCCGTGTGAAAAAGGACTGGAACCCCGGCTTCCTGGCAGAATTCGTAGATTGGGTACATGAGCCTCCTGTCGTTGATGTAGACCGAGTTGGCACTGCTGTGGACCTTCAGCCCCCGCATGTCGAGACTCTTGACCGCCCGCTTCAGTTCCGACACCGCTTCTCTCCCTGCGTTGGGGTCAACGCCCGCAAACGGAATCAGCCTGTCACCAGAGCTGGCAGCTAGCCTGGCGATTTCGTCGTTCCGCAGGGTGTAGCCCTTGAAGGCCGGGTTGGGGGTCGCGTGGGTGTCCTGGCCGAGGATCACAGCCCTTGCAACTCCCGCCCCCTCCATCTCGTCGAGGAGTTGCTGGGTTGTGGCCGGGAGCTTGGAGACATCGAGCTTGAAAAAGTCGCAGGCCTTCATTATGGGGCCGCTCCTCTTCATGAAGGCCCTTGTCCATGGATGCACGTGGACGTCGAAGGACAAGCTCTCCTCCCTTCTAAGGGCTCAATCATTAACTCTTGCCAGGGAGCCGGCTTGAAACATGAAGGGGTGGCATAGGTGCTCGGGCGCGCTTTCAATTCCCCTCGGACGTACGGGAATGGGCTCTCAACCGAGATGGCTGGGCGAACTCTGCCTGGTGTAGACGACCCGCTCGCTAGACAGAATCGAGCTTCCCCAGCCGCCACGGTTTGACGACGAGATCCCATCTAGAGATTACTCGCCATGTGTCGGTCATGAGGCAGTCGTCTGGAGCTGGTCCCATCGACTTCGCGGCCTCATCGAGACCACCGCTCCCGCATCTACCGGGTTCCTTCGTGCTCAGCTTCTCAATAGTCTCGTCTATCCAGAGCTCAGGGTTGTCCCTTGCGACCCCGAGCCGCTGCGGACTGAACATATAATCAACGAGAGTCCGGTCTGAGATGAACCTGCCCTGCTCTCCCTCAACGAAGAGTCTCCTCACGTTGTGAGATATCATCTTCCTGATGGCCTCGATAATCGGCCGTTGCTTCGAAATGCCGATCGGGACCGAGCACACCTCGTCGGTAGTCATGTGGGCGGAAAGCTCGCCGTTGCTGATGAGACCCACTGCGTCGCCGAGGGTGACGAGTGCCTCGCGATGGCCTCTGGTTACTCTCGCCCCTCCGAACTTCGTTGTGCTGAAGGCTTCAAGAATCTCCTCGAATGGCTGCTCGAACTTGCACGAGCCGATCCAGACAGGGACTTCCGCGGACTTCGACCAGAGGGTCTTGTAGTACTCCTTGGGTGCGGAGTCGACAATTCGCTTGAGGATTCCATACGCGCCGTAGGCAGGGTGAAGTGTGACGCCTGCCAAACTGATCTCCCGCGAAGGGATCTTCTTCCCCGCCGGGAGGAAGTGCACATCGATGTTCTTGATGAAGGACGCCGTCAACACGACTGGGTCGTCTCTCTGTACAATGGGAGGATCCACCTCGAAGATGTTAGGCAGGAGGTCTGAGATTCTCTTGCGAATCGTTGCGAGCCCTGGGACCTCGTCGTCGAATCGACTGATAAATTTTCTACCTAGTCGAAGGTTTCGAGCCCTCTGGCGAGATAGGGCTCGACCTCCAGAATGCCCCTGCCGTTCTCGGGAAGGAGTGAACTTCTTAGAGATACCGAAAGGCTGGCGGGAGGGAAGGAAATCCCGTGGCTGCAGCCTACGCCTCACCAATAACTCCCGTAGCGTCGAATCGTGAATCCAAGGCCAAGCCCACCACCAAACCTTTTTGGGTCGTGCTTTTCCGAAACTCAGCATGAGCCATTCATCAAAGGCGCTGGAGGTAGGCGACAAGGCGCCTGACTTCACCCTTCCGGCGTCTTCAGGGAATAGGGTGAAGCTTAGCGCCCTGAAAGGGAAGCAGGTCGTGCTATACTTCTATCCGAAGGACGACACCTCCGGCTGCACCGCCGAGGCCTGCGCCTTCAGGGACAGCATGCCGAAGTTTGGCGGCCTCGACGCTGTGGTTCTGGGGGTGAGTAGGGACTCGCTTGAGTCTCATGCAAAGTTCATCGAGAAGTACTCGCTCAACTTCACTCTCCTGAGCGATGAAGATCTCAAGGTTCACAGGCTCTACGATACCTGGAAGCAGAAGACCCTCTACGGGAAGAAGTACATGGGGACGGAGAGGTCGACCTTCGTGATAGGGGTCGACGGCAAGATCAAGAGGATATTCAGGAAGGTGAACCCGCGGGGGCACGAAGCCGAGGTTCTGGCCGCCTTGAAGGCCTAGGGTTCCCTGAAGATGGGTTCCTTCTTCGCCGGAATCAAGGCAGGAACTGTTGGCGGCATAATCTACGTGGCAGGGTTGGCTGCGTTCAATGTGATTCTGCTGTTCGCTCTTAGACACGACGTCCTAATCGCAATCAATCAGTCAAACCCTGTTTACTGCCCGGAGGTTGCGAACGCGAACGGGAGCGTTCAGGACTGCTTCAATCTGGTTTTATCTGTCTCCGTTCCCTTCATCTCCTTTGTCTCCATCTTCGTGGTGCTCTTCTTTTCTGGACTCTTCGGTCTATACTTTGATTCCTTGCCCGGCAGGAGTGCAACAGTCAAGGGGCTCTTCTTCGGCGCCATCGTGGTCTTTTGCATGATCTTCGTGGTGCCCCTCTTCTTCGGTCTGGGCCTGATCTACGCATTCAACCTGCCATCGGACGTCGCTACGGCAGCATTCCTGCTTGGCTGGACCCCGGTCTTCGGATACCTCCTGGGCAGGCTCTACAAGAAGTACACGCGGGCCATAGAGCTCTCGAGCCAGGACCCTAATCTCCTGAAAGTCGTGGTCGATGGTAGGGACTGCACGGGACGGGTGAAGACATTCGCGACAACTTCAAGTCACAGGCTCCGGGCCGAGATTGCAGAAGGCGCTTCGTTTCGGGAGTGGGTGGCGAGCGAGGGAATAGCACTGGAGGACTCCCGCTCCTTCGAGACGACCATGGAGGTCAACAACAACGGGAGGGTCGTCGGGAATGTGGGCCCGAAATATTAGTCAAACGACGAATCGGGATAAACAGTTAGCCGAAGGTTAAATACCCAAACAGGTTAGGTTGCAAGAATGCTTCTGAAGGCCGTACCTGAAGAGGAGTATTGCGTGAAGTCGCAGATTCATTCCTCCGCGAGGTCTGGTAGCGTCATATTCTGTTACAGGTGCATGATGCTCCTGGGGACTTCGCCGGAGCCCCGGCTCGGCACCCTTCTGGACTACTAGGGGGCCTTCCCGACGAGGTTGGAGAGGGACCTGAAACCTCGCTTCATGTAGAACCTGTTCGCGATTTCATTCTGGGCGGGCACATCGGCGACTATGATCTGCGCCCCCATCTTCTTGAGCTCGGCGGAAGCCTTCTGAATCATTTCGTTCCCAAGTGCCTTCCTTCTGTACTCTGGGAGTATGTAGAAGTCGGTGATGAACCCCTCTTCGTGCGGCTCATAGAACAACCGCTGCCTCAACTCCGCCCGCAGCACCCCCACGACCTTTGACCCCTCGGCTGCGACCAGCAGCAGTTTGTCAGGTGACCCAAGGGAGCGCGTCACGTGTCCAGCAGCCCGGACCTTCGCATCAGCCACCACCGCGAACAGGGGATCGAACTCGTTGTTCAGCTTCTTCGTCCTAACAATGAGGTCCGCGACCGCGCCGAGGTCTTCCTTCTTTGCACGTCTAATCAGCAAGGCCTGGGAGGCGGGTGTCCCGCCGCCCGATTTAGACCTATTCGGGGGGGTCAAGGATAACTCCGTTCCGCCTTAGCGCGCTCATCACCTTCCTCGAGTGTTCTATCCTTTCGGTGGCAGCAGCGAGGGACTCCTTCCGAGAGAGTTTCCGCCTCGCGACGCCTTCCTCTACGGCGGCCTGGCCCACGGTCGCGGCGACCCTGGGGTACACCTCCCATTGGAGCATCGTGGGTATGATGTATTTCCTGTTTATTCCCTTCTCACGGGCGAAAGCTGCCAGCTCCGATGCCGCATCTATCACCATGGTGTCCGTGATGGTCTTTGCCCTCACGTCGAGGGCCCCGCGGAAAATGGCCGGGAAGAGCAGACTGTTGTTGACCTGGTTGGGATAGTCTGACCGCCCGGTTGCAACTATCTCGGCGCCCGCGGCCAGTGCCGCGGGCGGGAGCATCTCGGGCACGGGGTTCGCGAGGAAGAAGGTTATCGCCCTCGTGTTCATCATCCGTATCTCGTCGGGTTTTATCATGTCTGGCCCATTCCCAGCGGCTGCTACCAGGGCGTCGGCTCCGCCCAGCGCCTCCTTTAGTCCCCCCGTAACCCGATCCCCGTTTGTGCGCAGCGCGATGTCGTGCTTCCACCTGTTCCTGAGCATCAACTTGTCCATGTCTTCCCTCGCCGGCTCGAGGATACCCTTCGAATCGAGGACGATCAGGTCCCTGGGGTTGGCACCTGCCTTAACGAGGAGCCTCTCGGCGGCTATGTTGGCTGCCCCGGCACCGAAGAGCACTATCCTAGAGCCCCTAAGTCTTCGGCCGGTGAGGTCAAGGGCGTTGAAGAGCGCTGCGAGGGTTACCCCTGCGGTCCCCTGTTGGTCGTCGTGCCATACAGGAATCTTCATCTCGGCTTGGAGCTTCTCCAGGATGTCAAAGCACTTTGGGGACTCGATGTCTTCCAGGTTGACGCCCCCCATCGACGGTTCAATGGCCCTTACGAAGGAGATGAGCCCATCCGCGCTGTCGGTCTTGATGGGAAGGGGAATGGCGTTGACACCGCCCAGATAGTTGTAGATGAGGGCCTTCCCCTCCATCACTGGGAGGGCACCCTCGGGCCCGATGTTTCCCAGCCCCAGCACCCTGCTGCCGTCGGTTACGACGGCGACGGTGTTCCATCTCCCCGTGTACTCGAACGAGAGGTCGGGGTCTACTTCTATGGCGCGGGATACCGCTGCAACTCCTGGCGTGTACCAGATCGAAAAGTCATCCAGCGACCTGACAGGCACCTTCGGGGCCACACCGACCTTTCCCCCGTAGAACTTCGAGTACTCAAGGGCTTTCCTTGAATATTCCTCCTTCTGATCGGGCAAATCGTTTCGCCGGCCCAACTTGCGTATTTGAGTCCTTTCGGAGTCACCGACGCCATCCTTCCGGCGTCTCTTGAGGACCGACCGGTGTCCGCTCACCGTATCCCTCCACCTTCTTCAGTGAGAGCGCGAATCAACCCTAACTCGCTCGGGTCTCCGCGGATTTCTCTTTAAGCCTAAAGGCGGTTCTCAACTCTTGAGGCAACCAGCCCTGAGACGCGCTATGCGTGACCGTAGCGGCGCGGGTCCTCGTCGAAGGTTGCCTTGCAGCCCGCACAGCAGAAGTAGATGGTCCTGCCGTTGAAGTCTGACTTGTCCGACGCCTTTTTCTCGTCCACCATCATTCCGCACACCGGGTCTCTTTGCACAGGTCGGCGGCGACGCGGTGCCTATTAGACGATTCTGCTTTACATTCGTAAAACCTTTATTCCGGCGGGACCTCCCAGGCATGATGAAGCTGGATGCCACCGATAGGGCAATCCTCGGTGTCCTGCTCAAGGATGGGAGGGCATCCCTGCGCGAAGTTGCAGCGCGAACTTCGGTTACGACCCCCACGGTATCGGCTCGCCTTGCGCGTATGGAGAAGGGTGGCCTGATAAGGGGATTCATCCCGGTGCTGGACCCAGGAGTGGCCAAGGGCGTCCAGTCACTAATTACCCTGAAGGTTCCGGTGAGAGAGGTCGAGGCAGCGGCCAAGACCCTGGCGCGGCGCCCTGAAGTCGACGGAGTCTTCCTGACCGTGGGAGGTGGGAACCTACTCGTGAGGTTGAATACCATGGATCTCGAAGGGGTTGAGGAATTCGTCGGAAGGAGGCTCGTGGGGAGAGGGTGGGAGGTCGTCACGACAGAGGTGGTTGAGAGGGCAGTGAAAGACGAGAGGACCGTGACGATACCCGATTCCGTCCTCTTGCCTCTCAAGTGCGACTACTGTGGTCAGGAGGTCGAGTCGGAGAGACCATTCAACATCAGGGTAGGTCTGACTCGCCACTACTTCTGCTGCAACACGTGCCGGAGATCGTACCTCGCAGAGCACAGGAGCGAAATCGAAGCCGGTCGCAGCAAGGAAAACCGCAAGACTTTACGTTCGTAAAGGGAACTGTTTAACATCGCGCCGACTGGCATCGGCCATGACCAGCAATTGGCCAAGGACCCGGTCTGCGGAATGAGTGTAGCCGAAGGACCGAAGGCAATCAAGGCGACTGTTAGAGGCACGACGTTCTACTTCTGCTGCGATGCCTGTAGGATGGAGTTCACCATGCCCCAGAGAGAGCTCTCCCGGCTGAAGGGAGCGGTCACTATCGGAGCGATACTGACGGTGCCCATCCTGGTGCTGACCTACGTTCCGCTTCTTTCTTCTCAGACAAACAACTACGTTCTGCTTCTGCTTGCGCTCCCGGTCCAGTTCTACGTCGGGTCGAGGTTCTACCGCGGAGCCTACCACTCGCTCAGAGCGCGCGCGACGAACATGGATGTCCTTGTCGCTGTGGGGACCACCGCGGCCTTCGGATACAGCGCGATATCCACCCTGGCGCCCTCCTTCTTTGGAGTGCAGGGGGTGTACTACGACGCTGCCGCTGTAATCATCACCCTTGTACTGTCGGGGCGGTTGCTTGAGCACCTAACGAAGGAAAGAGCGTCCGACTCTGTGAGAAAGCTACTGGAGCTAAGACCGAGAGTCGCCCACTTGGTACAAGGCGGCCAGGTGATTGACGTCCCCGTGGAAGAGCTGGGCATTGGGGACGTACTGGAGGTCAAGCCAGGCGAGCGGATACCCGCGGATGCCACCGTTGAAAGCGGGGCGTCAGAGGCCGACGAGTCTCTTCTTACGGGAGAGAGCCTCCCCGTCAGGAAGGAAATCGGGAGCCAGGTAATGGGAGGCTCCTTCAACGCGGGGGGGAGGCTGGTAGTGAAGTGCACCGCTGTGGGCCAGGACACGGTCCTGGGGCAGATCGTGATGCTGGTCGAGGAGGCCAGGGCTGGCAAGGCGCCGATTCAGAGGCTTGCCGACAGGGTCGCAGAGTTCTTCGTCCCGACCATCATCATCATTGCCATCGGCGCAGCGCTCGGTTGGAGGCTCCTGGGAGGCGTCTCGGTATCTACGTCCGTGTTGATTTTCGTATCGGTGGTCATTATTGCCTGCCCATGCTCGCTCGGCATCGCCACCCCCGCGGCCCTTTTGGTCGGGACCGGGAATGCTGCGAAAAGGGGCATCCTGGTGAAGGGAGGCGAGGCGGTGGAGGCCGCTGCCCACGTGGATACGGTGATCCTCGACAAGACCGGGACCATAACGGAAGGGAAGCAGTCTGTCACTGAGATAATCGGAGAGAACAAGGACCAGACTCTCCTGATGGCTGGGTCGGTGGAGCGGGCGTCAGAGCACCCCCTGGGCCGGGCGGTTGTGAATACAGCCCTGGCAAGGGGCCTGAAGCTCACGGAAGTCACCGACTTCCTCGCCATTCCAGGAGTGGGGGTGCAAGGCACCGTCGGCGGGAAGATCGTCAGGGTAGGGAGAAGGGAGTTCGCAGGCGTCCCCGAGACGTGGGGACTCGAGCCCGAGGTGAAGAGACTCCAGGCTGATGGAAACGGCGTGGTGTTCGTCACCTCTGGAGGCGATCATGGCGCCATCGCTGTCGGAGACGCGGTCAAGCCCGAAGCGGCGGAAGCGGTGAGAGAGATGAAATCCATGGGACTATCTGTAGTGATGCTCACGGGAGACAACGAATCAACTGCGAAGGCAGTGGCCGAAAGGGTCGGGTTGGAGTTCAGGGCTGGACTCATGCCCGTGGACAAGGAGAAGGAACTCGAGAGGCTGAAGGGCATGGGGAGGGTTGTGGCGATGGTCGGGGATGGGGTAAACGACGCCCCCGCTTTGGCAAAGGCGGACCTCGGGTTGGCCATCGGGAGCGGGACCGACGTGGCTAAGGAGACGGGAGGGATGATCCTTGTGAGGGACAGGCTGACCGACGCCGTCGACGCCATAAGGATTGG
>Ga0187780_10000605_pt1 | contig 26694 bp, 26 predicted proteins | sample 1015_Q2_SP10_20__FD_132429 | JGI IMG/M metagenome (GOLD analysis project Ga0187780, IMG submission 132429) | Tropical peat soil microbial communities from peatlands in Department of Meta, Colombia - 1015_Q2_SP10_20_MG | ecosystem: Environmental > Terrestrial > Soil > Wetlands > Peat | place... | reverse complement strand
CTCGGAGCTCTGTGCGGCCTTTTGGACTCCAGCTTCAGTCTTAAATTCAGAAATAACTGAACTGCCAGACTCGTCTTCATGAATGGAAAACGTTTCCGTTGCCACGCGCTGGCCATTCATGAATACCCCGAACGAGCCGGAGTCGACGGTTTTCCCCGCCGGCTGCTTGGGCGTACTGGTTGAGAACGCAAGCGGGCATAGAGATGAGAGCAGGACCACCACAAGTGCCCCATGGCCAATTGAAACCTTCATTCCAGTCGAAGACTGCATGCTACCTCCCCGGCAATGGTTTCCTGATCTTTCCCGTCAGTGTTAATGTGCCAAGCGGCCTTTAAGTAGGACGGCCGGCGACGTTCATAAAGTTCACAAAACTGCTTCTGATCCCCGCGTAGCGGGCGATCGCGCCCTTCCCGCTGGCAGCGCCTGAAAAGCTCTTCCGGAGAGCCATCCAGGAACACGATCGGAACGCCAGCACTTTCAAGCAAAGCAGCATTTTCGGCCTGCGTAAAGGCTCCCCCACCCAACGCAATGATCCTTGGGGATGAACCTAAGTCTTCGAGCAGAGCACGAAGGGCGGCGGACTCTGCGCGGCGGAATTCGGCCTCGCCAGAGTCCTGAAAGATCTTCGCAATTGAACCTCGCTGCCGCTGTTCGATACGATCGTCCAAATCCTCGAAAATCCAGCCCAACCGGCGGGCCAGGGCTTGACCGACCGTTGTCTTGCCCGCTCCCATAAAGCCAACCAAGAAGACTACACGGCTTTCGCGAATCGATCGTATGACCGGAGTAACTGATGGGGCCGAGGCGGTTATAGGTTTCATGAAATGCAGGAGACCCGATGAGTCCTCGGGGTGCAGCGCTGTCGTCAGCGTTTCTTGAGGTGGATTTTACCACTGAAAGAAAGCAGCTTAACCGAGGATGCTGCCTTTCCCATGGTGCCTGCAAAGGCACTCCCCGCTCTTTGGGCCAGGGACGTGTGAACGGGTTGGAGAGGAAAATCGTTGACAACCTTTCCCTGCGAAGAGCTCGCTAGAACGTCGATGGAAGCATAAGAAGGCGCTGTGGCTTCAATGTCCCCGGTGTGAGTCATCAAGGAATACTCGCCGCCACCGCCGAAATCACCGTCATAGACAATTCGCCCGCTATTCGAATTAACATGCACGAGGGGACCATCGACGGCGAAGAGTGAAATCTCACCACCCACGGAGGTGATCTCCACGTGGCCATCGCTAACATTGGTGAGGGTCACGGGACCGTTGAGGGTCTTGATGTGGACATGTCCATCGCTCAGGTCGCGCACATCCATGTTAGCGGTGTTTCCTTCGAGAATCACATCGCCGCGCAGCTTTTCTGCACGGAGTGGCCCGGTGGCGGAACGCAAAGTTACATTCGCGTCTGCAGGAACGAGAACTTCGTAGTCTACCCGTCCGCTGTCGGGATCAGCTCCGGCCAGGAGATGTGTAGACACAGAGACACGATTGCCGCTGTGGCTTGTGTCGACTTCGGCTTTGTCGGAATGAAGAATGGCGGTTACCAATACGTCTCGCTCTGAGGAAGGTTTGACCGAGATAGCTCCAAACTGATTCACCACAGAGACGCTAGCGTGGCGATGTACGCGAAAGCGGAATTCCTTGCGGGTCTCTGCGGCTGCGACCACGGCCGCAAGCAGCACCATTGCCACCACCAGCCCAGCAACCCAATTTCTGCGGTACATAAATTAACCTCGTCCCCACATCAGTTCGGCATAGCGTGACATATTACGGCAGAGCGCGATCCATTGCCATCTCATAGATCATCGCTCTTTGCTCATAGGCATTCATCAACTGTTCCTGCGAGATTTCATCGTTCGGATTGTTGCGCGCGGACAATTCAGCATCTCGTATATACGCGTCGACCGCCCGCAAGTTAGATTCGTAAGACTCGCGCATGCCAGGGGCGCGAGCTGCAACCAGTGTCAGGATCGAGTCTTCCGTGGAGGCCGCTGGGGAGACTTGGCTGGGGTGGGCTATTTCCACCGCCGGATTGGACGGAGTTTCTTGTCGTGCGACCTGATCGTTGAACTGACGATGGATTATGAAAAGTCCGATGCCGAACAGGAAGGTCGCAGCAATTGGTAGAAACCAGGCAAATCTCCAGCGCGGCGCAGCCGGAATTTGCGGCAGTAGTCGAAGTTGGGGTTGACGAATCAACCCCTCCTTCCGCAACGCAGCCTCAATGCTATTCCACACGCTCGGGCTTGGTTCCTGATCTTCCAATAGCCGCGCATGTTGCGTGATGGCATGGAGATCGGAAACCAAATCCGCGCACGCAGAGCAGGTTCTCAGGTGCTCTTCCTGCTCCAAATTGTGGCCGCCCTCAAGCTCCGGCAAGACCCGTTCAAATTCGTCACAGGTCATACTACCCTCTCCCCGATGTTTCCTTGCAGTCGCTCCTCACGGCTTAGTGGCTTTTTCAGCTCTGCTCGTTTTGAGGAGATCTCGCAACCTCATTCTAGCTTTATGCAACTGCGATTTGCTGTTGCCAATCGAGCACCCCACGATCTTGGCGATCTCGTTGTGCTCGTATCCTTCGACGTCATGCAACAGGAAGACCGCCCGATAACCTGGAGGCAAATTTGCGATGGCATGCTCCAGTTGCAACCGGTCGATGGATCCCGCCAATCTTACATCGTCCGCCCCCGGCTCCTTCTTGTGCGCTTCTTCTTCGGTCTCAATTGTGTCTTCCAGCGGAACCACGGCCAAACCTTTCTTCCGTAGTTGCATAAGCACCACATTGACCGCCATCCGGTGCAACCACGTAGAAAACGCGGACTCCCCGCGAAAGGTTCCGATCTTGCGAAATAACTGCAGAAACGCTTCTTGAGTAAGATCTTCGGCAGCCGCCGTATTGCCGGTCATGCGGAGACACAACGAGTACACACGGCGCTTATGCAGGAGATAAAGAGTCTCGAACGCCTCTGCATCTCCCTGCTTGGCCTGCTCGATTGCCTCAGCTTCCGAAAGCTTTTCGCCCTGCAGTTTTTTTGCGCCCGTCAAGTTACCTTAACCCGGTCGCATTCAGTCTGATGCGGCCTAAGTGTCATAGTGTTGTACTGCTTGCGGGTTACCTAAGTGTCGGGTAAACCCGGCTCCGAGCTTTACACTCCGAACCCGAGCGGCAAAGAAAGCTATCGCCGCCACTGCTTTATAGATTCGATATTTAGCGACGAGACCCACAAACAAAGTCAACAACTCGTCAAAAGACAGTCAGAGCCTAGGCGGCAGCTGTGGCGGTGGTTATGGTCTCCAACCCGTGGCCCTGGGGGCCAATTTCGCGCTGGCGCAGGAGGAAAGCAAAGAGCAACCCCAAGAACCCCAAAATCGAGAAAATCCACATCCCCAAATGGTATCCGGCGGGGTTGTTGGGCCCGGCATGACTGTAGTCGTTCGCCCAGCCTACCAAAAGATTGAATCCAGCTAATCCGATGTTCTGAATCATAGTCATTAGGCCATAAGCAGTTCCCAACTTTGACTGGTCCACGATATAGGCAACCGAAGGCCACATCACGGCTGGAATCAACGAGAATGCAATGCCCATCATGGCCATGGGTACATAGAGGCTGATGTGGGTGTAGGCCATCATGAGGTAGACGGGGATGAGCAGCGTGGATCCGAGCATCATAAGCAGAGCGCGCTTGCCCACTTTGTCGACGAACAGGCCAAACAACGGCGTACCGAACATCGTGGATGCAGTCAGAATACTAACCAGGAAACCGCCCAGCTGCCGCGATGTTCCGTGGGCCTCAATGAAAAATTTAATTGCGAAGGTTTCAAAGGGAAAAATAGCCGAGTAGAAGACGATGCACAAGGCCACGATATACCAGTAGGACAAACCGAACTTGAAAATATCGCTGAACACGACTTTGTCGGTGGATCCTTGCTGCCCCACTTCAAAGTGCTTCTCCGCATAGGCTTCCAGGATCCAATAGACAGCTGGGCCAATTACACAAAAGCTGGCAAAGGCTATCGAGATCAAGAGCGGAGTACGCCAGTTGGTATAGGCAAAGCTGGCCCAGGTCGGAGAGTTCTGCGCAAGCCAGGTGCCAAGCCGGGCAATCATGAGGTTGATGCCGAAGGCGAAGCTCAGTTCCTTGCCGCGGAACCACTTTGCCAGTGCGGTCGTTACTGCCACGATCAACGATTCCGCACCTAATCCGAAAATCAAGCGACCACTTGCCATCACGGCCAAGACTGGCGAGAGTACCGTCACGATCGAGCCGATCAGGCAAATCGTTCCGAAGATAAAAATCGATTTGCGCGTCCCTATACGGTCGACAATGTAACCACCGATCAGCACCATGACCACGTTGGGAATGCTGTAGATCGCCTGCAGAAGACCGATGTTCGAGTCCGAGAAATGGAGCTGTCGCGCGAGAAGATCAGCCAATGGCGCAATGCAGTCGTATACGTAATAGTTTCCAAACATCGCCAGGCTTACAAAGATAAGAATTGCCCAACGGTATAAGCCCGAGGGGCGTGGCCGAGCTGAATCTGACATCAATGCTCCTTAGGGTTTTGTAAACCAACGAAGATAGCAGAAGCGGAAGGGAAAAGCCTAAGCAGCTTTCTGCGCCCGGGTGGTACTGCCTGGCACGTTGTGGGGTGACTACGGGAGTTTACCGGCCGATGTCCAGCCTGAGTTCTTACTGGCATTTCCTCCTTAACCTACAGTGCGAGGATACTAACAACTTTCAGCAGTTTCGGTGGCTGGGTTGGTGGTCCGGGCACGCATGGTGGCTTTTTACCCTGCCGGAGGCATCGAAGGCTTCATCGGGCCAGCAGGACTGCGGCTTGAAGTGGGGGATGGGATCTATGTTAACAATGGCAACTACAACAACCTGCGGGTTACTTTCGGCCCTCATATTCGCTTCTAGGCAGGCCCGTAAGGCAAGATTCGGCAGCCCGAGAGGGCTGCCGTTCTTGTTTCCAGAAGTGGGGGACCGTGATAGAGTGTTCAGACTGGACGCCGCTGCACGCTGATCACCCCGGAGGAACCCAGCCATGGCGCTAATCTACGATTTGGTCAAAGACCGCCGCGTTTATTCAATTGGCGCGGACGCCAGCGTCCTCGAGGCTGCTCGCTTCATGATGGAACACAACATTGGTGCGTTGCCTGTGCTCCGCGATGGCGAATTAGCCGGTATCTTCTCCGAGCGGGACATCATGAATCGCGTGGTGGCCGTCGGGCGTATGCCTGGGACCACCAAGGTTTCCGAGGTCATGACGCCGAATCCAAAATCAGTAAGCAGCGACGAAACGGTGGAGAACAGCCTGTTTCTGATGAGCGAATTCGGTTTTCGCCATCTGCCAATTGTCGACGGCAACCAGCTCAAAGGGCTGGTTTCCTTGCGCGACGTGCTGCTGGGTTCGCGGAAGGAAGCCGAAGGTCGACGCATAGCATCGTAAGCGTGGGAGTTTCGACGTTTCTTCCCGGCACCGCCCCATCTCATTTCTCGTCGTTAGCGCCGCCGCAGTATGAGATCACCCCGGCTTGGCGGCAAGGCAAAAGGGAACTCCACGATGCGGTTTGCGACTGAAATCCGTAGCAGAAACTTCTCCTGACTCTTCCAATCCCCCAGCCATTTGCTGTTGGTGTTAAAGAGAATCCAGCCCGTCTCGACGGGATGGGCGGGCTGCAACGTCATTGGGCGGAGGCTCTCCGACTGCACGAATTCCCGGGTCTTTGTGAGGTCGTTTTCGTGAGCTTGGAGCATTGATTGTTTCTCCGGATGCCTCTCTATCTCGTGCGCCATTTGAGCCGCGAACGCGTCTGCCTTGGTCTGCAGCTTTCGCGCGAAATCATCGGGATCGATTGCCTTCTGCACGGCGTGATAGTGATTCACAAACTCCAGACTGATGTCGGCGGGGTTCATTGGCAGCGACTCTTTGCCACGATAACGAAGGCTTAAGTAAATCGCAAAGAGAGACTCAACCCGCAGGCGTGCTTGTCGCACTTCATCGGCATCAACTGCGACTACGATTCCCAAATGATCGGTCCACAGGCCGTAGCGGTATTTGCCGTCCTCGTCGGCACTGAATGTGCACCCGGCCCGGCCTTCGGCCCAGCGCAATACGTTCTGAGATTTATCAACGCCGGCTGACAAAACTGCGCCGGCAAGCAAGCCAAGCCAGGCACAACGCAGGAAAAGGGGATAAGGCAGCATCGTGATCTGAGTCCAGTCTATGCGGACTTACTGCCGTCGAGACTTCCGGCAACCAGGATCCAACTTGGGACCGTTCCCGGTTTGGGAACACCGAGTAATCCAACCGGAAAGAAAGCCTAAACCGCCTGCCGCTGACGGGGAAACCGGCAATGTTCTTGGCTTCTGTTAATTGTAAAAATTCGGCTGCAGGCGGCACCTTAGGCCATTCTGCGTATATGATGGCACCTGCCAAGCGATATCTAAAGTGCGGCGGGTAGCGAAGGACTCCGATGAAGTACCTGCGTTGCGGTGGTTCGTTCCTGGTTTTGCTCGTCGCCATTCCGCTTATCGCCCAGGGGCGGGGCTCTCGAAGCTCCGGGAGTACGCCTGGGATAAACCCCACGCCCTTGCCGGGAATGAACCCATCAGCCTCGCTGCCGATTACCGCATTCATTTCGGGCAAGGTTACCTTGGATGACGGCAGCCCCCTTACTGATCCTGCGGCGATTCAATTGTCCTGTCACGGGCAGCGCCACACCACCGGCTATACCGACACGCGGGGCAACTTCAACTTTCAGTTTGCCGATCGCACCGCCGGCGCCGCTGCTGATGCCAGTGATGCCGGCGTGAGGGCGATCGCATCCGGTGTCGCGGACGAACGAAGCTGGCGTGATTGTGAATTGCAGGCGGTCTTGGCAGGATATTCGTCGCAGGTGATTGAACTTGCGAGCCGCATGAGCACCCTGGAAAGCGTTGATCTGGGCACGATTACCCTGCACCGGCTTGAGCACGTAAAAGGAACGAGCATCAGCATAACTAGTCTCATGGCTCCTAAATCTGCCAAGCAGGCGCTGGAAAAGGCGCGTGAGGAAGAAAGAAAAGGGAAGTGGGACCAAGCACGGAAGTCGCTGGAGAAGGCCGTTGACATTTATCCAAAATATGCGGTTGCCTGGAGTGAGCTGGGTGGAGTACAGATGCGGCAGAATGATCGAGCAAGCGCGAAAAAATCATTCGAACAATCTGTAACGGCGGATCCACAGTATGTGAATGCTTACGATGGATTGGCGCAACTGGCATATCGCGATAACCAGTGGCCGCAAGTGGTGGAGATTACGAACAAACTCTTGGCTTTGAACCCGGTGAACTTTCCGGGCGCGTATTTCTTGAATGGAGCCGGGAACTACTACCTGGGGAATCTGGACGCTGCAGAAAGGAACGCGCGCCAGGGGATCAGGGTAGATGATACGCATCAGGTGCCGAAACTCCAGTTTCTCCTGGCGATGATCTTGACGCGGAAGGGCGAGTATCAGGAAGCTGCCGAGCAGATTCGACAATATCTAAATGTTGCCAAGGAACCCGGCGAAATTCAGGAGGCACAAAAACTAGAGGCTGAGATTGACCGTCTTGCGGCGAAGCCCGGTTTGGCTGGGGTTCAGGAGAGAAAATGAGCCGAACCTGAAGAAGTACAGTTGGTCCGCTGACCGACTGCTTGTCCCAAGAGTAATCCGCCCTCAGTAATATCAGGCGAACTTCCATAATTGTGAAACTGCGAACAAAACCACAGCAATTGCCGCTGCCACCCCAAAAGGAATTTTTGAAGATTCGGGATTGTCCAACGACACTTCTTTGCTCGGCAAATGCAAGCTGGCCATTGCTGCCAGCATGGTTCCAATGTTTCGTAGAGTCTTCCCCAGGCGTTTCTTCCAGATCACGACTATCAGCGCCATCACGCCCGCGATCAGCACAGTGGCGAACAGAACCGTGATCAGATTACCCGGACCGAGAAACGCACCCAGCGCGCCGATCAGCTTCCAGTCTCCCGCTCCGAGACTGCGTAACAGCACAAAAGGCAGAAGAATCAGCAATCCTAGAGCGGCCCCCAGCAGTGAAGATTTTGCGCCATGCCATCCGTCCGTGGCCGATTTGAGACCGATTCCCAGCAGCAGGGCGGGAACCGTCAGCCAGTTTGGGATTCGCCGCCAGCGATAATCGGTGTACCCGGCAATTGCGCCGACCACGGCAGGCAGAATCCAGAGCGTTTTGTGGATTATGCCCATGAGGAGAATAGCCGGAGGGAAGTGTTGCAGCGCGCAATGTGACCGGAGTTGATGTGCGGATTCTAGAATTCCACGAGTTGAGCAGTCAACCGAGCAAGCTATTGCCGGAGTGGTTCAATTTGAATCCCCCCCAATGCCGTCATCCTGAGTGAAGCCGTTTTTCAGGCGGAGCGAAGGATCTCGCGTGGGGCGGTCCAGACATTCCGCGCCATATCCCTCGCCCCGCTGGTCAAAACCCGGGGCGTCGGGATGACGCACAACGTAAGTTTCAAGCTGAGTCACTACGACGCTTTCAGGTCACAAATGCAAAAGGCCCGGAACCCCGGGCCTTTGAATCACAAGGCGCCGATCAGCGGCTCAGCGAGTGAGGACTGGTACGCTCTGCCACCACGCGCCGGGCATTCTCTGCCAGCTGTTTTGCTTCGGGCATGAGGTCCAGCGCCTTAAGCACGAGAGGATCTGCCTCTTCCTTCACCTTGAGTCCCTCATTCTGACCGAACGCGTCGATGAAGATCTCGCTTTTGATACTGGCGCGCACCCAATCGTTGTTCTCGACGAGATCCGCCTCGCTGAAGGGAATTTTCTCTTCATCGAGGAATTTGCGGAAGTCGGTCATGGTGGCGTCATCCACTTCGAACTTCTCGGTCGGATGGTGGTTTATGACATACCGCTTGGCGAAGTTGAAGAATGCGTAATGCGCGAGCAGTTCGTCCTGGAAGCGGTTGCTCTTCACCGGCGGGATTTCCTTATCGGGTGTAATGCCGCCACCACCATAAACGGTACGGCCGCTATCGGTGAGTTTCACCTCGCGGGTTCCGTTGTTGTTATCAGTTTCGCGCTCGAAATAATAGTCGTAGAGCGAGATGTTGGAATAATCACGCTGAATGAGGCGTCCACTGGGCGTGTAGTACTTCGCGGTTGTAAGTGCTAAGCCGGTATTTTCCGCCAGCGGATAAACGGTTTGTACCAGTCCTTTACCGAACGTAGTTTCCCCGATAATCAAACCACGGTCGTGATCCTGAATCGCTCCGGCGACGATTTCTGCCGCGGACGCTGTGCCGCGATTGACCAGCACAACTAGCGGGTAGTCCTTGCCGCCGTTTCCATGACTTGCGACGTAGCGTTTCTCAGGTGAGTTGCGTCCGTGATGGGAGACAATCAACTGTCCTTTGTGCAGAAACTTGTCGGCGACGCCCACGCCTTCGCTGAGCAGGCCACCAGGATTACCACGCAGATCGAGGACCAGTCCTTTGAGGTCGCCCATTTCGTCCAGGGCCTTCTGCACTTCAGCTTCGGTGGTCTCATTGAATCCGCTGATGTGCATGTAGCCGATGCCCGGCCGAATCAGGAAATGCAGGTCAACGCTGTAGCGCGGAATCTCGTCTCGGACCACGGTGAACTCCAGGGGCTTATCCGAGCCTTCCCGTAAAATTGTGATATGAACGGTAGTTCCTTTGGGTCCTTTCAGAAGATCGGCCACGTCGCTGGTGCTCATGTTGTCGGTCGATTTGCCGTCAACCGCGACGATGATGTCACCGGGACGAATCCCGGCGCGATATGCGGGGGTGCCCACAAAGGGCGCAATCACGATGACCTTATTATTTCGGGGGCCGACGGTCATGCCCACGCCGTAGTACTTGCCCCGCTGGTCCTCTCGCAGCAGCGAATATGCTTTGGGATCGAAGAAGTTGGAATGCGGGTCGAGTACGTGCAGCATGCCGGGAATTGCCCCGTTATAAATGGCCTTGTCGGCGTTTACCGGTTCAGCGTAGTTTTGCTCGACAATGCTGTAGACCTGGGTGAACTGGCGCAGGCTGTCGCGGACGTCCGAGTCGCCGCTGGACGAAGCCGCAGGGGTGATCTTCTGGCCGAAGACCATTCCGAAGAAGCCGCAGGTTATAAGGACGAAAACAACCAGGAAGAGGGTGCGCCGAGAACTACCAACCATTTTGTATTCCTTCGGTTTCGGGCTGGAAAACACACCCCCGTCACCGCATTCTAACGGCAGTATAGCATGTGGAATATCGCCCGCCCGTTGGATTCTCCCACCCGGGAGTAACTCCCCAATGCCACCTTACCGCATAGATGCGGTTGAGGATAGAAGTGATGCAGCGGTTAAGAAAGAATCCCGGGGATTCGAGGGTCGAGGTATCTCAATGTCGGAAACCAGCGGGGTCGAGCCCAAATGTCATTCTCTCGTTTCCACCGGTTCGACAACATCTTTTGCCAACTGCTCGCGCGTTTTAGCGGCGTTATCGATCACGCGAACCCTCCGTGCGGCGATGTTCACCGGATCCAGCCGAATGATCTCGCCCTGTCTGACCTGTAGCTGGAAGCGAAACCAGTCGGTCCGAAACAGACGACCCGAGGCGTAGAAGGTCACCGAAGTGGCGATCTGGCCGTCATAGTCGTCGCCGGTGCAGGCAAACAGATTCTTCCCAAGCTCATCAGCCCAGGTCGTGCCCCCGACCAGCGGCTCGTTGATGAACTCTCGCAAAGCTGGCACACCCATAGCGATCCGCCGCAGCTGCACCATCTGGAGCAGTACGGAGATTCTCGCCAGGTTTGTGACTACGATTCTCGCCTGCCGCGAGGACACCTTTTCAAGTTTTATGTGCAGCTCAGGAGACCATTGACGCTCAAACTCCTGGCGTGCCAAGGACAGACTCTTGTCGCTGGATTCGGCGTAACGCAGGGTCGCACGCGCCAATACTATGCTGAGGACGGTAGTCGCCACGGTCGCAACCAGCGGGATATAGGTCACGATGAAGGTGAATGGGACGCCGATGTGGTCAAACCACTGCATGTGCATGCCGGGGTGTTCCTCCTGATCGCGGGGAAGGGATTCCAGAGAGTCTAGCGAGAATGCTGCCAAGTGGCACAGTTGTCGGAAGGGACAAGCCAGTGGCCAGAGGTTACCCCCTGTCTTTAGTGACCTTGATGGCAATCTCGTTTGGACTTTCACCTTAATGCAGAATTCCCCCTCAGCAATCCTTCGTCTGCTCAAAGACCCGTGAAGTCCAAAGATCGCAATGGCTTAGGTTAAAGTCAGTCTCCGCGTTCAGCACATTGCTGCTAATCGGTCGCGGCAGTATCATGAATCGCATGGGGTTCTCCGAGACGATCTTCCTGTTTTTGCTGGCCCTGTTGATTTTTGGCCCCAAGAGATTGCCGGAAATCGCCCGTCAAGTCGGCAAGGCGCTGAGCGAGTTCAAGCGAGCCTCAAACGAATTCAAAGCCCAGCTGGCATCCGAGATTTCGCAAATCGAACTCGAAAGTCAACGCCAGATTCTCCCGCCTGCCCCCGAACCGAAGGGCTCGGTAGCAACGCTTCCACCCGCGACTCAGGGAGTCGACTCAGTTACATCTGAAACAGCCTTGGTCGAACCGAAAGCTCCCACGAAGGTTGCTGCCGATGCCTGAGATTGCCGCCGAACTCCCGTCCGGCAAGAGCGAACAAGAAGCCATGCCCGCCATGAGTTTTCTGGAGCACCTGGAAGAGCTTCGGCGGCGGCTGATCTATTCCATTATCGCGGTCGTGATCGGCTTCTTTCTTTGTTGGGGATATGCGGAAAACATCGTCGGCTGGATGCAGAGGCCAATCATGGAAGCGCTGCAGCGTAACAAAATGCCGCAGACGCTGGTCTATTTGAATCCAACCGATCCTTTCAACCTTTACTTGAAAATCGGACTGCTGGCCGGCTTGTTTGTCGCCTGCCCTGTTGTCCTTTACCAGGTCTGGATGTTTATCTCGCCGGGGCTTTATCGCCATGAGAAGCGCTACGTCCTGCCATTCATGCTCTCAACGATTGCGCTTTTCATTTCGGGTGGAATTTTTGGCTACAAACTCGTTTATCCGGCGGCGCTGGATTTTCTGATCGGTTACGGCAAGCAGTTCCAGCCGATGATCACCATCCACGAATATACAGACCTGTTTTTGACCGTGATCCTTGGCCTGGGAATAGTTTTCGAACTGCCAATTCTGGTTTTCTTTCTGGCGCTTATGGGCGTAATCAGCGCCGGCTGGATGTGGCGCAATGTTCGTTATTCGATCCTGGTGATTTTCATAATCGCTGCTGTCCTCACTCCCACTACTGACATCCTCAATATGTGTATCTTTGCCGCTCCCATGGTCGGCCTTTACCTGCTAAGTATCGGTATTGCTTACCTGGTGCATCCGAAGCAACGAAAAGCCCGGGCCGCGCGAAAGAGCCAATGAGACATCGCGCAATCCGGTGTTTCTGGCGAGTACGGGCAAATCTGGGGCGTCCCCTGTCCTTACTCTTCGCAGGCTCTCTTCTTATCGCCCTCGTGGGAGGCGCGCTGAGATCGACTGCAGAGACGGGCTCGGTCGGTGGTCCAGGCCCGCCAATCACTGCTCTGCCGAATGACGCGGGGCCTCCGCCCGCCTTTGATGCTGGTCGCGCCATGCAGTATACGAGGCAGATTGTCGCTTTCGGCCCGCGTCCGATTGGCAGTGCCAATCACAAGAAGGTTGAAGAGTTTTTCCTTTCTCATCTCAAAGGCGACAACCTCGAGCAGGATTTCTTCACTATCAGCACCAGCGAAGGCAAATTTCCGGTACACAACATCATTGCCAAGTTTCCTGGGGCCCGGGATGGCATCATCGTCGTCGCCAGCCATTACGACACGAATTGGCCATTACGGGATACTTCGTACGTTGGCGCAAACGATGGCGCATCATCCAGTGCTCTGTTGCTTGAGATTGCAAACCAGCTGCGAGGCAAGAAGCGTGGTGGCTACAGTATCTGGCTGCTCTGGGACGATGCCGAGGAATCCATGCGGCTGCCCTGGTACGATCCCGAGAGCCTCTATGGAGTGCGTCACATCGCGCAGAAATGGCAGGACGACGGCACGCTCAAGAAGATGAAAGCCTTCATCTTGGAAGACATGATCGGTGATGCCGACCTGAACATCGAACGCGTGACCGATTCGACACAATGGCTGGAAGATCTCGTTTATCAGGCTGCCACTCGCCTGGGGTACCAATCACATTTTTTTGGGCGTGAAATCGAAGTGGAGGATGACCATCGCCCCTTCTTCGACCATGGCGTGCCTTCCGTTGACCTCATCGACTTCGATTACGGTTACAACAACGTCTTCTGGCATACCACGCAGGACACGGTCGACAAACTAAGCCCCAAGAGCTTGGAAATTGTCGGTACCGTCACGCTCGAAACCGTCCGCATGCTGGACAAGCAAAAATAACCCAATTCTTCGGCACACAACTGCGCCAGTTTGCCCAGCCATCAAACGAGAAAGCAGACGGCAACCACTGGATGTGCCGGCGCTCCACATCTTCGCAGAATGTCGTGGCAGGGTGTACACTGCCGACGCTCGGGATGTCAGCAGCAAAATCCCGCTAATCAAATAAGAGGAAATCCATGACACAAAAATTGTGCAACTGGCTTGTATTTGTGTGCGCGTTGGCGATTGCTACTGCTTTCGCCGTGCCCGCCTTCGCGCAGATGTCAGAAGTAAAAGAGAAACCTCCGATGTACTCCTACGTATCGTTCTGGAACATTCCGCGCGCGCAATGGGGGGACATGCAGAAAGCAAACGCGAGTGACCAGAGCATTCTGGAAAAAGCGCTGAGCAATGGGACGATCGTGGGATATGGTTTCGATCAGAACCTGGTGCATCAACCCGATGGGGCCACGCACGATGACTGGTTTTCGGCAATGTCAATGGCCGGCTTGCTTAACGCCCTGGATCAGCTCTACAAGTCGGGCGTCCCTACAGCTCCCGTGTTGGCCAACGCGACCAAGCACTGGGATACCTTCTACGAAAGCCGCTACTACAACTGGCATTCCGGATCGTGGAAAGAAGTCTATACGGGCGGCGCGTCTTTTAAGCTGAAAGCACATGTTCCGGATAGCGCGATCGACACGCTCAGCAGGAATTTCATCGTGCCCATGATGGAGAAACTGCTCTCCGACGGCTCGATTCACGAATATGAAATCGACACTGAATCAATCCATAGCGACCCACCGGGAATGTTCTGGCTTTTCTACGTGGCCGCAAACGCGGACACCTTCGACAAAGTTCATGCGATCTTAAGGGAAAACATCAAAGCGAACCCGCTCTCAGCCGAAGCTTTCGACTCCATGATTGACTGGTCGGCGCACCGCGACGATCTTGTGCGCACAAACGCAACCTATAAATAATTCGGATTCTCCTCCTCGCGTATCCACCCGAGCCGGTTTGGCTTGGGTGGATTATTGCTTAGGGATTCTTGCGAGGTTAGGGTTAGAGACCGGCAGCCCGCCAAAGCCTGTTTACACGGATGACCCCTGCGTCAGATTTCCCTCGCCGCAAAAACCAGGAATTGGCTTAAGATTGGCCCATGGCTAAAAAAACTGGGATGAGCGATTCGTCGCTTTGGGTGCTTGCGATTATTCTGCTGCTGGTTGCCGCCTGGACCTACTTCAAGAAGTAATTATTAACTGGCAACGAGTCGCAATCCTTCCAGACGTTCTTGCCGCGTGATCAGAGGTGCAGAGGCTCTCTGGTTACAGCATGATTCTGTTCTGTTTTACAGCCACGAACCAGTGTCAGTTCCGCGCAGCTGGTTCCAGAACCGGACATTCATCATTGCACTTCTCCGGGACCTCTTTTGAAAACAAGCGAGTTACAGGTTCCAAAGGTTGGCCGATCCATTGCTCCGGTTGTGCCCGTCTTGGTGTCTGTAGCGCTGAAGGGAGGTTGGGGCCATGGCAATCGAACGAATACGCCAGGTTCTGCCCGGTCCGATCGATTGGCAACAGGTGGAGGCCTACCAAAAGCAAGGGTGGCGACTCGCCGCCGTGGAATGGGAGCGGGAACTAGGTGGCCATGGAATCACGCAGGCAGAAGCTCCACCGTATGGGTTGCGTGTGGCAAAGGACTGCGCAATGTTGGAAGAGAACCCAAAGGAGAATGAAGTCCTGTTCACCATGATGGAGCTGTTGATTGAGGACGGCCCGTATTCGTTCATCGCGGAAGAACTCAACCGCAGAGGTTACTCCACTAGAAGTGGGGGGAAGTGGAGCGCGATTTCGGTGTTTGAGATGTTGCCGAGACTGATCGACGCGGGACCAAAGATTTTTTCGACCTCAGAGTGGCAAGAGCGGCGTCAACGATCTCGGGAGCAAGGGGCAGGACTTCGAGTGTAGACAACGACTGCGCCAGGTTTGGAATTCACTACAGAAACGGAAGCGGCATAGCTCCACGAGTTATACCGCGCCGAACGCCTGCGATCTTCAAGAGCACTAAACGTGCGAGCTACCCCTTCGTCCCAAATGCGTAATCAGGGCAATGACAAACAGCAAAACGAAAATGAAGAACAGAATCTTCGCGATGCCTGCGGCTGCCGCTGCAACGCCCGCAAATCCGAAAACGCCGGCTATGATCGCGATCACCAGAAATACCAACGCCCAGTAAAGCATGTGGCCTCCTCAGGTGGTAGGCAATCGTGAATTCTCGCCTGCACCAGGCAGGAGAATAAAGTGATTGCCCAACCGCAGACAATCAGGACTACGCTTTAATCAGAGTTCCTTCTTGCTGTAGGGAGAATTCCTCACATTTGATGGTGAGGTACTTTAGGTTCGAGGTCGCGGGACGGCAACACCGATCATGCTGAAGTCCCTACTTCCGTCCCCTGTACAATCCTGCGATGCCGAACGTGTATGGAGTCCACGAGACCTCCCGGAATCCGGCCTGCTGCATTCGACGTAGCATCTCTTGTGGGTGAGGGAAGCGTTCTACAGATTGCGGTAAATACCTGTAAGGACCACGAACCCCGGAGATGAACGTACCTACACGCGGCAATACGCGTTTGAAATAAATTCGGTACACCTTGCCGATCAAACCGCCAGGTTCACCGAAGTCCAGAATGCCGTATTCCCCGCCCGTCTTCAAAAGACGTGCAACTTCCCTAAGTCCGGCGTCGTAGTCAGCCAGGTTTCGAAATCCGAAGGCTGCCGTTACGAGGTCGAATTGACCATCTGCAAATGGCAATCTTAATGCATCTCCCTCGACCCAGCTCAACAGAGTGCCAAGCGATTTCTGTCGTGCTCGCTGCAGCATGGCATGAGAAAAATCGACCCCTAGAATATGTGCTTTGGAAAACCCTGCTTCTCGCAACAGCGCGAAGGTCATATCTCCGGTTCCACAACACACATCCAGCACGCGCGAGTCCGGCTGACACAGGATGAAACTGAAAGTTCGTGCCGCGCTTCGCCACCACCATCGATCGACGTTGAACGACAACAGATGATTCAGAAGGTCATAGCGGGGGGCAATCGAAGTGAACATCTCCCGAACGGCCTGAGCTGCGTCGGCGCCAGCAGCTCCATCTGGCGCGGCGCCGATCACCTCGATCTTAGAAGGATTGTCTGGCCGTACTGGGTTGGTCACAGCAACATACCTTCCAGTTCTGTGAGCAGACTAGGGTCGGTCCTTTTTTGACAATGTTCGCAAATGCTGCAACGAGCCCCTTACAACCGATTCGGGCACTTGGCTAACAATATCGACGTGCCCGATGGCACGCGGCAGAACAAAATGCACACAACCGTTACGGGCTTTTTTGTCTGCCTGCAGTAGCCGAAGAATGTCACGAGTTTGAACGTTGACCCTGGGGAGGCTACCAAGGCCTAATACCGCCTCGGAGATACGCCGCTGCGTTTCGCCATCACAATGCCCAATCTTATCCGCAATGTGCGAGGCAGCAATCATCCCCCAGCCAACGGCTTCGCCGTGGAGGAAATAGCGGTATTTAGATTGGGCCTCGAGAGCATGGCCGATGGTATGCCCGAAGTTGAGAACGCGCCGCAACCCAGCTTCCCGCTCATCGCAAGCAACGACTTCCGCTTTCAGCTTCACCGATTCGGCAATCACCCACTCCAAGCTGGGAGAATCTCCTCGCAACACCTTCAAATCTGCTTTTTCAAGATAGCTGAACAAGTTTGGGTTCCCGATCACGCTGCACTTTAAACATTCGTACAGACCGGCGCGGAATTGACGCTCCGGCAAACTTGAAAGCACCTCCGGATCGATCAGTACCGCTAATGGCTGATAGAAAGTCCCAAGCAGATTTTTCCCCAACCGCAGGTTGACACCGGTTTTCCCTCCAAGGGAGGCATCCACTTGGGCCAGCACCGTCGTGGGAATGTGAATAAGACGCACGCCACGCATATAGATCGATGCCAACAAGCCGGCAGTGTCGCCGACTACCCCACCTCCAAAGGCTAGAATCACGGCGTCGCGATCTGCATGCAGGCGCGCAAGCTGCTCGGCTAGCATCTCCACGGTTGCCATCTTCTTGTGCGGTTCGCCGTCCGGCATTTGCAGAAATGTGGCCTTGAAACCTGCGTTCGCGAGCGAGTCGTGTAGCCTCGAACCCCACCTTCGACGAACCGGCGCCACCGTCACTATGAAAAAACGGGAGTGGGTTCCGTTCAGTAGTTCGGACAAATGCTCACCACATCGCTGCAGCAAACCGCCCTCGATCAGCGCAGCGTAGGGGCGAGGTGAGACGGCGATTTCAACACGCGTCATGCAACGCCATCATAGCGTACCGAGCGCCTAAGCCGTCGCACGAGGCTGATTTAGCTTGCCTTCGTTTTCGGATGCGCTATGGACAACAACACTGATACCAGCAGGACTGCGGCGATCACCGCCAACGTGATACTCGTCGGAATTCGATAGTAATCGGACACCAACATCTTCGCGCCGATAAAGATAAGGATAATAGAGAGGCCGTAGTGCAGATAGTGAAACATCTCGATCATCCCGGCCAGCACAAAAAACAGGGATCGTAACCCAAGGACCGCGAAAACATTGGAGGTGTAAACGATGAAAGGTTTCAGGGTGATGGCGAGAACAGCCGGAATGGAATCCGTAGCGAATAGAAGATCAGTCGTCTCCACCACTAACAGCACAACGAGCAGAGGTGTTGCGTAGATTGTCGCCCGCCGGACAAAGAATTTGTCCCCCTCATAATTCTCTGTCACCGGAACCCATCGTCGAAACAAACGCAGGACGGGATTTTTGTCCGGCTGCACGGCTTCTTCGTTTTCGGTCCACAGCTTGAGTCCGCTGTATATGAGGAAGGCACCAAAGGCGTAGATCATCCAGTGAAATGCATGAATCAGCTGAATACCAGCCGCGATGAAAATGCCGCGCATGACTATAGCGCCCAGAATTCCCCAGAACAGAACCTTGTGCTGTAATTCTCCAGGAACCCGGAAGTAACGGAAGATGACGAGAAACAAGAACAAATTATCAACGCTGAGAGAAAGCTCAACGATATAACCGGTGGTGAATTCCAGCGCCGCATCGTGGCCGCGCCAAAAATAGAGAAGCACCGCAAAAATGGCCGCGAGGGCGACCCACATTATGCTCCAGGCGAGCGCTTGGCGCAGGCTCAGTTGACGTCCGGGCCGGTTGAATCCCCAGAGATCCAGTGCCAGCATCGCAAGCACAAAAACATTGAATAGAATCCAGAATTGTAGCAATCGAGGCTTCCAAATCTACGACAAGATGCCAGCAAAGAGCTGTGTCAAAAATTAGCAATCGGAAATTAATCCGCTCTTCCCAGGGTGCCTTGTTCCCAGGCTTGCCAGAGACCAAATGTCTTCATCAGCCCATCGAAATGGGTCTCGCGAATGCTTTGCTGGATTGCGGCACGTCGGACCCTCGGCCCGATTCGATCAGGGTCATCGGCTATGCCGAAGACAAGGGCAGCGGCTTCGGCAACATGTTTTTTTAACTGGGCCATATCGACCTTGTCGAATGTGTCCGAAGAAGCGTGATAGTTAATCAGGTAATTAGATTCTTGCTGATTGGCATCGAACGTTGGTACACCTTGGAGCATGAAGTCGAAATGATCGGTGCCCCACTGCATGTCCGTCGTGAGCGAGTCGGCGCCAAATTGTTTCAATGGTTCGATAAGCTTGTTGGCGGCAGGAAGCATGTCTTTACGCCCACCTACGGAAAAGCCGGTTACCTTCCCGCTGCCGGCATCGAAAACGACCACACCGGCCGCCTTGTCCAGTTCGCTGCGATGGGCCAGCACATATGCATGTGAGCCGAGCAGGCCCTCCTCTTCGCCGGAGAAAAGGATGAACCGAATGCTGCGACGCGGGCGCTCGCCGACGGCTTTGATGGCGCGCAACGTATCCACCACCAGCGCTGCGTTGCACCCGTTGTCGAGTGCACCGGTTCCCAGTTCCCACGAATCAAGGTGTGCGCCCAGCACGACAAACTCATCCGGTTTCTCGCGGCCGCGCAGTTCTGCAACGACGTTGCTGGACTGGATTGGGCCTCCGACGTGGTTTGGAATTTCGAGATCGGCGTAGAGCTTTTGACCTGAGGCAATCAGCCGCGCCATACGTGCCGCATCTTCGCGTGCCAGCAAGACCATGGGAAGCCGATCAATCTCTCCGGCCAAAGAATTGGTATGGCGATAGAGCAGGTCGTGCGGGCGGGTGGATTGAAAGGCGATCGCCAAGGCTCTTGCTCGTACTGCGCGCTCAATGATGGCAGGGGCGCGCAAGTATTCGGCGAAAAGATCATCCCAGGTTTTCATCTCGTCAGATTGGACCAGCAAAATGGCGCCGGAGACGTCTCCCGCTTTCGCGAAGTCTTCAGGGCCGGCCGCGCCCATGTCAATCACCCGAACGTTGTGCTGCGGAGACAACGCCGGCGCCCATGCCAGAGAGATCGCCCGAAGGCTGAACTTCTCGGGCCCGACCATCCTCATCTGGGTTGCACCTTCCGCCCAGGACGCCGGAATGGTGAATTCCTCCGTATGAACGCTATCGGCTCCAGCGGCCTTGAAACTTTCCACTCCCCACTCCACCGCTTTCAGCATGGCAGGCGTGCCCGGAACCCGGCCTCCAATCTGATCGGTCAATCGCTCCAGATTGGCATTGAGTGAGGACGGTTTAAGAGCTTCCGAAATAATGCGGTCAGACTTGTTCTGGGCCATCAGGGCGAGAGAACACAAGCATACGAGTGCGGTGAGTAGGCGTTTTTTCATAAGGGGGCATTAGAAATGAAAATCGTCAAAAGAGGAAGAGACACAAAGAAGGCCAAACCATATGAATGGCGACGAAGAGACGGCTGACGATTTTTACGATTCAGCCATGCTAACCCGGGCCCAACGGCCCATGTGTCGGCGGCCAGCCGTCCCCCTCAGCCTGACTACGCTCCCGCTTTTTTTACAATTTTTCATCTTGTCCCAAATGCGGGCAGGCATAGAATAGAGAGCCTGACTTCTGGCGCTTCCGCACTAACTTTTAATCCGAAGGAGGATTCGTGAAAGCTACTCAAGCCGTTCCCAAAGGATTTCACACTGTTACTCCGTCATTGTTTGTTCGCAATACGGCGCAGGCAATCGACTTCTACAAGAAGGCGCTGGGCGCGGAGGAACTTATGCGCATGACCGGCCCGGACGGGAAAATCGGACATGCCGAGATAAAGATTGGCGATTCCATCATTTTTCTGAGTGACGAGAATGCAGCCTTTGGTACTAAATCTCCAGAATCACTGGGTGGGGTCACCGGCGGACTGTATCTTTACGTCGACGATGTGGACAAGGCATTTCAGCGCGCTGTGGATGCCGGCGGTCAGGCGCGCATGCCGGTAATGGATATGTTTTGGGGTGACCGTGTGGGCAACTTCATTGACCCCTACGGCCACAGCTGGACTTTGAGCACGCACACCCAGGATCTAACCGAACAAGAGATCCAAGAGGGCGAGAAGAAGTTCTACGCTCAGATGGCGCAGGCACAGAAGAAATCTGCCTAGCGAATTCCTATTCCTCTAGAGGCATGGAGTTCCGTTCCGTGCCTTTTTTGTTTTCCAGTCGAACCCGGCGCCTAGATCTCCCTTCGGACTTGCGAAGCTTTGGGATCTTTCGTTACGCCGATTTCTCGTGGGCGGGAGCTTTGGCAAAGAGAATCTCAATCACCAGCAGACCCGCTCCGCAAACGATGGCGCTGTCGGCGATATTGAAGGCGGGCCACTGATATCGGCCGATGTAGAAGAGCAGAAAATCTACCACTCGGCCGTTCAGCAAGCGGTCCCAGAGGTTCCCCACAGCTCCACCAAGGATGAGGGCGAGACCGATTCCTGTCGTCGTCATGGCATGACTGTTTCGCCATAGAAGGGCCGATACAACGACTAGAGCGACGATCGAAAACAATACCAGCATGGTGATCTTCCATTGCGCCGGAGAATCGGCAAAAAGGCCAAACGCCGCGCCGCGGTTCTCTACATGGGTGAGGCGGAAAAATCCAGGAATGATCTGGATGCCGTCGTGTAGGGAGATGTCTTTTGCCACAATCCACTTCGTGGCGCGATCCAGAAGGACAACGAGCAGCGCAATCAAAAAATGAAATCTTCGCATTACGTGGGGTTCAGCCATCAGCACAACAGCATCAATCTTGTCATTCCGGCTAAGCTGCGTGGTTTTCCTCTCAAATCACGCAGCGCGCGGAGGAATCTGCTTTTTGTCGCAAACCGCCCGACGGGATGACAAACCTCTACCATTAGATTACCGCGTGGCAGCAGCAGCTTCGATCTCTTTCAGCACCGCGGAACAACGCTCGCAAACGCTCGGATAAGTCTGGTCTTCGCCAACGTGGATCGAATAATTCCAGCAGCGCTCACACTTCTTCCCATCCGCCTTACTGACCTGCACCTTGACTGCCCCGGCGCCGTTCCCCGAAGGCGCTCTCTCCAGTGTGACGGCAGAAACGATAAACAGATAGCGGAGTTGGTCCGCGTACTTTGACAGGACGGAGTAAACGCTATCGGAGGCAGAAAGGCTTACCTGAGCTTCCAGGCTCTTTCCAATCAACTTGCTGTTCCGGGCTTCTTCCAGAGCTTTCAGTACCGGTTCGCGAACACTGAGCAGAGTCGCCCAGTCTTGTTCTTGCTGGGCGTCAACTGGCGAAACGGTCGTATCGCCCAAAACATCGGCCGCCCCCGGAAAGTGAGCCAGGTGAACGCTCTCCGCACGGCCAGCCACTTTCGGGAGATACTGCCAGACTTCTTCGCAGGTGAATGTCAGAATAGGCGCAAGCAGCCGCACCATCGCTTCGCAAATACGCCAGATGGCGGTCTGTGCGGACCGTCGTCCACGCGAATTGGGCGCATAAGTGTAGAGTCGATCTTTAAGTATGTCGAAGTAAAACGCGCTGAAATCCACGACGCAAGCGTGGTTTACGCGATGATAGATTTTGTGGAACGCAAACTCCGCATACCAGGCCTCCACGTCCTCAGCCAGGCTCCACGTCTGCCGCAGCATGTACTGGTCGACCGCTTCCATTTGCTCGAAGGGCACCGCATCTCTTTGTGGGTCGAAGTCATAAAGATTTCCGAGCACATATCGGAACAAATTGTTGCGGATGGAGCGGTAAATCTCGGCGATTCGCTGCATCAATCGTTCCGAGCCGACCACGTCCTCCCGGAAGTCGACCGACGCAGACCACAAGCGCACGATCTCGCCCCCTAAACGGCTCGCGATATCGACGGGATCAACATCATTACCGCGGGACTTGGACAAGGCCTGACCTTGCTCATCAAGCGTCCATCCTGGTGTAACCACCATCTTGTAGGGAGGACTGCCTTTTACCCCCATAGCACAGAGCAGGGAAGACTGGAACCATCCGCGATATTGATCGCCTCCCTCCAGATAGAGGTCGGAAGGCCACGGGTTCCCCGGCTCAGCCGCCCGCAGCGCCAGATAGCTGGTTCCGGATTCCAGCCAGACGTCGAAGATGTCAGTTTCTTTTTCACACTTTGTTCCGCCGCAATGTGGGCATTTTGTTCCGGCCGGAAGTACGGCATCTGCGTCTGGTGTATACCAGGCGTCGGAGCCGCCGCACGCGAATAGCTGAACCACCTTGCGATTGACGTCATGATCGTTCAGCGGCTTCCCACAACTCTGGCAGAGAAAGACGGCGATCGGTACGCCCCAAACGCGTTGCCGGGAAATGCACCAGTCGGGGCGAGTGGCGATCATGTTATACATGCGCTCTTCACCCCACGCGGGATCCCATTTCACATTCTTGATCTCGGCCAGTGTGCGGCTGCGCAAGGTACCACCGCCCGGCATCGGCGCTTCCATGGAGATGAACCACTGCTCGGTTGCGCGGAAAATGATGGGGTTGTGACAACGCCAGCAATGCGGGTATGAATGCTCGAGCTTCTCCTCGTGCAGCAGTGCACCGCGTTTCTTTAAGAGTTCGATGATAGGCCCGTTGGCAGCCCAGACCGCCAGCCCGTTGTATTCCGGAAGGCCATTCCGCAGAATGCCTTTTTCATCGACATTGCTGGTAGCGTCCAGGCCATATTTGGCGCCAGTAGCAAAATCCTCGGCGCCGTGTGAAGGCGCGGTGTGCACCACGCCCGTGCCGGTGTCCATGGCGACGTAGTCAGCCAAAACGCCTAGGATCTTGCGGTCCAGAAACGGGTGCTGGAAGTTCAAATATTCCAGTTTGCGACCTAGAAACCAGGCAATCTCTCGCGCGTCAGGGAGATTGCATTTCGCGCGAACCTCCCCTGCCAGCTTCGCCGCCACGATGTACACTTCACCCCCGAATTCCAGCGCGACATATTCCTCATCAGGATGAAAAGCGACTGCCATCGACGCTGGGAGTGTCCAGGGTGTGGTCGTCCAGATGATCGTGGCGACCCTTTTGCCCCTGAGCTCGGGAGCGATCTTTGCCGGATCGTCGAGCAGCGCATATTTCACCCACACAGTGGGGCTGGTCTCGTTATGGTACTCAACCTCAGCTTCGGCCAGTGCAGTCTCGTCGTGCATGCACCAGTACACTGCGCGAAGGCCTTTGTAGACGAAGCCGTTCTCGTAAAACGAATAGAACGTATCCAGCACCACGGATTCGTAGTGAGGCTCCATCGTGACGTAGGGCCGCTCGAAGCGACCGAAAACGCCGATACGCTTGAACTGCTGGCGTTGCAGATCGAGGTACTTTTGGGCAAACTTCCTGCACTCCCGCCGCACATCCAGCGCCTTCATTTGCAGCTTCCTGCCCCCGAGTTGTTGGTCGACCTTAATCTCGATGGGAAGGCCGTGACAGTCCCAGCCGGGAACATAGGGAGCATCGAAGCCCGCCATGGACTTCGACTTAACGACGAAGTCTTTTAGCGATTTATTCAGAGCGGTCCCGAGATGAATCGGTCCGCTAGTGTACGGAGGACCGTCGTGCAAGACGTAGAGCGGTGCGCCGCGCTTTGATTCACGGATGCGCTCATAGATCCCCATCTGCTCCCACCTGGCCAACAATTTGGGCTCGTTCTGAGGCAGGTTGGCCTTCATGGGAAAGTCGGTTTTAGGCAGATTTATTGTGGATTTCAGGTCGAGCGGCACTCGTTTGGTTACCTCGTCAAAGTCTTTGATTTTGTTCAATTATAGGGAGTGGGCAAACGAACGTCCATTGTCCGGTCGCAGCCGTTGTGTTACCAAACACGCCGTAAAAGCATGTGTAAACCCGGAAAAATGCGTGTACAATTTGTACCCAAGTGACATTTCCCGCGACCGAGCATCTAACTGAGAGTCATTGATACTGCTTGGCTCACCTGTAACTCGGGCGAGAAGTAGCGAACGTGGGGTGAGTAAGCAATTTAGCAAGCTGGCACGTTATGTGCTTATCAGTTACAAGGGAAGCGCGCGTAATCAGCCGTTTGTTCCCGTAACCAAGACCTCTGGTTGATATGGCGACATTGGAAACCGCACCTCGCACCGAACCTGAGCCGGAACTCAATCTGTTGCTGCCCAAATCCGCTTTGGAGCAGCCGCTGTGGAAATCTCTCTTCCAGAATTTAGATGACTATTTCTTTCCAAAGAAGCAACCGCCCCTGGTTCTTACTTCTAAGCCAGTGCCGGTGCGGGACATCTGGGGATTTTACGATTACAAAAAGAATGGAGCACTGGCTTCCACGGTTGTCCACGTTATGGTGGTCGGTGCCATTATCGGTCTGACGCTGCTCGGTCGCCGTGTTGTGCAGGAAATGCAAAAACCGCACGAGACCGTTACGCTGGTCGCACCTGAAGACATTCCACCGATGGCGCCGTCCAAGACTGTTTCCGGCGGCGGAGGCGGCGGCGGGGATCGCGATAAATTCCAGGCCCCTAAAGGAAAGCTGCCGAAGTTCGCGATGGAGCAGATTACGCCACCTGCGGTCGTGGTACGCAACGATCATCCGAAGCTGACGGCTGAGCCTACGGTTGTAGTTCCGCCCCAGGTGCGTCTTGCGATGAACAACAACATGCCTAACTTCGGCGATCCCATGTCACACTTGCCTTCTGGACCGCCGTCGAACGGCATCGGTTCAGGCGGAGGCATCGGTTCCGGTAGTGGCGGCGGTGTTGGTGTGGGCGAAGGCCCGGGAGTTGGAGCAGGCCGCGGCGGTGGTACCGGTGGCGGCGTATTCCACGTTGGCGGCGGTGTTTCGGCACCGCGTCCGGTGTTTACTCCCGATCCGGAGTACTCCGAGGAAGCGCGCAAAGCGAAGTATCAGGGAACTTGTGTGCTCTGGCTCATCGTTGGGCCAGATGGTAAGCCGCGCGATATTAAAGTCTCGCGAACCCTGGGTCTTGGTCTTGACGAAAAGGCGATCGAGGCTGTCAAGCAGTGGAAGTTCGAACCTGCCATGAAAGATGGCAAACCCGTCGCGGTGCAGATCAACGTAGAGGTGAGCTTCCGGCTTTACTAGTCACTTACTTCTGTACTGACGGCCGCGATTCTCGCGGCCGTTTTTGTTTTGCTTACAAGTGACCTGGCGATCCTTCTCGAGAATCACGTAGTACATCAACACACGCTTTTGAAAGCCGAGATGTTCGTACAAAGCCACAGCCCTGTTGTTATCTGCACGCACGTGCAGGAAAGGGATCTCCTCTCGTCCGCAGATACGTGGGATCAGCATCCTGAGAAGTGCTGTAGCATGGCCGCGACCGAGATAATCCGGATGTGTGCATACAGCACTCACCTCGGTATAGCCCGGCACACGTAGACGTTCACCAGCCATTGCGACTAAAGCGCCATCCTGCCGAATGCCCCAGTACTCGCCCATTTCGTGAGTGCGCTTTGCGAATGGTCCCGGCTTGGTGAGTTCCGTCAATGTCAACATCTCGGGTACATCCGCGTCTCCTAGCTGCAGGAATTCAGGCTGGCCATTTGCGACCTCAGGAAAACTCGTCGCTACATAAACCATCTCCAGCATTGGAACTGATCTGAAGAGTTGCCACGGCGCCGGTGGTTTCGGAACTTCATTTAGAAATAGTCCGACACGCTCTCCGGGAGGAACAAGCGACGCGAGGGATTGGTAAGCGTCCTCGGTCGGCGCGACTATAGCTCCCAACAAGCTAACGTCCGATACGAATCTTCCAGCTCGATCGTTTAGGACGGCGAGATGTGACTGGCT
>Ga0187780_10000604_pt1 | contig 26709 bp, 30 predicted proteins | sample 1015_Q2_SP10_20__FD_132429 | JGI IMG/M metagenome (GOLD analysis project Ga0187780, IMG submission 132429) | Tropical peat soil microbial communities from peatlands in Department of Meta, Colombia - 1015_Q2_SP10_20_MG | ecosystem: Environmental > Terrestrial > Soil > Wetlands > Peat | place... | reverse complement strand
GCTCAACAAAACTAGAGCATGCTCCTCTTAGGCCGAATTGTGGTATGTTCGGTGAATGCGGGATTTCGCGGAGGGCTTCAGCGTGGACAGGATGCGAAGCGGCAACGCCGCGGTCTACGTGCTCAAAGAGCAATTCGAGAAGTTCTCATCGTCTCCCCAGAAGGTGGACGCCTGCGAATCTATCGCAACCTGCTTTTACCAACTCGAGCAGTACGACGACGCGGCGGGCTGGTACGAGACAGCCGGAAGGCTCATCCTCTCGGAGCCAAGCGTGACCCCCGCCCTCAAGGCGCTTAGCGCTCTCGGCGACTATGAGAAGGCGCTCGACTGTTATCGGAAGGGGGAAGACGAGGAGAAGTTTACCGAAGTGTCAACCCTGATCAGGGAGCTAAAACGGGCCTGCGCCTCAGCCTGAGCTCTTTTCTCTGTCTTCCTCTGCCTTCGCCTTCTGTCTATTGATTGTCTTGAGGTAACACTCCTCGCAGACAGGCTCGACCTTCGGCCCGACCCTGAAAGTGTGCGGCACCACATCCAACTCCGTGTCGCAAAAGAAGCATTTGGGCTTCAAGCGCTACCTCGCCTTGCGGCGTAGACCCTCCTCTTCACAACCTTTCCGCGACCCTTGTAGTACCAGACCTCCGCGTCTCCATTCGAACTTTTTCCCCACCTTACCAGCTCTTCAAGTTCCTCTTTGGTTGCCCGCGCCCTGCCGCTCTTAACCTGGACTAACAGCACCCTTCCATTCCTTGCTGCAAAAACATCGACAGCCCCATGGGACGCCGCGCTTCTGGAAGCCATCCATCCATCCTTTCTCAGCGCTGAGAGCGCCCGATATTCCTGAGATCTCCCACGGACATAATTTCTGTTCGGCACGCGTTAACAGCTTCGTTTCTGAGACATGTAAACATGTTCCGTTGGACATCGTGACCGGAGAGAGGGTGTTTCAAATAACAGCCTAATGAGTAGACTTATCACGCCCAGGAAGGCAGCGAAGTGTCGCCATTGGAGGAAGTCAGGAAGTCGCTGAAATACATGGAGACTCGCTTCTCCAGTCAGCTCGAGAGCCGGGACAGGGTCCTGAAGGAGAGTCGAGATGTTATCTCGGCGTGTTCGAGGGCGATAATCAACGTCCACACCGGGAAGATGAAGGAAGCCGAGAAGGAGCACGCGAATGCGAAATCGCTCCTCGCTTCGCTCAGAGAGATTTCGCGCGGTCCTGCATCTCGATATCTGGTCTCCCCTGAGGCCGAATACGTCGAGGCTTCGGCCGTCATTGCGCTCGCAAAGGACAGGGACGTCCCATCCATGGGGAGCCTCGGTACCTCTCCGGAAGCCTACCTGCTCGGACTTCTCGACACCGTAGGGGAGCTGAAGAGGCTGGTGCTCGACTCGATCCTTCAGAGAAAGCTTACGAGGGCCAAGAGGTATTTCGCAGTTATGGAGGACCTTTACTCGCTCTGTTCTCCGTTGGCAGTCTATGACCACGTGGTAAACGGCGCAAGACGCAAGATAGACGTCGCCCGGATGCTCGTAGAAGACACACGCGGCCTGCTCGCCGAGGAGATGGGGAGGGAGTCTGTGAGCACCTCCCTGGCTCGCCTCGAGAAGAAGCTGAGGAGCAGCGCGGGAGCCTAGAGTTCCTTCAGTATCCTCGTCGTCTTGATGTGCGGGTAGGGGGAGTCGAGCCTAACGACCTCGAGCTTCATGCCTCGCTTCCGAGCCTCTCTCTTGACCTCATCTTCCATGTGATATTGATCGTAGCCCAGGGCCACGATGTCAGGCTCCACCTTCTGCAAAGTAACGTAAATGTCGCCTTCAACGCCAAGTATCGCTGCGTCAACGTCCCTTAAAGACGACAGCAGCCTCACCCTGTCCCCCTCGTTTATGAGCGGCTCCCTCTTCTTCCTCTTCCGAATCGTGCTGTCCCTGGCCACGGACACGACGAGGACGTCCCCGAGGCTCCTGGCCTTCGAGATCGTGTAGACGTGCCCGTAGTGTATGAGCTCGAACCCACCTCCTATGAACACCACCCTGATCGACCTCCTCCCTTTCGGAGTGAGCCTTGCGGACTTCCCATCGAGCTCGACCATCCCTGCCTTTCTTAGGTCGTCAATCTCTTTCGTCGCTTCTTCGACCCTCAGACCGAGTCTCCTCGCCAGGCCTCTGGCGTCTGCAGTCTCCCCTTTGATCCCCATCGAGAAAATCGCGGCCAGGGTGTGCTTGTTGTCCATGGGCTACCACTCGATTTTGATGACGCCTGCGAAAGAAAGTGAGTCCAAAAGCCCTTCGGCATAGCCTATGCTCAGCATCGCCATCTCGTCCTCTCCATTGGCGAGGAAACTCTCCGCGTCCTTCATGTAGAGTTCGACGTTCTCTATGACGTGGTCATACTGGGGACCGAGCTTCGTCCTGACTGAATCGAGCGCCCGTCGGGTCTTTGCAGCATATTTCGGCACGAGTGTCTGAGCGGTTCTTTGGACCTTGTCTGAGTTGCTTCTGACCCTTGTCGGGTCGACGGAGAAGATTGCGGAAATAGCCTCTGCTTCGGTGAAGTGAAGCTTCCCAGGGATGATGATGCAGTGAGGGGGCATCCCGGCGTCTTTCTTCGATAGTTGGGAGAAACTCCCGGCGGCGAGAGCGGAGTCTTCCCTCCCCAGCCTCGACAGCACGATTGCGAAGGTGTCCTCGCTCACCACCCCGCGCTTGAAGTTTGCTTCAGCGAGGAGTAGCCCGGCAAGGGCGTCGGCAGGGGTCACCCCCTGCCCGCTCTGAACGTCGTACTCGAGGAGCAGGAGTGTGTGAGCACCCTCCAGCAGGTTCTGATGCAAGATGTGGTAAGCCTGCGCCAACTTCCCAACCGCTTCGCGCGTTACGGTCACGGTCCGCGAGAACTTGTAGGAATGGAGACCTGACGCGCTCGCCGCGGCCGAGGCAATTGTGGCAGAGTGGACGACCCTTGTCTCAATCGCACGTTTTATCGCCCTGACCCGAAGTTCGTTGTGTGTCGTGGCTATCATGGGGTCACCTAGCACGGCCAGCACCACCTTCTCGCCCTCGGCATCGGAGAGGATCTTGCCTCCGTCCTCGACGAACTGCCTGTCGACTATTGTGAAATTCTTGCCCGTGGCGACCTGGACCTGCTTAAGGAGCTGAGGCTCGTGAGGGGTGGTGTAGTACTCGAGATAGATGACATCCGCCGCTATCATCTCTTCGACGCCTTCGAGTGTGATCCCTTTTGCACCCAGACCTAGCCCGACGAAGCTGAGGCGCCCCATGTTTGTGTGCCCGGGCACGGAGTATTTGAATCAAGAAATAGTTTCAGGTAACTCCCTTCCACGAGCGTTCGAATTGGTATGGTTGCTTTTTACATTGGCATGAATATCGAGGGAAGTGTGAGGGATTCGAGAATGCTTTTAATTCCGACGAATTCGGCGCTGGCTTCGTGGGCCTGTGGCTCAGCCAGGTTAGTGCGCGTGCGACCTGAAAGCGGCTGGCTCTTAGCTAGCTTGTGGGAGTCACCAGCATGCCGTGGGAGGCGTAAGAGCGCCCGCGAATTCGAATCCCACCAGGCCCGCATCTAAGCAGCCTAGATTATGGACAGTCAACATCGAGTCGGATTTCTCGTAGGGACAATCAAAGCCAGACTTGACAGTGGCACACGGGAACAGCTCGTTACGCCTGGAACTCTCTGGGTCTCGCCAAGTGCGGCTTTCCTTAAATTGGGTGCTCTTCGACGTCTACCCGATTGTCCGGTAAAGGATGCAAGGTATGCGGTGGCAAGGTGAGGCCTTTGGACGACCAAAGCGTCTTTGCTTACTGCGAGAATTGCAGAATAGTGTACGCGCTCAAAGACAGGGTGGAAGGAGCATGGTACACAGAGAGGTCCGGAAAGGCAAGGGCCGGTGTCACCAGCGACTCGGTGGGACCGCGCCCCCCCAGAGGAGTCCCCACGGTAAGCGCAACGACCCTGGCTCAACCGCCCGGTTCATATTGGAGATGCCCCGATTGCGACACGGAGATCCATTCGGACAACGACTCCGATCTTGAATTCGCCAAAAGGGAGCACATACGCGAGTATCACCCGAACAGGTCGACAGGTCAGTAGCCCAAGTCTGGGGCGGACGCGAGGACTAGATGTAACGGGACTTGATGAGCCTTGTTCGAGTCTTATCAGAACGCCTAATCATCCAATCCCACTTTCCAAAACTGAGAATCGTCTCATTCGCTTAATAGCGCTGAAAAACAGCGTGAAATTCGTCGAATATGTCCCTAAAGACTGAAAGGGCGTCGAAGTTCCCGTTCCCGAAGCTGGACCCTTCACTGAGACAGGGGAACTTCGAAGAAGTCCAACTCCCCTACACTATGGAAGAGGCCATGGCAGAGGCCAGCAGGTGCGTAACGTGCGGCAGTCCTCTCTGCATCGACGTCTGCCCCGTCCAAACCGACATCAGGGGCATGTGTGAAGCCGTCGCCAGAGGCGATCTTGCAGCAGCCTATCACAGGATCAGGGAGACAAACGCCCTGCTCGGCACCACAGCAAGGTGCTGCCCCCAGCTGGACAGCCTCTGCGAGGCTGCATGCGTCATCGGGACCCAAGGCCAGCCCGTCGCGTCCGGCATGATTCAGAGGTTCGTCGCCGACTGGGAGAGGACCGTCTCCCGCCAACCCGACTCTCTCCTGATGGAGCCGACAGGGAAGAGGGTGGCCATCATCGGTGGTGGTCCGGCAGGGCTCGCAGCGGCGGAGCTTCTCCTACGCTACGGCCACGAGGTGACGATGTACGAAGAACTAGAGGTCCTTGGTGGGACCGCGTGGTATGGAATTCCTGACTATCACCTTCCCAAGGACGTATTGCAGTACGAGGCCTCTCGGATCGTCGGCATGGGCGTCAAGGTCAACAAAGGCGTGAAGGTCGGGAAGGACATCACATTAGATGAGCTCAGGTCTGACAATGACGCCGTCATCATAGCTACAGGGGCGAAAGATGTGTCCAAGTTCGATACGCCCGGCTCCGACCTGAAGGGGGTCTACGACGGCTACAAGTTCCTCGAGGACGTCTTTGTTAGCGGCGTGGACAGTTATCTCGATCACCCCACTTATGAGCTGGGAAAGAAGGTGCTTATCATCGGCGGCGGAGACAGCGCACTCGACTGCGCCCGGACTGCGCTGAGGCTGACCCGAGGGGATGTCACAATCGTATACCGCAGAACGGAGGTCGAGATGCCCGTCGACGAGATACTCATCGAAGAAGGGAAGGAAGAGGGGCTGAAGCTGAATCTCCTGATGGCTCCCAACGAATACGTGGGGACCAACGGCCACGTGACCAAGACCGTGATGACTGTCATGAAGCTGGGAGAGATGGACTCCAGCGGCAGGAGGAGCCCAGTACCCACTGGCGAGACCATTGAAATGGAGTGCGACTCGGTCATCGTCGCAATTGGCAGGGGCCCCAACTCGTACCTGCAGAAGCTCGCAGGCCTGAAGTTAGGTTGGAAGGGCGCCATTGCCATCGACGACCACTCCATGAGCTCCGCTCCGGGAGTCTTCGCCGCAGGGGACGTTGTGACAGGGGAAAGCCTCGTCGTGAAGGCCATGGGATCGGGGAGAGATGCGGCCCAGCACGCTCACGAATACCTTATGATGCCGGACACCCATCACGTGTCCCTGTACGACTATTACTTCACAAGGAGGACTTCGGGGTCTTACTACCGTGAAATGCTGGACGGCAGGGAAGAGAATTACCCTCCGCCCTGAAGAAAACCACTCCAGCGGTCTCTAGCGCTCCATCCTGTTTATAGCCCGAACCCTCCGGCCCCGGCCAGTCATGTACACCAGCACTGTAGTCGACGACGAAACGCATGCCATGAATGTCATGAAGGGGATGGAGGCCGCCTTTCAGCGCAAAGACGAATCCTACTTCGTCAAGGTCCTCCAGAGCGAGCCCAGCCTCGTTCTTCGGGTCCACGCCGTCTGCATACTTGCTGAAGTTGGGGGCGAGAAGTCGGTGCCAGCACTTTCGGACGTACTTCTCCACGACCCCGACCCGTTGGTCAGGCACGAGGCCGCTTTCTCTCTGGGCCAGATTGGACTCGCCGAAGGGAACATCGCTCTAGCCGAGGCAGTCATAAACGACAAGGATCCGATTGTGAGACACGAGTCGGCCGCTGCCCTCGGATCAGTGGGGAGCGCGGAATCGGAGAAGATCCTTACCAAGGTTCTTGCCGACAAGGACGAGATGGTAAGGAACTCAGCGAAGGCATCTCTCTTCAACATCAGGTTCCTGAAGCAGTACTCAGCCGGATCCACAGCGAGGGAAAGAGCCCCCAGACCGTAGTTCGAACCCTTAAGACGAGGAGCGGGCGCGGTTTCCCAGTTTGAGGCTGGAGGGCAAGCGGGCGCTTGTCACAGGTTCATCCCAGGGTATAGGGGCAGAGATCGCAAAGCTCTTCGCGAAGGAGGGGGCGACGGTGGTCGTCAACCACAGAGCGGGCGCGAAGCACTCCGAGCCCGTTCTCGACTCCATCAGAAGGGCCGGAGGCAAGGCGATAGCTGTTCACGCCGACGTGTCCGATCCTGCCAGCGTCGCAGAGATGTGCCGGAAGGTCAAGCAGAGGCTCGGGGGGCTCGATGTACTGGTCAACACTGCGGGCCTATCCGACAGCACCCTCTGGAACCTGAAGCTGGACAAGGTCACCCTTGACATGTGGAAGCGAGTCTTCGCCGTAGACACCTATGGCACCTTCCTCTGCACTCAGGGCGCTGTACGGCTCATGAAGTCCGGTTCTTCGATTGTGAACGTGGCTTCGACTCCCGCCCTGGTCGGCGATACCGAAGGGCTCGTCTATGCGTGTGCGAAGGGTGCGGTCGTTTCCATGACTCGGATGCTGGCGAAGATGTTGGCTCCAAGGATCCGGGTCAACTGTATGGCGTTCGGCTCCTTTGAGACGACTTGGGTAGACTGGCTCGGGAATGACCAAAAGGACTCGTACAGAAGGGCAATCCTCATGGGGCGCTTCGGGAGGCCTCGGGAGGCAGCAGAGCTCGCGCTATTTCTGGCGAGCGATGGGGCGAGCTTCATCACTGGTCAAGTGGTCGTCGTCGATGGGGGCGAAGCTCTCCGCTAGCTCGCGCCGCTTGATTCGCCGGCGGCAGCATACAATCCGCCCTCCTTCTCTATTTTTGTCAAAGCCGCGTCGACCCCGTCAGTCTCTTCCACAACGCCGCGCTCTATTGCCTTCTCCCAGAGGTCTATGTAAATCTCGAGTCCTTCCTTTACCTGCTCAGGTCTGTTTTCTTTAGTCCTCTCCAGCTCGTCTATGTAGGTCCGAACGTCTTTCATCCTGGCGGTCAGAGAATCCTTGCCTCCCCCCCGACCGACGATAGGTACGCCTTGTACCCCAACTTCGCGATCGCACTTTGCACTGCATGTTCATCCTCCTCTGAAGTGTTGATGAACACAGACGGTCCTGTCTGCATGGAGTAGTACGTCTTGAGACCCTCTTCGCGCAACTCCTTCACCCTGCGGATTATCCGGAGGGAGTCCTCTGACATGATTATCAGCCCGCTGTCCCCAGTCATGGTGAGGCTGTGAAGCTCGAGCGTATCCTTTTCCGCAAGCCTGCCAACTGTATCCAGGTCGCCTGCGAGTATCGCTCTCTCCATCTGGTCGCACCTCTTCTGGGCCGTCTGGATCCTCGCCTTGAAGAAAGGGGAACTGAGCACCTCCTTGTGGGCGTCCTCTGTCCTGACAGGAGAGGGGAGGGGGACAATAACCATCCGAAGGTCGAAGTCTCTCGCATCCGCGAATCTCTTCGAATAGGTGCTCTCGTCGTCCTTCCCTGCGTACAGCCTAGAGAAGCCTCCCACGATGGACCTTGACGCTGAAGCGGCAAAGAGCCGGGCCGTCCTCGACAGCTTCCCCAGCTCAGGTTCCCCCCCGACAAGGAGTCTGTGGCAGAGAAGAGTGAGCGCCGCGCCCGCCGATGACGAGTACCCTATTCCCTTTGCCGTCGACTGGGGGAGGTTGCGGCTGTCGATTCTGAAGTCGGTCACATCCTCTGACGGGTCGAACCTCGATACAATCGCCCGGAGCCTTTCATTGGCCGATTCGTTCGGCTTCCCTTCCGTAAAGACCCCTCCCCTCCTGCTGTCCGTGATTGTTGCCTCGGTCTTCATGGTAGTTGTGTTCACCGAGATGCTATCGTGGTAGGGGAGCCTGAGTTTCCAGTCCTTCAGGCCGTGATACTTGACCAGTGCCTGCATCGTGTACGCGACCGCTCTGTACTCCCTCACCCTATGTCACCTCTATCTCCAGCCTGCCCACGTTGCCCGGATCCCTGAGCTGCCGGACCATCTCCCTCGGGATGTCCCTTGCGGCCGCGTCTGCGTGTACTGCCAGAGTCCTGTCACTGACATAGTCGCTTTTCCGGATTACGATGTCGCGGGGATGAGAGAGCTCAAGCCTCGGATCCCCCGCCGCCTTCACCTCAAAGGCATACGGGCCGACCAACATGCGGATCGTCACCCTAGAGCCCCTCCTCCTCAGCCCTTCCTTCAGTTGCGCGTCCAGCTGGGCGCATCCCATTGAAGCGCCTACGCCCACTATGCAATCCCCCCTGGATGTGAGGTGATCTTCGGTGGTTACCTCTAAAGTGGTGGGATGGGCGGACCTTACCATCGGATGCCCCTTGAAAGTGACGACTGCCTTCGCCTTTCTGGACAAGACTTTCGCTTCAATCTCCGAGGACACTACACCCCTCTCTGAACACCATTGCAGTGTGGGCACCTTTCGACCCCGATCTGCACCGCGGTCGAACAGAAAGGGCAGAACCTGTACCCCTCCGGGGGCTGGACCTGTCCTGAGCTCTCTGGGAGGAAGACGCCAATTATCGCCATGATAACGCCAGCAATGCCGAAGGGGAGGCTCCAGAAATATACGAAGGGGAGCTCAAGTAAGTAGAACCCTGCCCCCATGGCTGCTACCAACAGACCACCGAATAGAAGCTGAGGGCGCATGCCCCCCGCTTCCAGGTAAGGCCTTTATAGTTTCGAAAGCACCAGAGTCACAATTCTCAATGACGACCGAGTACGAGCAGCTCCTTTCAAAGATGGTCAGCGACAGGAAGGCAAAGCTGGCGGAAGTTACAGGAAAGAGGAGGAAGGAGAAGGAGTCGGCAGCGCTGATGTCTGACATACGATTCCTTGAGGTGGAGCTCCAGCGCTATCAGCAGGGAATGGCCCTTTTCAGGAGCAAGAACCTCCCTAAGGTTGGCCGCTGGGGCAAACAAGAGACCGAAGAGAAGAAGGAAGAAGAAGCATAAGCGCCTTGACGCTAGTCCTCTCAGAAAGGGACGTCGAGAGTCTCATCTCCATGAAGGAGGTTGTCCTCTCCGTAGAGGAGGCCTTCCGGCGTCAGGGAATTGGCGAGGCTTCCAACTTCATGCGCACAAGGTCGAGGGGGGCAGCCTCTGTCCTCAACGTGATGCACGCCAACCTACCCTATCTGGGGAGAGCAGGGCTGAAAGCTTACTTGTCTTCCAGGGCAGGGACGAAGTTCGCGCTCCTGCTCTTCGATGCGAACGACTCAAGGCTCCTGGCGGTGATGGGCGCAGATATTCTCGGAAGGTTCCGGACCGGTGCCGCCTCGGGGGTTGCCACTAAGTACCTGTACGGTAAGCGTGCCGGAACCCTTGCCGTGCTGGGCTCTGGCAGACAGGCCCTCACTCAGGTCCTCGCTGCAAGGGAGGTCATGTCCCTGGAGGAGGTCAGGGTGTGGAGTCCCACGCCCGAGCACAGGGTGGCCTTCGCCCAGAAGCTGAGGACCTACGGGTTCAATTCCGACGCCTTCGATCTCCCCGCTAGGGCCCTCCAAGGTGCAGAGGTAGCAACTGCCATTACCTCTTCGAGGCGACCATTCCTCAACGACGAGATGTTGGAGAACGTCGTGCACCTCAACATTGCAGGGGGGAACGTCTCTGACCACGCTGAGCTCACCGCGGCCGGGGTGGCCTCCTTCAACACCATAGTGGTCGACGACATCTTCCAAGCGAAGATCGAGTACGGGGACCTGATCCAAGCCGCGAAGAGCGGGCTCTTCACCTGGGAGTCTGCCGCAGAACTGGGGACCGTCGTAGCCGGCAGGAGGAAACCCGAGGGAAGGACCTTGTTCAAGTCTGGGGGAATGGCCCTCGAAGATGTGGCGGTCGCCAGCATGATCTACGATAAGGCGACGAAATCGTCCACGTCCTACCCCGGCGCTGAACTGGTCTAGATCACTACATCGGGGGCATGCCGCCCATTCCGCCCATTCCTCCGCCTCCTCCAGGAGGCATGGGTGGGGCCTTCATCTTGCTGGCGGCAATGACGTCGTCGATCCTCAGTATCATCGACGCCGCCTCAGTGGCTGCGCGGAGTATCTGCAGCTTGACTGCAAGTGGTTCCCAGACGGACTTCGCGTACATGTCAGCAACCTTGCCGTTCAGGGCGTCAACCCCGTACCACTTACCCGCTTTGCCGTGCCTCGCTCTGAGGTCAACCTGGGTATCGATGGGGTCCATGCCCGCATTCTCAGCTAGCGTCAGTGGGATGCTCTCCATGGCGTCTGCGAACTTGAGCGCGGCCAGTTGTTCCCTCCCGGACAGCTTCTGGGCCCAGTTCCTGAGCTGGAAGGAGACCTCCTCTTCCGGCGCGCCCCCGCCCGCAACTACCGCAGGGAGCTCGACCACGTCCTTGGTCACCATCAGGGCGTCGTGCAGTGCCCTTTCCGCCTCGTCGACTATCCTCTGGGTCCCTCCCCTGACGAGGATCGTCACGGCCTTCGGGTTCTTGCACCCTTCAACGAACACCCACTTGTCCTCCTCCAGCTTCCTTTCTTCCACGAGCTTGGCGTAGCCCAAGTCCTTGCCTGTGAGGTCGTCGAGGTTGGTGACCATACGTGCTCCCGTCGCCTTCCCGAGCTTCGTCAGGTCGCTCTCCTTGACCCTTCTAACGCCCAAGATTCCTGCCTTTGCGAGGAAGTGCTGGGCGAGGTCGTCTATGCCCTTCTGGCAGATGAGGACGTTCGCCCCAGCTGCCTGGACCTTCTCGACCATCCCCTTCAGGATGCTAGTCTCTTCGTCCATGAACTTCTGCATCTGGTCGGGGTCGTTGATGCGTATCTCTGCCGAGAACTCTGTTTTCTCTATCTCCAGAGCAGAATTCACGAGAGCAATCTTCGCCTCGTCGATTCTCCTCGGCATCCCGGAGTGGACCACCTCCTTGTCGAGCACGATCCCCTGGATCAGTTTGGTGTCGGTGAGAGCCCCTCCGGCTTTCTTCTCAACCTTGACGTTGTCTATGTCAACCTTGTGGCCACCATCACGCTTCTCTGCGACCTCCAGGATAGCGTCTACAACGATTCCCGCGAGGTGGGGCGAGTCCTCGTTGACGAGCTTCGTGAGCATGCTCGTGTTGGCAACCTTCAGTATGTCCCCCCTATTCTCCGGATCGATCTTTTCCGCTATCTCTTCGAGTATCTTCTGGGCTTCCTCTGCCGCTCTCGAGTAGCCGTCTACGACGACCACCGGGTGGACGTCCTTGTTTATCAGGTCCTCTGCCTTCTCGAGAAGCGCTCCCGCGACCACCACTGCCGAAGTGGTGCCGTCCCCCACCTCGTTGTCCGTGGCCTTACTGATCTCCACCATCATCTTGGCTGCCGGGTGCTGTACGTCCAGCTCCTTCAGCATAGTGGCGCCATCGTTCGTGATTGTGACGTCCCCCATGGAGTCGACGAGCATCTTGTCCATCCCGCGCGGCCCGAGCGAAGTCCTTACGACTTCGGCGATGAGCTTCGCAGCGGAGATGTTGTTCCTTTGAGCCTCTCTGCCTCTGGACTCGCCGGAACCCTCCTTCAGAATTATCACGGGTTGTCCTGCCGCTGACATTCGAATCTGAACGGTATACAACCGATGGGGGTATATATGAATTCCCTGTGACTGTGCTAACGCTTCACAAGTTGAGAATTGGTGGATTTGGAGCGAAACCCGGAAACCGTTTAAGATTGACCCTGTGGACCGCCAGAGGGTAGTAGAAAAAATGAGCGCAGATGGTGAAAAGAAGGCGGGTAAGTGCCCGGTCGTGCACGGAGCGACGAACCTCGGAATGCGGTCGAACAGCGCTTGGTGGCCGAACCAGCTGAATCTCAGGATTCTCCGCCAGAACTCGTCCCTGTCCAATCCGATGGGCGAGTACTTCGATTACGCAGAGGAGTTCGAAAAGCTCGACTTCAAAGCGCTGAAGAGCGATCTTCACGCGCTGTTGACGGAAAGCCAGGACTGGTGGCCGGCTGATTTCGGCCACTACGGAGGACTCTTCATTCGTATGGCATGGCATTCGGCGGGCACTTACCGCGTCGGTGATGGTCGCGGCGGCGCTGGCGCCGGCCAACAACGCTTCGCACCCCTCAATTCATGGCCGGACAATGTGAACCTCGATAAGGCACGCCGACTTCTTTGGCCAATCAAGCGGAAGTATGGTCGCAAGATTTCTTGGGCTGACCTCATTATTCTCGCCGGCAACGTCGCGCTCGAATCGATGGGCTTCAAGACCTTCGGCTATGGCGGCGGACGCCCGGATGTCTGGGAGCCTGACGAATCCGTCTACTGGGGCAAGGAGGACACCTGGCTCGGCGACATGCGCTACACCGGCGACAGGGAGCTTGAGAACCCTCTCGCCGCCGTGCAGATGGGTCTCATCTATGTGAATCCGGAAGGGCCGAACGGTAACCCGGATCCGCGAGCCGCGGCCAGGGACATTCGGGAGACCTTCAAGCGCATGGCCATGAACGACGAAGAGACGGTCGCGCTCATCGCCGGCGGACATACCTTCGGCAAGACCCATGGTGCTGGCGATCCGAAGTTGGTTGGCCCTGCACCGGAGGCCGCCCCCATCGAGGAGATGGGACTCGGCTGGAAGAGCAGGTTCGGCACTGGCAAAGGCAAAGATGCAATCTCGGGCGGCCCGGAAGTCACTTGGAGCACGACCCCGACGAGGTGGAGCAGCAACTTCTTCGAGAACCTTTTCAGCTTCGAGTGGGAGCTCACGAAGAGTCCGGCCGGCGCATATCAGTTCAAGGCGAAAGGGGATCCCGGGTCGATCCCTGATGCCTTCGACCCATCCAAACATCACGTTCCAACGATGCTGGTGACGGACCTCGCTCTACGGGTCGATCCGGTCTACGAGAAGATTTCCCGGCGCTATTACGAGCATCCTGATGAGTTTGCGGACGCCTTCGCTCGGGCGTGGTTCAAGCTCACTCATCGCGACATGGGTCCGCGCGCACGCTATCTGGGACCCGAGGTACCGTCGGAGGAGCTGATCTGGCAGGATCCGGTTCCCGCCGTCAATCACAAATTGATTGATGCCAAGGACATCGAAGACCTGAAGGCCGAGATTCTGGCCTCGGGCCCGACCATATCTCAACTGGTCTACACCGCATGGTCATCGGCAGCCACCTTCCGCGGCTCCGACAAGCGTGGCGGGGCAAACGGGGCGCGTATCCGCCTTGCGCCGCAGAAGGACTGGGAAGTCAACCAGCCTGCCCAACTGGCCAGAGTCCTGAAAACCCTGGACGGCGTCCAGAGCGCGTTCAACACCGCTCGGTCCGACGGAAAGAGAGTGTCGCTCGCCGACGTGATTGTCCTAGGCGGTTGCGCGGGCGTGGAGCGGGCTGCGAAGAAGGCCCGGCACGACGTGAGGGTCCCGTTCATACCAGGCCGTACAGATGCGTCACAGGAGCAAACCGATGTGGAATCATTCAGCTATCTCGAACCGGTTGCGGATGGCTTCCGCAACTATCTCAAGACCAAATTCGCCGTTCCTGCAGAGGAGCTTCTCATCGACAAGGCGCAACTACTGACACTGACTCCGCCCGAGATGACGGTTCTCATCGGCGGAATGCGTGTCCTGAACGCGAACTTCGGACAGTCGCAGCACGGTGTCTTTACGAAGCGGCCGGAGACGCTGACCAATGACTTCTTCGTGAACCTGTTGGACATGGGGACGGAGTGGAAAGCGACCTCGGATGAGAATGTGTTCGAGGGACAGGACCGCAAGACAGGCGGATCGAGGTGGACCGGCACCCGCGTCGACCTCGTCTTCGGTTCAAATTCCGAACTGCGCGCCCTCGCCGAAGTCTACGGCTCCGCCGACGCGGAGGCGAAGTTCGTGGGCGACTTCGTGTCGGCCTGGAACAAGGTGATGAGTGCGGATCGCTTCGACCTTAGGCGACTCGCCAAACAAGCAGGGCTTTCGGGGCGATGATCGGGGGCGATGGCGGAGTTGTCTGCGGGTATCTCGTCAGGAGCCCGCTCTGAAAGGGGACGTGGATAAATAGTTCCTATCGAGGGCGAGTCGAGTCTTTGAGAGCATCTGGGAATCGGCTCACGAGGGAGCAGGCCAGGGAGCTACTTGCCAGGCTCGACTCGGCCGTCGCCGGGTCCAGGGGCAAGGCCTGCAGGGAAGCAGTGGTGAGCTTCCTTAACACAAACGTACCCGGCTACTCCTGGGTCGGGATTTACGCCGTCGAAGGTAAGGACCTGGTCCTTGATGCCTGGGCGGGGCCTGCTGCGACTGAGCATACACGGATACCCATAGGAAAGGGAGTCTGTGGTTTCGCGGCAAAAGCGGCCAAGACCGAAATCGTTTCTGATGTAAGCAAGGACCCCAGGTACCTGCAGTGCTTCCTGTCAACAAGGTCCGAAATCGTGGTCCCAATCACGGACAGGGGTGTCGTCGTCGGTGAAATAGACATCGATGGCGACCAGCTGGACGCTTTCTCATCGCTCGACAGGGAGTTCCTTGAGGCGGTCGCCAAAAAGGCAAGTAACGTCTGGACCTGAACGATTTCAATAACATATGTTATAATACTTAAAAAGCACCGTAATCTTGCGCCCTTTCAGCTAATGAAGCTCGAGATAAAGGACCTTCACGCCTCAGTTGAAGGGAAGGAGATTCTGAGGGGAGTGAACCTCACTGTGGGGCAGGGCGAGACCCACGCCCTCATGGGTCCCAACGGGTCTGGCAAGAGTACCCTCGCCTACACACTGATGGGCCACCCAAAGTACCAGGTCACTTCGGGCCAGGTCACTATAAACGGGGATAGCATCCTCGGCCTCACTCCAGACAAGAGGGTGAAGAAGGGCCTCTTCCTCGCTTTCCAGTACCCCGTCAGCGTCCAGGGTGTGAGCATGTTCTCCTTCCTCCGCGCGGCCTACAACAACTCCAGGCCCGCTGGCTCTGAGCCGCCCACCATATTCGAGTTCAAAGAGACTGTCGCAGAGAAGCTGAAGATGCTCAGCATGGAAGAGTCTTTTTTGAACCGATACCTGAACGAGGGGTTCTCGGGCGGCGAGAAGAAGAGGGCGGAGATTCTCCAGATGGCGCTCATGCAGCCCAAGTTCGCTATCCTTGACGAGACGGACTCTGGGCTGGATATTGACGCGCTCAGAATCGTGGCTGAAGGGATCAACAAGGTGTCCGGACCCCAGACAGGGTCTCTGCTCATCACCCACTACCAGAGGATTCTGAAATACGTGAAACCGCAGTTCGTCCACGTCATGTACCAGGGACGCATAATCGAATCCGGTGGGGAGGAGCTTTCGAGGCTGCTCGAAGAGAGAGGTTACACCTGGATTAAGGGCTACAAGGAGGAAGAGCAGGTTGCCCCATCAGCACAATAACCCTTTTAACAAGGAAAATAACCTATGTTATATTCGAGCGTGAAACGCAGTTGAGCTCAAGAACAGACATCATAACGGAAGACTACAAGGAGAAGTACGGCTTCAGCGACCCCGTCGAAACATACGCCGTCCAAGGGATCAAGGGCCTAAGCGAGCGGGTGGTTCAGGAGATAGTGCGCCTCCACGACGAGCCCGCCTGGATGGAGCAGATCAGGATGAAGGCGCTGAAGCACTTCCTCAACATGAAGCCACCGGCGTGGGCCCCTGACCTGGCAGACATCGACTTCCAGAGCTTCTGCTACTATGCGCGCCCTACCGCAAAGGCCGCAGATTCCTGGGACCAGCTTCCGGAGTACATCAAACGGACCTACGACAAGCTAGGCATCACAGAGGCTGAAAAGAAGTTCCTTGCTGGTGTCGGCGCCGTATACGAGTCGGAGGCAGTTTACCACAGCATACAGGGGGAACTCCAGAAGCAGGGTGTCGTCTTCACTGACACAGTCACAGCCCTAAAGGAGTATCCGGATATCATGAAGAAGTATTTCGGCACGGTAGTACCCTATCAGGACAACTACATCGCCGCGCTTCAGACCGCCGTTTGGAGTGCAGGTTCATTCGTCTACGTCCCCGAGGGGGTGAAGGTGCCGATGATCCTGCAGGCATACTTTAGAATAAATGAGCGAAGGATGGGGCAATTCGAAAGGACTCTCATAATTGCTGAGCCGTATAGCGAAGTTTCATATAACGAAGGTTGTAGCGCTCCCGTTTATTCCGCGCAGTCTCTCCACTCGGCGATAGTGGAGATAGTGGCAAGAAAGGGCTCACTGGTCAAGTACACGACATTGCAGAACTGGTCGAGGGACGTGCTCAACCTGGTGACGAAAAGAGCCCACGCATACGAGGACGCTACGGTGTCGTGGGTGGATTTCAACGGGGGATCGAAGCTTACCAGAAAGTACCCATCGGTCTATCTCCTCGGTCCGCGCTCGAAGGCCGATATCATTTCGGTGGCCTACGCGGGGCCTGGTCAGGTGCAGGACACGGGCGCCAAGGCAATCCACCTTGCGAAGGACACAACGTCGAAGATAATCTCCCGTTCTGTCTCGAAGGGGGGAGGACACACCGCCTACCGCGGGCTCCTCCACATAGCGAAGGGGGCGAAGAATGTGAAGTCCACAGTCCGGTGCGATGCGTTACTTGTGGATCCCATCAGCACTACCGCGACCTACCCATACATGGAGATTCAGGAGGATGACGCCACGGTGACCCACGAGGCAAGCGTCGGTAAGGTCGGAGAGGAGCAGCTCTTCTACCTAATGTCGAGGGGGATATCGGAAGGGGACGCGCTGAGCATGGTGGTTAACGGATTCATGGAGCCTTTCGCGAAGGAGCTCCCGATGACATATGCGGTGGAGTTCAACCGCCTGATGTCCCTCGAAATGACCAACGCGGTCGGCTAGGGCCGGCGTCGGAGGACTCGGTCAGCTTGTCTCAGACTGCGGTTTCATCTTTCGACGAAGACTTGGTCAGGGCGATTTCCGCCTCCCTGGGAGAGCCATCATGGCTCACCACATCGAGGCTAGAAGCATTCAGGCAGTTCACCTCGCTCCCGCCCGAGAAGAACCCGTTATACACGAAGTACGTGAGCACGTTCCAGTTTCCTCTGGATCGTTTCTCGATTGTCCCGGGGCGGACACCTATCGACTTCAGGAGCTTCTTTGGGGAATACCTTACGGGGAAGGAGACGGACATAATGCTTCAGGGTAACGAGACTCAGGTTCACGCAGAGCTCAGCGGTGACACCGCCTCCAAGGGGGTAAACTTCATGTCCTTCCACGAAGCGCTGGCATTAGAAGAGGCAAAGGTCAGAGCTCTCGTCGAAGGGAGGCTGGTCAAGTCAGAGAGTGACAAGTTCGCGGCGTTCGTCAACGCGTTTTTCAATGGCGGAACCTTCGTCAGGGTCCCGGAAGGGGTCGCCCTGGACAGGCCCCTGCGCAGGATGCTGTTGCTAGAGTCCCCCAAGACTTCCATTGTCGAACAGAACTTCATAATCGCCGAGCAGGAGGCGAAGGTGGTCTTCCTCGAAGAGCTATACTCGAAGGGGCCGTCCGTTCCCGCCCTCGTCGCCTCCACGACAGAGATCCTCGCCAGACCAAATTCGCGCATCGACTTCTCGTCCATTCAGGTACTCGACGACCAGACTGCCCACGTGTCCAATAGGGCGGTCGAGGTGACCAACGACTCACGCGCCACCATGAGTGCCCTTTCGCTGGGGGCTTCCGCATCCCGTTCAAGGACCAACTTCCTTCTCAACGGTAGAGGTTCCTTTGCCGAGGGATTCGAGATATTCTTCACTGACGCCAAGCAGAGGTACGACTACGAGACAAACCTGATCCACAACTCCCCAGACTCGACGGGCTCGGCTCAGGCCAGGGGAGTGCTCAAGGGGGAGTCCCAGTCTATCTTCAAGGGGATGATCAAGATTGTGAACGCAGCGAAGAACTCGAAGTCATACCTCGCCCACCACGCCATGATTCTCGAAAGAACTGCGAAATCCGATGGTGTACCGAGCCTCGAAATAGACAACAACGAGGTGAGGGCGACCCACTCGGCCTCGGTCGCCCAGATAGACGAGGAGCAGCTATTCTACCTGATGGCAAGAGGGCTCTCCCACGATGAGGCAAGGAAGATGGTAGTCCTCGGGTTCTTCGAGCCCGTCCTGTCGAGGGTGCCCATTGAGCAGACAAGAGAAGGGGCTAGGTTCATGATAGAGGGCAAGTGGCAGGGAGAGAAGCGCAGGCTTGTCGACAGAGAGGCACTTCTCGCCGCCACTGGTGAGCTCACTCCCGAGGTCAAGGAATCCGAAGACATCTTCGAGCGTCACTACAAGTATCGTTGATGGGAGAATTGGGGGAATTCGTCCCGGCCATGAAGGTCGCAGACCTCGCCGAAGGCACCATATCCGCCGTCGACCTGAAGGGCATTCACATCCTGCTTTCGAGGATAGGAGGGGAGATTAACGCAGTAAGCGGCGTATGCACCCATGAGGAGACAGACCTCGCCCGGGGGTTCGTCCTCGAAGAAAGGGTGGTCTGCCCGCTGCACCTCTCACAGTTTGATCTAAGGACCGGTCAGGTCATGAACCCGCCCGCGGAGATTCCACTTCAACGCTTCAATGTTAAAATAGAGGGCGAGACGATTTTTGTAGAGGTCTAGAGGTTTTCTGAAGATTGCTCAAAACCGAAGTACTCGACATTGAAAAGGTAAGGGCTGACTTCCCGATTCTCAAGCGCACAGTCCACGGGAAGAGGCTCGTATATCTCGACAATTCCAACACGACTCAGAAACCGAAGGCAGTGATAGACGCCCTCGTCGATTACTACTCTAGGCACAACTCTAACGTCCACCGGGCCGTTTACGTCTTGGCCGAGGAGGCTACCGAATCCTACGAGGGAGCGAGGCGGAAAGTCGGGGGCTTCATTGGCGCCCCGGCAAAGGAGCTCGTCTTCGTGAGAGGGACGACTGAGGCTGCCAACCTGGTCCGGTTTGCCTGGGGCGAAACGAACGTGAAGAAGGGGGACCTGCTCGTCTCCACGCTGATGGAGCATCACAGCAACATCGTTCCTTGGCAGTTGCTAGCGAAGGGCAAGGGGGCGGCGCTGAAGTTCGTCGGTCTACGACCGGACGGAACCCTCGACATGGGGAGCTTCGAGAGACTTCTGAAAGAATCTCCGAAACTGGTCGCCGTCACCCACTGTTCAAACGTGCTCGGCACCATCAACGACGTCGCCAAGATCTGCGCCAGGGCGCGCGCCGCGGGGGCCACCACGTTTGTAGACGGGGCCCAGGCGGTTCCCCACATACCCGTCGACATCAAATCGTTCAGGCCGGACTTCTACGCGTTCTCGGGACACAAAATGCTTGGGCCAACGGGGATCGGCGCGCTGGTAGCGAGAAAGGAACTACTGGAGGAGATGGAGCCATTCCAGGGCGGAGGGGAGATGATAAAGGAAGTCTTTCAGGACCACTCGACCTGGAACGACGTCCCCTACAAGTTCGAAGCGGGCACCGTCAACATAGCGGACGCCGTTGGCCTGGGAGCAGCAGTTGACTACCTAACGGGCCTTGGCATGGATAAGGTTAGGGAGCACGAAGTTAGGCTCCTTGATTACGCCCTGCAATCCTTGGCAGAGGTAAAGGGGTTCCGCCAGTATGGGCCCCTCGACCCCAAGAAGAGGGCCGGGGTGATTTCATTCAACTTCGCAGATGTACACCCGCACGACCTGGCTACGATCCTCGACGAGGAAGGCATCGCCATCCGCTCCGGGCACCACTGCGCCCAGCCCTTAATGCGCTGGCTCGACGTCACGGCGACCAGCAGAGCGAGCTTCCACGTCTACAACTCCTACGACGACGTGGACGCGTTGAAGGCGGGCCTTAAGAAGGCGGGTGGCATCTTCAAGGTATGAGCAGCGCTGACATATATCGCGAGCTGATTCTCGACTATTACAGGAACCCGAGGAACTTCGGGAAGCTGGAGAAGTTCGACATCGACTCTAGAGACACCAACCCCCTCTGCGGAGACGAGGTCGAGATTCAGATAAGAGTGGGGGAGGGGCAGAAGATTGAAGACATCAAGTTCGTGGGCAAGGGGTGTGCCATAAGCCAAGCCTCCGCTTCGATGCTCACCGAGCTGGCAAAGGGGAAGAAGCTGGACTGGGTGAAGGAGGTCACCAAGGAGGACATTTTCGAGATGCTGGGTAACCCGGACCTCGGCCCTTCAAGGGTGAAGTGCGCCCTGCTCGGAATGAAGGTTCTGAAGACCGGAGTCTACGGTTACCTCGGTGCTCACTACGAAGATTCCGACGGGTCCGGGAACACTGCCTAGCCGGGGAGATGAATCCCGGGCGCGAGCCCGAAAGCAACGAGCAAGTAGTAGGCGGGCACAATCATGACAGGGGCGAGGAGGGCAGCCCAAAACACCAGCTTCAGCGCTCCCCTGAGCTCGGTCTCCAACTGGCCCTGAGTTCTTGGCACGTGGCCGTTGATCCACTGAAGGAGACTCAGCTTCTTCGCCACCATGTTGAGCAACGGCAGATTATCCCCAAGACCAGATATAAGTCATGTTCGGAACCAACCTTTCACGTCTGAGGAGGCGTGGTGGCAGGCGCGGTCCAGACCTTCGCCGCCTCGCTGTCCCTGCGCGGACCCTTCCCGGTCATTACGTGGCGCTTGAGCAGCTGGATTCCTAGAGCAGGGTCGACACCCTTCGGGCAAACGAAAGAGCAGGAACCGGCGAAGTGACACCGCCATACGCCGTGCGCGTCGTCGAGCAGTTCAAGCCTCTTTTCCTCCCCTCCGTCCCTCGGGTCCACAATGTACCTGTACGCTTGGGCGAGGGCCTGTGGTCCAGGGAACTTCGAGTCCGTGGCAACGGTCGGGCAGGAGGAAGTGCAGAGGCCGCACTTGATGCAGTAGGTGAATTGGAGTACCTTCTCCAGCTCTTCGGGCTTCATCACGTACTCGGCCGTCGGCTTCTCCATCTCCTGCGAATCGGCTCGGATCAGGTAGGGCATCATCTCTCTGTGCTTTTCGAAGAACGACTCCAGGTCGGTCACCAGGTCCTTGATTATGGCGAAGTTGTCCATGGGCTGGGCAACCACCTTCTCTCCGCCGAGCTCTGCCACCTGGGTATAGCACGCGAGCCTCGGCCTCCCGTTGATCTTCATCCCGCAGGAGCCGCAGGACGCCTGCCTGCAGGAGAAGCGAAGGGCGATGGAATGGTCGAGGTAGTCCCGGGCGTAGAGGAGCGCGTCTAGGACCGTCATCCCTTCCCGCTTTGGAACTGCGTACTCCATCATCCTCGGCTTGACATCCTTGAACGGGTCGAACCGCTGAACGACCAGCTTCACCTCTGTCAAGCCGGGGCGCCCCCGAACACCGCCAGGATTACGGTTCTGGTCCCGTAGGCCACGGTGACGATAATTGCAAGGACGGTGGCCGCGTCCACCCAGCTGGTCCAGGGTTTCGTCTGCCTGAACTCGCTCAGGATTATTCTCACGCCATTGAATCCGTGGACCAGCACAACTACCAGCAGCGCCTCAAGGAAGACAGCGTAGAACCCGTTTGTGTAGATCGACAGGATATTGTTGAAGGAGATGGCCGTGGCATAGGGATAGATTACGCCCTGCATTATCAGGTGCACGGACACCAGCGCCACCGCAGCCACTGCGGTCGCGTACTGGACAAGCATCAGTATGGACTCTTTCATCCCATCCCCTCGAAAAGCACCAGGAATGCCCAGGTTGCAGCTGCCACAGCTATCGCAATGGCTGCGTAGATCAGGACCTTCTGGCCGTTGCCGAGCCCCTTCGGCTTGTAGGGGTACTCTATGGCCGAGGGCTTCCGCAGTATCAGCCCGAACTCGGCGAGTATGAGCCTCACCCCGTTGACTCCATGGAAGAAGAGCACCAGCACGACCAATATCAGTATGAGATGGCCGAAGGAGTTCTCGAAGATGCTTCCTATGAATTTCCACGCGGAAGGACTCGGGCCCGTCCCCGTGGGCCCCCCGACGAAGAAACTCGTGTCTCCCAGGTGGCCGAGGACGTAGAGCAGTATGGCAACGCCCGTGACCCGCTGAAAGAAGTAAGCCCACCTTTCGGCATTGTAGTGGTAGGGGTTGAGCCACCCGCGAATTCCCCGCTTGTTCTTCGCCTTCTCTGCCCCGACCGCCATGCTGTCTAGCCTCTGCAGCTCCTATTTGCGGTTTGTCAGTAATGCCTCTCCGCAGGCTGGTATTTCGTTATACTGACTGGCGAGTACTCTAACCTCGGCCCATCTTGTCCCATGTAGGCCAGCGTGTGTTTCAACCAGTTATTGTCGTCCCTATCGGGGTAGTCCCTCCTAGAATGGGCGCCCCTAGACTCCGTCCTTGCCAGGGCCCCGACCACCACGACCTCAGCCACGTCGAGCATGCTCTCCACTTCCAAGACGTCGCTCAGGTTCGTGTTGTACGCCCTGCTCTTGTCTTCGCAGTGAAGGAAGTCCTCCCTCCTGAGCTCCCTTATGGTTGTGAGCGCCTCTGATAGCCCCTCCCCGGTCCTGTAGACAAACACGTCCTTCGCCATGAGCTTCTGAAGGGTGTCCCTCACCTCGTAGGGGTTTGTCCCTCCCTTGCCATGGAATATTCCGTCGAAGATCCTTTTTTCCTCTATCGAGGCGAGTTCTGCTGGTGGTGTGGGGGTCTGTCGACCCTCGATGTACCTCACTGACTCTGCGCCCGTGATCTTCCCCCACACAAGGCACTCGGCCGTGGAGTTGGCGCCGAGCCTGTTCGCGCCATTGATACTGACGCAGGCCGCCTCACCGGCGGCCCACAGTCCCCTCATCCTTGTCGAGCCGTCGATGTCGGTGTCCACCCCACCCATGACATAATGGCACACTGGCCGCACAGGAAGGGGCTTCTCCACCGGGTCGATCCCTCTGAACTTGATTGCTATTTCCCTGATTTGGGAGAGCCTGGATTTGATCTTCTCGGCGCCTACTGGAGACAGGTCCAAGTGGAGGTAGTCGAGCCCCGACGCTTCGTCTTTGAACCCTCTCCCCTGCTCGATTTCGGTCATCATCGCCCTGGAGACCACATCTCTAGAGGCCAGGTCCAACTTGTTCGGAGCGTAATCCTTCATGAATCTCTGGCCGTCCTTGTTCAGCAGGACTCCCCCTTCTCCCCTAGCCGCTTCTGTAATGAGTATCCCTGACGGAATGAGGCCCGAGGGATGGAACTGAATGAACTCCATGTCCTTCAGGGGAATTCCTGCCCTGTATGCGGCAGCCAGGCCGTCGGGAGTTGAACTATAGGCGTACGTGGCGAAGCTGTACAGACGCCCCGCGCCCCCCGTGGCCATGATTCCCGCCTTCCCAAGAATCTGGGCGAAGTTCCCTGACTTCATCTCGATTGCCGTGATGCCTCTGAACTCCCCTCCCTCCGAAAGGATTGACGTGGCGAACCACTCCTGATAGAAGCGAATGTTGGGGTACTTGGTGGCGGTGTCGTAGAGGGTCTGCATCTCGAAGAACCCCACTTTATCTTCAGCATAGGTCGCCCGGGGGTAGCTATACCCCCCAAACCACCTCTGGGCAATCCTGCCGTCCTCCCTGCGGGACCAGGGGAGCCCCCAGTGGTCAAGTTGGTAAATCTCCCCCGGCATGATGTTCACGAACCTTTCCACGGCGTCTTGGTCGGCGAGGTAGTCGGAACCTTTCACCGTGTCGAAGAAGTGCGACTCGAGTGAATCGCCAAGCTCAGGGTAGAGCACGGCAGCAGTTCCCCCCTCCGCGCTGACGGAATGTGCTCTCATCGCCTGGACCTTAGTGACGACAGCGATGTCCGCCTTCCCGGCGCTAACGCGCGCCGCTTCTATCGCGGCCCTGAGGCCCGCTATTCCTGACCCGACTATGACAAGGTCGTGCCTGAGGGTCTCTACCAAGCGAATGCTCGTTGGCTGGGCCGCCCCCGACGATTCTTAGGTTTTCCTTCGGGAGCTATACCTAAACCCAATCCGGGGTTCCAGCACCGACGAGGCGAACAGCCAATTCAATCCTTACGAGTTAGGCTCTCGGCGTATAACCCACGCCCAGGCGCCGATTGCCATGGTCGAGACCATTGACCACGACGTCGTCATCGTCGGGAGTGGTCTCGCAGGCATGCGGGCAGCAGTCGAGGTCCTTTCCCGATGGGGGGACTCGGGAAAGACCCTCGCTGTGCTTTCGAAGCTCGCCCTGATGCGCAGCCATTCTGTCGCCGCCGAGGGCGGGACCGCGGCAGTCCTGTACCCCGAGGACGGGGACAGTCTCGAGTTGCACGCATGGGATACCATCAAGGGGAGCGACTTCCTGGCAGACCAAGACTCCGTCTGGAAGTTCGTTTCCCTCTGTCCTGGCGAGATTAGGCAGATGGAACGGTGGGGGACTCCTTGGAGCAGGAGGGAGGATGGAAGGATAGCGCAGAGACCCTTCGGAGGCCACAGCTTCAATCGGGCCACCTTCGCGCAAGACAAGGTCGGCTTTTTCGAGATGAGGTCCCTCTACGACAAGCTACAGGAGTATGGCAGTTGGACACGATACGATGAGACTTTCGTCACCTCCATTGTCGTCGATGACGGAGTCTTCTCGGGATTCATCGGAATCAAGCTGAAGACGGGCGCTGTTGTGCATTTCAGGGCAAGAGCGGGCATTATCGCTACGGGGGGCGCAGGCCAGCTCTGGAAGTTCACAGCGACCTCGGTGAGCACCACCGGGGACGGCATCGGCCTTGCCTACCGGGCGGGCCTCCCGATAGAGGACATGGAGTTCATGCAGTTCCATCCGACGGGCCTTATTCCGACCGGGATACTGATTACCGAAGGGGCGAGGGGCGAAGGAGGATACCTTGTGAATTCGAAGGGGGAGAGGTTCATGCAAAAGTACGCTCCCTCGAAGATGGAGCTCGCGCCCAGAGACGTCGTCTCCCGTTCGATGATGAAGGAAATTAACGAGGGGAGAGGGTTCACCGACGAAGACTCGGGGCTCCCCTACCTCCAGTTGGACCTCAGGCACCTAGGGAAGGAGAAGATAGACACCAAGCTCCCTTTCATCAAAGAGCTGTCAATGAAGTTCATCGGCGTCGATCCCGCCGAAGAACCAATTCGCATCAAGCCAACAGCGCACTACACCATGGGAGGAATCAGGGTAAACGGGAACGGGAGGGTGCTCGACGGAGACGGTCGTTACGTGAAGGGCCTCTGGTCGGCAGGCGAGTCTGCCTGCGTCAGCATACACGGCGCCAATAGGCTGGGAGCCAACTCCACGGCTGAATGCCTAGTCTATGGGAGGATAGTCGGCGAGGACGTCGTCGCCTATCTGGACTCCGAACCCAGTACACCTATGCCATCCGACAGCTCCACCGTTTCGGCCGAGGAGGAGAGGATTTTCAGGGACCTGTTCAGGCGGGAGGAGTCGACGTCCGACGTCTATACGGTGAAGGCAAGACTAAGGGATGTCATGGACAAGTCGGTATACGTGTTTAGGGACGAAACTGGACTGAGCGACGCTGTCAGGCAAGTCAGGGCCCTGAAGGATGAATTCAGGGGGGTGAAGGTCACGGACGGCGGCCGTGTGTTCAACTATAATCTCCAGGACGTGCTCGAAGTCGGCATCATGCTGGAGCTGGCGGAGGTGGTGGCCCAGGGCGCCCTCAACAGGCGGGAGTCAAGAGGGGGTCACGCCCGCACCGACTACCCTAACAGGGACGACGCCGGCTGGCTGAAGCATACCCTCGCCCTAAGGACAGCCGACGGCCCATCGTTCAGCTACTCCCCCGTGACGATCACCATTTGGAAGCCTGTGGAGAGGAAGTACTGAGCATGGACAAGATCACACTCAAAATCAACCGGTCGGGCGGCAGGCGCGTCAGCTACGAAATCAAGTACAGAAAAGGTATGACCGTTCTTGACGCTCTAACAGAGGTAAGGGAGAGGCAGGACAGCTCCCTCGGCTACAGGCACAGCTGCAGAATGGGGATCTGCGGATCCTGCGGCATGACCATAGAGGGGCGCCCGATGCTCGCATGCCAGACCCAGGTGTCTTCCCTGAACAAAGAGACGATTAGCATCGAACCGCTGCACAACATGGCCGTGATCAGGGACCTGGTGGTCGACATCGTCCCGTTCTTCGATCTACACCGTTCAGTCAGACCGTACCTCATGAGGAACAACGTTAACGAGCGGGACCACTCAGACAGGGAATACAGAGTCCTCAGCGAAGAAGTGAAGAAGTTCCTCCAGTTCGACTACTGTATCATGTGCGGCCTTTGCTACGCCGCCTGCCCGACCGTTGCGCTCGATCCGTTCTACACCGGACCGCAGGCCGTCGCCCAAGCGTACAGGTACATGGCTGACCCAAGAGACGAGGGGTGGGAGAAGCGCATCGATCTTCTCGACACCTCCCACGGGGT
>Ga0187780_10000603_pt1 | contig 26712 bp, 16 predicted proteins | sample 1015_Q2_SP10_20__FD_132429 | JGI IMG/M metagenome (GOLD analysis project Ga0187780, IMG submission 132429) | Tropical peat soil microbial communities from peatlands in Department of Meta, Colombia - 1015_Q2_SP10_20_MG | ecosystem: Environmental > Terrestrial > Soil > Wetlands > Peat | place... | reverse complement strand
TATACCAATAACCCGTCCGCCACACCGGCCAACGTGACCCCGGCGTACAGCGCGACCGTTCGCAGGCCCCGGCTCAGGACGACCCCGGCCCCGATCCCGCCCACAATCATCGCCGCCAAAGTAGAAGCCAAGATCGTGGACGAGGCCGCGATCGAAAGGTGGTGCGTCTGCGAGAAGTATCTGGGCACCACCGTGGACGTCCCAAGACCAACGCTCACCAGCGCGGCATTCGAAAGCGACAGCCGCACCGGCCCGATTTCGCGGTACACGGTCAGCAAATCCGCCACGCGCGATTTTCGCTCCGCCGATTTTTCCGCTCGCGGAACCTCCGGCAGTAGTCCGACGAGAAGCAGAGCGGCGGTGAACAGGGCGCCGTGCAACACGAATGTTCCGCGCCAGTGCGGCGTGCCGGTGAACGGCACGGCGAACAGCAGCCCCAGCCCGTAGCCCGCAGGAATGTACGTGGACCACAGCGACATGGCGTGCACCTGCCGCTTCCCCTGTGTGGTGGCCATAATGAGCGCCGGCGCCGCCACCATGATGCTGACAAATGCGAATCCTTCGACAACGCGCGCCACGTTGAGCATGAACATGGACGGCGCAAAATAGCCAATGACGTTGGCGGCGATGACCGAGAGGCTGCCGGAGATAATGGCCCACCGCGTGCCGATGAGGTCAATGATTCCTCCCCCGATGGTCGCGGCAAAAATGGAAAACACGGAGATGATCGAGATGGCGAACCCGACGCCTGCCGGCGTTGTTCCCAGCGCGCGCTCGATGTCCCGCTCAATAGGCACCAGCTTGCTGATCGAAGCGGCGCACAAGATCGAGTACAAATAGACCAGCAAGATGGAGCCCCAGCTTCCCACCTTCATTAACGCCTCCCCGATCTTCCCGACGTCTCGCCTGCGCGATTCAGCGTGAAACGCACCGCCGCCGCACTCTAGGTGCCCCCTTCCTCGCCTGTCAAGCGCAAACTTCCGCACGGGGACGCGCACCGTTTCCGGCACTCGTTCGCCCTTGCGTCGGTGTTGGCTGTTGTGCCTACCGAGCGCATTTCGGTGTTGCTCGGCCATTCGAGCACACGGATCGCCGAGAAGCATTACTCGGCTTGGGTGGCGTGCGGCAGGAGCAGTCGGAGACCTACGTGCGGCGGAGTTGGGAGCTAGAATAGCGCCTGGTCTCCGCGGAAGGTGGCGCGCGAGCCGCAAGCGGAAGGACTCGGCGTGTGAACTGAGTGAATCGAAAAATCGGTTATCATGGCTCGGCCAGACGTTGTTTCAAGTCGCCGGTCGAACCGATGTACGTCTGATCGGGGTGCACCTTGCTTCATAAGATGTACACGTAGTACCTGCAGCCCGCCTTCGCGCGATTCATTCGCGGGCGCAATCGTAGCACGCGCCGGAGATAGGGATGCCGCTTGGTTGCAGTCAAACCGCTATGGCGGGCATCTGCCCTAGCTCGCCACTACGGCGAGCGACGGCAGATGGAGGCGGGGGGAGTCGAACCCCCGTCCGAAAAGCCTTGCCACCCGAAGACTACATGCGTAGCCCGTTCAGGGTGCAACCGGCCCTTGCGGACCGTTTGCGCTTTCGCCCTTGGCGCTTAGAGCGGGCAAGAAACGCCGCAGGCTAGTCCGATGAATCTCGCCGGCGCGTTCCGGACCGAAACTCGCCAGCCAGCCCGCATTGTGACGCCTCATCTCAACCGCGCGGGCGGCGCTTGAGGAGACGCGCTACCTACTTTTGGTTAGGCAGCGATAGCCAACTGCGTATTGGCAGTTGTGTTGTTCCACCCGATTGCGGGCAGGTGGCGCCCGGCATGCCTTCGGGCCGCGACAGCTTCCGTCGAAACCGTGTCGCCCCCTAAGAAATTATTCTAGCACCCCAACCCAACCTTTTCCCGCGCCCTGCTCCCTTTTTTGAACCGCCCTCGGCTGACCGGATCGTCATTCCTAATCCTTCGAAGGGCCTCTGAGCCGCAAGCGGCTGGGCCCGGCGCTAGTTCGTCGGGAGCGACCCGTGTTGTTCCGAAAGTGCCAGTAATGCCGAGGGCACGCCTGGGAACGTGTCGCTTGCCCTACCGGAAATACTGCCTCTATTCTTGGGTCTAGGGCGATAGTCCTAGTACTTCTATGACTGCGCCTCTGTAACTCAGGCAGCGCGAAATCGAACGGTTGCCCGCAGCGGGGGGCTTCGAATGGCCAGAGGGCGTGAGGAGAAACAAATCATGAAAGCCGCGCATAGGCTCCTTCTTGTAGCACAACTGCTGATGATTTCTGTGATCCTTGCGGCGTGCGCCGGCACGAAAGTGACCTCGCCATTCAACGGCAGCGGTGGCGCGGGCGCACCTCCTGGGCCAGGAACCTATACGATTGGCGGGACTGTGGCGGGCCTGACGGGTACCGGTCTGGTCATCGCAGATAACGGCACCGACACCCTCACCATCACCGCGAACGGTTCTTTTACGTTTAAGACCGCTGTTAGCGGAGCGTACAGCGTCACGATCCAGACGCAGCCGACGAATCCGGCTCAAACCTGCGGCGTTCTTAACGGCACTGGGACCGCCACGGCCAATGTGACGAACGTCGAGGTGGCGTGCCAGCCTGCCTACACCATCGGCGGAACGATTTCGGGACTTCTCGGCTCGGGGATGGTGTTGCAGGATAATGGCGGCGACAATCTCACGGTCACCGGCACCGGTACCGTCAACTTCACCTTCCCGACGGCACTCCTGAGCGGCGCCACCTACGCCGTGACGATCAAGACTCAGCCCTCGAACCCCACACAAACTTGCACGCTCGTCAATGCCACCGGCACAGTTTCCGGCAGTGTCACCACCGTTCAAATTACTTGCTCGCAGCCGAAGTTCTCCATCAGTGGCGTGGTCACGGGACTCGTAGTTGGTGCCGGCGACACTATCGAATTGCAGGACAACGCAGGCGACAACATTTTCGTCACTGGTGACACGCCGTTTACATTCCCCACTCTGTTCACGTACGGCACCACTTACAGCGTGAATGTATTCCTCCCGCCTACAAGCCAAGTGCAGGGCTGCACCGTGTTCTTTGCTACTGCTGTGGTCACGGCGGATGTTTCTGACGTAATCGTGGATTGCCAGCACAACGACTGGGCATGGATGTTTCCTGCTACGCCCGCTTCGATCAACCAGTATGGAACGGCGACTCTAGCCGCCTGGGTGGAAGGAACTCCTCTACCTGCGCCGCCTTTTTCCACGTCAAACTCCAACACACCTGGAGGCCGAGACTTCGCCATGGCCTGGACCGACAATCAGGGCCGACGGTGGCTGTTTGGCGGCTACGGCTTTGAGGTCACTCATCCGTCCACCGATGGCATACCGGGCTTTCTGAATGACATGTGGGTCTGGCCAGCGGAATATGGCTGGTGGCTTCCGGGTGGATGGGTTCCTGCCAACCTGCCGATAGTTTTCAATGCCCAAGCGCTTTCGTATTCCGCAGATACGACGAACCTGCAACTGAAAGATAGATCGGGTATCTATGGCACTCTAGGTTCTGGAACGTCCTGCAAGTCTGGCCCGGCATGCACCACACCCGGCGCCCGGTGGGGTGGAGCCACTTGGACCGATGCGGCCGGAAACCTGTGGATGTTCGGTGGCCAAGGTCTCGATTCCACGGGAAGCGAAGTGCTTCTCAACGATATTTGGGAATTCGACATCACCTCCGGGCCTTGCTCCTATGACCTAACGACGGGCACGGGCATCTTCACGAATTGCGAATGGATATGGCAGGGAGGGAAGAACGTCGGTAACCAACCAACAACGGGCACCTTCCCGGGGGGACGCTGGGCTATCGCCAATTTCACCGACTCATCCGGCAACGTCTGGATGTTTGGTGGTCAGGGCTATGATTCCGCAGGAAACGTCGGCCTCCTGAATGATCTCTGGAAATACAACATTGGGACTGGCGTGTGGACGCTGGTCTCCGGCAGCACACTAGCCAACCAAGACGGTGTGTACGGCACGCAAGGAACGGGTGCCGCGGGCAACGTCCCTGGCGGCCGCCAAGCAGGCGTTCTCTGGGTCGATTCCTCGGGAAACGTCTGGCTTTTCGGCGGATTTGGGCTCGATTCGGCTGGGACGAGCGGCGGCACGGGACAGATTGGGTCGGTCCTCAACGATTTGTGGGAGTATAAGCAGGGAACGGGCCAGTGGACGTGGGTGTCGGGCGCGAACCTCGCCAACCAGAACGGGGTGTACACTGCCCAAGCGACCTCGAACGCAAACCTTAACGCGTCGGCAACAAACATGCCCGGTTCGCGGTGGGGCGCCTTGGGCTGGATCGATTCGTCCAATAATCTCTGGCTTTTTGGCGGCTTTGGATACGGGTCCGTTGCCACCCATCCCACCGGCTTCTTGAACGACGTGTGGGAGTACGATTCCGCCCTAGGCCAATGGATCTGGTGGAAAGGCTCCACCGACGTCGACCAGCCCGGTACCTATATCACGACTCCCTTCAATGCCTTCCAGATCAACTACACGAACAACGCGGTAGGGGCGCGCCGAGGCGCGGCGTTTTGGCTCCCGGATCCGCTTGGTTACGTCTACGTCTTTGGCGGTGAAGGTTACGCTGCCAGCGGCGGGCCGTACGGCGACCTGAACGATCTCTGGCGCTACTTGCCGTTCCCGTGATCGGGCGCGTTCTCCCTATCAGGCAGCCGGATCGAATCCGGCTGCCTGCTTCAGTCTAGCCAGAGCAAGCTAACCGGAGACTGCCAAACGCACTCGTCCACGTGATTGCAGGCCGCCGCCACTCCGGGCCTCAGTAGCCAGGCATCAACTTCGTACGCAGGTTGTTAAGTTTCAGGTTGTGAGCGGGTCGGCCTTACCCGCATTAATACCCAGATCCTGGATCGCCTGCTGGACCACGGCCGCCTGGATCTTTCCGTCGCGCAGCAGCTCACGCAGAACAGCCAGAGTGATATAACGCGCGTCTACCTCGAAAAAGTCGCGCAGGGAGGCCCGGCTCTCGCTCCGGCCAAATCCGTCCGTGCCGAGCGCGGCCAACCGTCGCGGCATCCACTTGCTGATGAGATTTGGCAACACCTTCAAATAGTCTGTGGCGGCCACCAGGACGCCGGGCGCCTCGGCCAAACACTGCGAGACATACGGCACGCGCGGCTTCTCTGCCGGATGCAGAAGATTCCAGCGCTCCGCCTCGACGCCGTCGGCGTACAACGCCTTATAGCTCGTCACGCTCCAGACATCGGCGGCGACGCCATATTTCTCTTCCAAAAGCTCTTGCGCGCGCAGCACCTCGCGCAGGATGGCCCCGCTACCAAAAAGCTGGGCGCGCAGCTTGGACTTGCCGTTGCTGGCCGGCTTGTACCGGTACATCCCCTTCAAAATGCCTTCGCGCGAACCCGCCGGCATGGGCGGCATCGCGTAAGGTTCGTTCATCACCGTGATGTAATAGAAAATACTTTCGCCCTTGCGGTACATGCGCTCGATGCCGTCTTCGATGATGACGGCGAGCTCGTAGGCGAATGCGGGATCGTAGGCCTGAAGTGTTGGAATGGGCAGCGCCAGCACATGGCTGTTGCCGTCCTGATGCTGCAGTCCTTCTCCGGCGAGCGTGGTGCGTCCCGCCGTGCCTCCCAGCAGGAACCCGCGGCACCGCGTGTCCGCCGCGGCCCAAATCAAATCAAAAACCCTTTGCAACCCGAACATCGAGTAGAAGATGAAGAAGGGAATCGTGTTGATCCCATACGTGGCATAGGCGGAACCGGCGGCAATGAATGACGAGATGGACCCGGCCTCGGTGATTCCCTCTTCCAGAATCTGGCCGTCCTTGGCCTCTTTGTAGTAAAGCAACGTGTTCATGTCCACCGGCTCGTAGAGCTGTCCCTGGCTGCTGTAGATTCCCACCAATCGGAACAGCGACTCCATGCCGAACGTGCGCGCTTCGTCCGGAACAATGGGAACGATCAGCTTGCCGATTTCGGGATCGCGCAGCATTTTCCGGAGCATGGCTACGAACGCCATCGTGGTGGACACTTCCCGGCCTTCGCTTCCCGCCTGGAATTCTTCGAACAGGTCGTTGCCAGGGCCTACCAGCGGCTTCGATCGCACGCGGCGCCGCGGGACGTATCCGCCCAGCTTCTCGCGGCAGGCGCGGAGGTACCGGACTTCGGGGCTATCATCCGGCGGGCGGAAAAACTGGACTTCGTGAATCTGGTCCTCACGAATCGTCAGGCCAAATCGCTCCCCGAACTGCCGGAGCGTATCTTCGTCCACCTTTTTCTGCTGGTGGGTGACATTCCGCCCCTCCCCGGCTTCACCAAGTCCGTAGCCTTTGATCGTGCGCGCCAGGATGACCGTCGGTGACCCTTTGTGCTCGACCGCCGCCTTGTAGGCCGCATAAACCTTCTTGGGATCGTGTCCGCCCTGGCGCAAGTCGTGAAGCTGCTCGTCAGAATAGTCCTCCACCAACTTGAGCACTCGCGGATCCGGGCCAAAAACGTGTTCCCGAACGTAGGCGCCGGACTCCGTCACGGCCTTTTGATACTCGCCGTCTACGTGTTCGCCTAACCGCTTGACCAAAAGCCCCGTCGTGTCCCGCTCGAACAGCGGATCCCAGTCCGTACCAAAGATGACCTTGATGACGTTCCAGCCCGCGCCGCGAAACGCCGCTTCCAGTTCCTGGATGATATTGCCGTTGCCGCGCACTGGCCCGTCCAGCCGCTGGAGATTGCAGTTCACCACGAAGATCAAGTTGTCCAGGCGCTCGCGGGAGGCCAGCGTGATGGCACCCAAGGCTTCCGGCTCGTCGGTTTCGCCGTCGCCAAGGAAGGCCCACACTTTCGAGTCCGTGACCGGCTTCAATCCCCGGTCCTCCAAATAGCGGCTGAAGCGGGCCTGATAGATGGCCATGATGGGGCTCAAGCCCATGGAAACCGTCGGAAACTCCCAGAAGTCCGGCATCAGCCAGGGATGCGGATAGGACGACAACCCTCCGCCGGGCTTCAATTCCCGTCGGAAATTCTCGAGCTGTTGCGCACTCAAACGGCCATCGAGGAAGGCCCGCGCATAGACGCCCGGCGCGGCGTGGCCCTGAAAATAGACCGTATCGCCCTCAAAATCTTCGGTGCGTGCCCGGAGGAAATGATTGAACGCCACTTCAAAGAGCGTGGCAATCGAGCCGAACGTGGAGATGTGGCCTCCGATATTGTGTTCCACGCGGTTCGCTCGCACCACCATGGCCAAAGCGTTCCAGCGGACCAGGCTCTTGATCCTCCGCTCCAGCTCCTGATCGCCGGGGAAAGGAGCCTGTTGGCTGACATGGATGGTGTTCAGGAAGGGAGTATTGGCGGTGAAGGGCACCTGTACGCCGGTTGCCAGCGCGTGGTTGCGCAGCTCCGCGAGAATGCGGCTCGCCTGCTTCGGCCCGCTCTGCTCGACGACAGAATCGAAGGACTCAAGCCACTCCCAGATTTCTTCGAGTTCGTCAATTTCCAATGGTTGGACAACACGCTCCGTAGCCATATCCCTCAGCCTTCTTTGCTCGGCTCCTCCAACAATCTGCTCGCCACGCTGCCACTCATTCCAATATACCTCATTTTCACTGCGTCAGCGGTTCATGCGCGCGAGTCGGATTGCGGCTTGTGCACCTGCTGAAGTCGCGACGATACCGAGAGCAGGATAGAAAAGCGGTCAAGCTAGTAGAGGCACTGAGGAGTTGCCCGAATCCCAAGAGTTACCAGGAGCTGTACGGTGTGTTCTCAAACGGCGAGACGTTCTCGGAGGACGAGTGCACGTCACAGATGCCGCCCAGGGTCTGTTCGACACTCAGCAGTTCGGTGCAAGACTCGGTGACCCAATCCTTCCGCCGCGTCATCGGGTCGGTGGGAACCTCGCGCAGGTAATGCGCGCTCACCAGATCGTCGAGCCCCGTGGGTCCGGTTTCCTTATCGAGCGTGTAATTCTGAATGGCTTTGCGCATTTCCGCCAGGTCCTGATGGAGCGCCGCTTCTCTGGCTCGCACTAAAGTCTGCTCATAGCGCCCCGCCCCCAAGGCTGCCAGAATGAAAATGATGGCGATGACAATCGTGAGTTCAAGCATCGTGAACCCACGCGCCATGACCCGCCCGCTCCCGTCATCATGTTTCATAGCTGTGCGATGCTCTAGCGCTCGCCCGCCCAAGGCCGGCCTGCGCTGCGATCTGGCCTACCAGTCCGAGTATTTGGTGCCATCGAGCGCCGTGCCGGTCGAGCGGCTGTACACATCAAAGACGTCCTGCCCGCCCCAGGAGGTTGAATCCGGATCGTCCTGGGCCGACCGTAAACCCCAGTTCTTGTCCCCGGTCATCGGGTCAACCCGGATTACCCGCAGGTAACGCACGCGGCGCTCCACCGCTCCTCTTAATTGTACTCCGTTGACCAGGGTTTCAAGGTCGGGCGGGTAGTTTTCCGTGCCGGCCTGCGTCAGGATGAGGTTCCTGTCCGCGTCATCCTTGTAACGGTCAATCGCGTCGCGCATCTCGCGCAGGTCGTAGCGCAACGTAGACTCTCTATGGCGAATCACAGTGACGCGTTCGAGCGGAACTGCCACGGTTGCCAGGATCACCAGAATCGCGCAGGCGATGACGAGTTCGAGAAGCGTCATCCCCGATTGCGACGCCCGCCCTCCGGCGGCCATGCCCGCCAAGCACACCGGCTCCCCCCAACGTTCGTTCCGCCAACCGATGCCACGCGCTCTCATGCCTTGCTCACTGCACCTGGATGGTGGCCTCGGTCGAAACCATAGGGATGGTGCGCTGCTGCGAATCGCGGGCGTTCACCTGAAGAATCTGGAGCGCCGAGGTCCCCTGCGCGACGCCGCGCACGATGATCCCAAGCAGCGTGCCGGAGCCGTTCACGCCGGCGGTGTTCGGCTGGCGCGTAGCCGAGACCACCACTTCGCCCCGCTGCGCATCAATGCGCTGCACGATGGCAATCTCCTGCGTCCCGCCAGAGAGAAAGCCCCCGTTGCGTACTTCCTCGACCTGCATCACCGCGGGATTGAAATGAATCAGAAGTGGAATGGAAAAAAGGTCGCTGACGTTCGAGACCGCGAGACCCAGAGTCGTCCGGTCCCCCACCTTCAAGGCCACTGTAGCCGGCTCGAATCGAAGCTGTGTGGCGGGCGCGGCGGCGGGCTGGGTCGGCGCCAGCGCACCCCCGGGTGGCGGCGCTGAGGGCGCGGCCGGTGCCGCGGCGGCAGCCTCTTCGCTCTCACGATAGACGCGCACGTTGGTGTCCGTTCCCGCCGCCACCGTGCGCAGATTTTCGGCGCTGATCGAGGGGAACCTGAGGACGTGCGGCGTCAGTACAATCAAAACCTCGCTCTCTTCGACCTCCTTCGTGTTCGCTGAAAAGAGGTACCGGAACAGCGGAAGTTGTGCCACACCGGGAACGCCGTTCGAGGTAGTCGTCTCCGTTCGCTCGATTAGGCCGCCCAGCACGCTTACCTCGCCGTCCTTCAGGCGGATGTCATCCTCGACCTTGCGCTGGCTGATGACCGGCTGATTGATCCCCCCGATGTTGCTGGAGCCCGTGATGGACGAAACCTCGGCCGAGAGCTTCATGCTCACGTCGCCGTCCGGATGCACGCGCGGCGTGACGTCTATGTTCACGCCGACATCAATGTACTGGAATTGAGTGTTCACCAGGGGATTCACCACACCAGCGCCGCCGCCCACTCCCACGCCCACGCCGGCCTGAAAGCTCCCGGTCGCCACGGGAACGCGGTCGCCGATGCGGAGCGTGGCCTTTTCACCGTCGCTCACGCGGACTTCCGGATCCTGAATGATTTTTGTTCGGTTGTCGGTAAGAATGGCCGTCGCCGTGGCGCCCGGGAGCGTCAGGCTCCAGTCCGAAGTTCCCAGCTTATGCAGGTTCTGGAGCGTCACCTGGTTCGTCGTGCTCGTGCTGGATGAACTCGAACTGCTGCTAGTGCTGGTTGACGGCTGGATCGAGGAACGCGGAGTGAAGCTCAGCACCGACGTCTGCCCCGGAAGGATTCCCAAATTCCGCAAGCGGTCGAGACTCGCCGTAAGCACCTGGACATGGAGGAGCACCTCAGGCTTGGCCCGGTCAATGTCGCGGATGATTTTGGAAGCCAGCATCAGCTTGTCGGGCGTGTCGCGAACCACAATGGCATTCTGAGCGTTCACCTGCTGAACGCGGCGCAAATCCAATAGCGACCGCAAGCCCGTGACAATCTCCGTCAGGTCCTGCGGCGTCAGCGTATTGGAAAGATAGAAGGTGCGCACCACTTCATCTTCCACGTCGCGCCGCTTCTGCGCGTTGTCCGGCGCGACGTACACCACGCTGCTCGTAAGCGGTTTCCAGAACGCTTTGCTTTCCAGCGCCGCCAGATCAAGCGCCTGCTCCAGCGTGACATTCGGCACATCAAACGAGATGCGCCGGGACGTAAAGTCAGGGTCGAAAATCACGCTGAGCCCGGCGAGCTTGGCGATAGTCTCGAAGACCTGCCGAGATTCGTTGGTCACCTTCAAATTGATCGGCTCGCGCGAGAGCGGTTTCAGTTGCGGAGGCTCGGCCATTAGTCCGGCGTCGTCTGCCGCGGATGGAGGGGAGTTCTTCGATGCGTCGGCGGCAGCCTTGGCCGCCAGCAAGTCCATGGCGCGCTTGACCCCCTGATCGGCGGCGGCGCTCGAAGGATCAATGGCCTGCGCCTTCTGAAACTCGGCTAGGGCCACTTGCAAGTCGTTGTTCTTCAAGGCCTTTTCGCCCTGCTCTACATGAAACTGGCCGGCCTCGAAGCGCATGTGCGTCGCCCGCAGCTTGTACTCGGCATTGGTGGGCTCCGCCCGAACCGCGCGCTCGTAGTGCACCAGGGCGGTATCGTAGTCTTGCAAGGCTTCCGCCTTGCGCCCGGCGTCGTAGTCCTGATTTCCCTTGGGGCAGCCGGCCAGAGCAATAACAGCGCAGACCAAGACTGTCAGGTACGTTATGCGGCGCAACAAAATCCTCCGCGAGGGTCGGTCCAGTCGGTAGGAGTCTAGCACCCGACCTAGGATGCGGCAAGAAACTACAGCGTTGCCGTTGATGTTCTTGTTATCGCCGAAGAAACCGGTGGCGGGATGACCCGGACATGAAAACTTCATGACAGCTGCGTGAAGACCTGACCGCGCCAGTATACGGCGCGCCCGGACTTGACGCTATCCGAAACTCGGTTGCCAACGGAGGCCTGCGCGCCGTGGCGGGCTTGCCGCCCTTCGCATGGCGCGGCTATCATAGCGGAACGGTGAAATCGGCGGCGAACAAAACGCAGCGGGAAGGCATTCGGATCGTCGCTCAAAACCGCGCCGCTTCCTATAATTACCACCTGCTCGACAAACTCGAGGCCGGACTGGTCCTGACCGGCACCGAGGTCAAAGCCCTGCGGGAAGGGAAGGGAACGTTGCGCGAGGCGTATGCGGAGATTCGCGGCGGAGAGCCTTGGCTGGTAAACTGCCACATCCCGGAATACCAGCCCGGCGGCCCGCGGAACCACGACCCGCTTCGCCAGCGCAAGCTGTTGCTCAATCGCCGGGAAATACATCGTCTGGTGGTCGAGACGCAGCAAAAAGGGATGACCATCGTGCCGCTGAAAATTTACTTCCGGGACGGAATCGCCAAATGCGAATTGGCGGTGGCCCGCGGCAAGAAATTCCACGACCGCCGCGAAGCCGAGCGCCGCAAGGAAGCCAAACGCGAGGCCGAGGAAGCCATCTACCGCTCACGCCGGCGGTAAAAACGGCGAAAACGAAAGGGACAAATGCAGATCCAACTCGATACGCAACCGTATGCCTCAATTCAGGCTGATGCTCTGGTTACCTACGTCTTCGATCAGGAAAATAAGCTTGACGGAGTTCTCGCCGAAATAGACCGCGCGGCCGACGGCCATCTGGCGTCGCTAGTCGCCGGCGGTGAGCTCAGCGGCAAGCCCCTCGAACTCGTTCTCGTGCATTTTCCCGGCGGCTTGGCGGCGCAGAGGCTTCTGCTCGTCGGCGCAGGCAAGCCCGCCAAGTTCGCCACTTCCGACCTGCGCAAGATCGCCGGTACGGCGCTGCGCTATCTGAAGTCCCGCGGCGCGAAAAAGCTCGTCTTTCTTCCGCGCGAAGGCGAGCGCGGCCCGGAGGCGGCGCAAGCCGTGGTCGAGGGGCTGCTGGCCGCGGACTTTGAGTCGGACAAATACCGCACGGAAGAAAAGAATAGCAAAGAGATTCAGTCTGTTTCACTCGCGGGATTCCACTCGGGACTGGGAACCAATCTTGCGGCGGCCATTGAGCAGGGCCGTGTCATCGGCGAAGCCCAGACCTTTGCGCGCGACCTCATCAACGAGCCCTCGAACCGTTTGACTCCCCGCATGCTCGCCGAGCGCGCCGAAGCGATGGCTCGCGAGGCCGGCCTCACCATCGACATTCTGGATGAGCGCAAGATCGCTGAGCTAAAGATGGGCGCTCTGATCGGCGTGGCGCAGGGCAGCGCCGAGCCGCCTCGCGTCATCGTGGTGCGTTACACGCCCGAGAATCCCCGGCCCGGTGCTCCTGTGCTGGGACTGGTCGGCAAGGCCATCACCTTCGATACGGGCGGCATCTCCATCAAGCCCGCCGCAAACATGGAAAAAATGAAATACGACATGGGTGGCGGCGCCACCATGCTCGGCGTCATGCGCGCACTGGCTGCTCTCAAGCCGGCCATTCCCGTCATCGCCGTGATTCCGGCGACTGAAAACATGCCCGGAGGAAAGGCGCAGAAGCCCGGCGACGTGGTCGTGGCCATGTCCGGCAAGACCATCGAGGTGATCAATACCGACGCTGAAGGCCGTCTCATCCTCGCCGACGGGCTTTGCTACGCGCGACGGCTCGGTGCCACGCATCTGGTGGACGCCGCCACGCTTACCGGCGCGATTGAGGTGGCGCTCGCCAACGTCAACGTGGGCGCCTTCGGCACGCCGCGCGAATATCTGGACAAGTTCCTGGAAAGCGCGCGCGCCGCGGGCGAGAAAATGTGGCCTATGCCGCTCGACGATGAATACGAGGAGATGATCAAGAGCACCATCGCGGACATCCGCAACACGGGAAGCGGCAAGGGAGGCGGCGCCGTCACCGCCGCGTGGTTTTTGAAGGAATTCGCCGAAGACACACCCTGGGTGCATCTCGATATCGCCGCTACGTGCTGGGTGGATGAAGGCCGCCTCTGGCTCGCCAAAGGCCCCACCGGCGTAGCTCTCCGGTCGATTGTTGATTTCGCTCTAAAGATGTAGGCGCGGCCTGCAGCGGCTGAACGCGCACCTGGGCGTCGTCGGCTACATCCTCTCGGGCGCCGCGATACCCAGCAAGCCGAGGGCGGTCACCAGCCTCTCGCGCACCAGCGACGTCAAGCGCAGCAAGAACGCTCGCTTCTCCGCGTCCTCTTCCGAGAGAATATGGTGCTTGTGGTAGAACACGTTGAACGCCTGAGCTAAATCGAACGCATAGCGCGCCACAAAAGCCGGCTCGTGCGCCTCCGCCGCCGCTTCCACGCGCGCATCCAGCGAACCCGCCAGCAAAGCCAGCTCCCATAAGTCGTCGCCCGCGGCTCCCGCAAGAAATCTCGCCACATCCATTTCACCACGCTCTATGCGCAGCAGGTTGGCGGCGTCTACGCCCTCAAATTCCGGATGCTTCTCAGCGCCTTTGCGCAAGATCCCATTGACGCGCACTACGGCGTATTGCACGTAAGGGCCCGTCTCGCCCTCGAAGTTCAGCGCGTCCGCGAAATCAAACGCGATGACGGTCGAGCGCGTAAACCGCAACAGAAAATAGCGCAGCGCTCCGACGGCGATGGCGTGGGCCACGGCGGCGCGCTCCGCCTCGGGCTCTTCGGCGTGGCGCGCGTCCACTTCCTTTTTCGCGTCGGTTTCGAGCTGGTCAATCAAGTCGTCCGCTTTCACGCCCTGACCTTTTCGTCCGCTCACCTCGACGTAGGGCTTCTTGGCGTCTTCGGGAGAAATTTCGTAGCCCAACTCGCGGGCGCAGCGCGGCGTGAGCGCCACGACGTTGTAAGAAAAATGCTGCAGGCGGTCGGCCTCTGGCGTGAATCCCAACAACCGCAGCCCCTCGGCGACCACCTGCTGCGGATACGCCTGGCGCGAATCAATCACGTTGAACACTTCGCGGGCGTTCCCGAACGCCGGCGCGCCCGGTTCCCCGCCCTCGCTGGCCGTGCTCCACGCCACGTGGCCGTCCGGATGGGTGTGGAAACGCCGGTAATAGAAATCGCGCCCGAGCAGGCCGAATTTCCACAGGTGATAGGCGATGTCTTTCCCGACGTAGGTGACCGTGCCGTTGGAGCGCACGATGATTTTCGCCTCGGCCATCTCGCTCGACTCTTCTTCACTCTCCGCAGCCTCGCGCTCGCCCGGCAACTGCATCACCCAACAGCCCAGGTTCTTTCCCGACGTGGCGTGCTGGATGGCCCCGCGCTGCTTCAGCATTTCGAACGCCGCGTCCCAGAATTTCAGGCGCAGGATCTCGCTTTCGCGGGAGAGCAAGTCGTAATCAATGCCCAGCCGGTCGAACGTGGCCAGATGGCGGCGCACAATCGCCGTGGACACCATTTCCGCCATCTCCGCGGCCGCGCCGTGGCCCTCTTCAATCTCCTTGAGCGTCTGCGCCCGCAGTTCCAGGCGCGATTTGTCCTCCGCGAGAAACTGCGTCACGCGTGCGTACAAATCCCAGCAGAGGTAATCGAAGCGCGGAGCAGCGGCCAGCGCGGCGACTTCCGCGGGTGACTTCTTCTCTAGGTGCAGAAATCCCAGCACCACGTCGGCGACCTGTACGCCGGTGTTGTCAATGTAGTTGTGCACCTCGACCGGGCGCCCCACATAGCGCAGCAGGCGCACAAACGCGTCGCCCAGCACGGCGTTGCGCAGGTGGCCAATGTGCGCGGCCTTATTGGGATTCACGCTGGTGTGCTCGATGACCACCTTGTGGCTGTCCGAGGGCGGCGGTGCAGTCGCGCGGGCGGCATCGCGGTGCGCCTCTTCGCACGTGGCCCGGAAAAACACGCTGCGGTCGAGAAACGCGTTGAGGTAGCCGCCGCCCGCCACTTCCACCCGCGCCACACCTTCGATCGGCACGAGGCTTCCCGCAATCTCCTGCGCCAGGGCGCGCGGCGGCTTTTTTAGCCGCTTGGCCAGCTCAAAGCACACCGGCGAAGCCACCTCGCCCATGGCCAGCCTGGGTGGCCGCTCGGTAACGATCGGCACGTCAATCTGGTAGCGCTCTTGTATGTGCCGGGCAAGCGCCAGGCGAAAGCGTTCCTCGAGGGTCTTGTACACGCGGCTCCCTTGGATGCATGAATCTTGCGATTATAGGGAAGCGGCCGAACGGCGTCAAAGACGCGCGCGTCGGTACTTTGCTGATTTCGACTCCACAATGGCGGGCATCGAGCTGTTTAGGGGGTCGGGCCTTCCGCGCCTTTTGCGTCCCGATGATTTGTATCGGGAAGGCCCGACAAAAGACCGGCGCAAAGCGCCGAGCCAATGCGCTGGTTCACCCGCGGCAAGTATTCCAGAGAGAAACCTTGATGCCCAAGAGTGAAATTCGGACGATACCGCGCCGAGCAGTTCGCCCCGTTTTCACGGATTCGCGCGACAATGTTAGGATAAGAACCTGCTCCCCGAGCAGCTATTACTGGAAACATTCGGCAGATGAAAACGGTACGTAGCGCCTACTTCGACTGTTTTTCCGGCATCAGCGGCGACATGGTGCTCGGCGCGCTCGTGGACGCCGGCGCCGACCTCGCCGCTATCGAGCGCGAACTCCGCAAGCTCAAGCTCGATGGCTGGAAAATCGCTGCAGAGAAGGAACGGAGGGGAGCAATTCTCGCCACACGCGTCAAAGTCGAAACGCAGGAGACGCATCACCACCGCGGCCTGTCGCTGATTCTCAACAAAATTAACGACGCCGGGCTCGCTTCTCGCGCCGCCGAGCGCGCCAAGAAAATCTTCATTCGCCTCGGTGAGGCCGAGGCAAAAGTCCACGGCGTGCCGGTCGAGCAGGTTCATTTTCATGAAGTCGGTGCCGCCGACGCGATTGTGGACATCGTCGGCGCGGCCGTCGGCTTCGAGCTGCTGGGCATTGACGAATTTGCCTGCTCGCCGATGGACCTGGGCGGTGGGCAGGTAAAAACCGCGCACGGATTGCTTCCCGTGCCCGCGCCGGCCACAGCGGAAATGCTGCGCGGCGTCCCGGCGTATTCGAGCGGCATCCCGCGCGAACTGGTCACTCCGACCGGCGCGGCCATCGCCACCGCGCTTTCGACTTGCTATGGCGAGATGCCCGTGATGACCCTACGCGCCGCCGGATACGGTGCCGGCACAGCGGACCTTCCCGAGAAGCCCAACGTGCTGCGCCTGCTCATCGGTGAGCGCGCGGAAGCCGCCGCCGGGCTCGGCTGGGACGCACCCGTGACGGTGATTGAAACCAACATTGACGACATGAATCCGCAAATCTACGGTTACCTGGTGGACCGGGCGCTCGCGGCTGGCGCGCTGGAGATATTTTCCACGCCCGTGCAGATGAAGAAAAACCGGCCCGGCCTGCTGGTCACCCTGCTGTGCGAAGCGGAGAAAGTCGCGGCGCTCACGGAATTGCTGTTCCGCGAGACGACTACCATCGGCGTGCGCGTCCACGAAGTGCGTCGCAGGACGCTGGCGCGCGACTACGTCCCGGTGGTCACGGAGTTTGGCGAAGTGCGCATGAAGATTGCCCGGCTCAACGGCTCGGTGCGCAACGCTGCGCCGGAATTCGACGATTGCCAGCGCATCGCCGCCGAGCGAAGTGTCCCGCTGAAGGATGTAATGGCAGCGGCGGTCCTAGCCTACGAAAAGCAAGTTGCCGTAGAAGGCGGAAACCGCACGCGCCTGCCTAAGCAGACCTGACCGCATGGATAATCCCACCAAGCCCAAGTTCTACCTGACCACGCCGATTTACTACGCCAACTCGCGCCCGCACGTCGGCTCGGCCTACACCACCATCGTCTGCGACGTCATCGCGCGCTACAAGCGCATGTGCGGCTACGACGTGGCCTACCTCACCGGCACCGACGAGCACGGCGTCAATATCGAGCGCGCCGCCGAAAAGCAGGGCATCACGCCGGCGGAACTCGTCAATCGCAACCAACAGATTTTTCGCGACCTGTGGAAGCTGCTGGGCATTCAGTACACGCATTTCGTGCGCACCACCTCGACCGAACACGCCCGCGCCGTGCAAACGCTCGTTCGCCGCACCATGCGCCATTCGCCGGACGCCATCTACAAAGCCAAATACGAAGGCCGCTACTGCATCTACGACAATCTCTACGTCAGCGATTCGCGCGAGCCCGCCGACTGCCCGCTCTGCGGCCGGCCCGCCGAGCTGATTTCCGAGGAGAACTATTTCTTTCGCCTCTCGGCCTATCAGCAGAAGCTGCTCGATCTGTACGCCAGCAAGCCACAATTCATCGAGCCGGATTTCCGCCTGAACGAAGTGAAGAGCTTCGTCGAGGCCGGTCTCAAGGATGTCTCCATCAGCCGCAAGTCCATCAAGTGGGGCATTCCCTGGCCGGACGATCCCGAGCACGTCTTCTACGTCTGGTACGACGCACTCACCAGCTACATGAGCGGCATCGGTTACGGCGAAGGCGAAAAAGGCGGCGCGGACTTCCAGAGATTCTGGCCCGCCGACCTCCACATGATCGGTAAGGAAATTCTCCGCTTCCACGCCGTCTACTGGCCCGCGTTTCTGATGGCCGCGGACGTGCCGCTGCCGGAAAAAATCTTCGCCCACGGCTGGCTGCTCTTCGAAGCGGAGAAGATGAGCAAGTCGAAGGGCAACATCGCCTACGCCGAGCCCATCGTGAAGGCGCTCGACGAACTCACTGGCGCCAAGGTCGGCAACGACGCTTTACGCTATTACCTCCTGCGCGAAACCGTCTTCGGCCAGGACGGCAACTTCTCCCGCGACGCCCTCCTCACCCGCTACAACGCTGACCTCGCCAACGGCCTCGGCAACCTCGCCAGCCGCGTCTTAACCATGGTTCAACAGATCTGCCAGGGCGAAGTCCCTGCTGGTCATTTTGTGTCAGAGCCTAGCCTGACAGGGCTTGGCGACGAAGTGAGTAATACTCTGGCTTTCGTTGGGGCTAAGTACCAAAAGCTTGATTTCATGGGCGCACTGGGAGACATCTGGAACTTAATTACGCAAGTAGACACGTTTTTGACGGCGCGGCGACCCTGGGCGCAGCCAAAGAGCGCGAGCGAAGACCAGGCTCGCCGTATAACTTTGTACTATGCCCTCCAAGCCTTGTATCTAGTAACACGCATGGCCCATCCAGTGATTCCCGAAGCGACGCAGAAGATTTGGGAACAGCTCGGACAGGTTGGCAATCTCGCTGACGTGAGAATTGAACAGTTGGCGTGGGGCGGGCTAAAGCCGGGTACGAAGATCGGAAAGCCCGAGGCCGTGTTTCCGCGCGTGGACAAGAAAGAAGCATGGGAAAGGATTGAAGCGATGGAGAACGAGATTCGGAAGCCGGCAACCGCGCCATCCGCCCCCCCTGCCGAGGCGGCTGCTGCGCCCGCAGCCGCTCCCGCAGCAGAGAAGATCACGATCGAGGATTTCGCGAAGGTCGAGCTCCGCGTCGGCGTCGTGAAATCCGCCGAAAAAGTGGCCGGAGCGGACAGGCTGCTCAAGCTGCTCGTGGACATTGGCGGAGACGAAGTTCGGCAGGTCCTCGCCGGGATTGCGCTGGCGTACGCCCCGGACCAATTGATCGGCCGCAAGGTCGTGATCGTCACGAACCTCGCGCCCCGAAAGATGCGTGGCCTCGAATCGAACGGCATGATTCTCGCCGCGTCCGCCGGCCCGGACGGCAAGCCGGTGCTCTGCACCTTCACCGAGGACATCCCGGCCGGTGCCAAAGTGAAGTGACGACCCGACGAGGGTCGTCATCCCGAGCGGAGCGCAGCGAGCGAGGGATCTCTCTTCGCGGCCCAGCTAGCATCGTCATCCTGAGGGCCGATGAAATCGGCCCGAAGGATCTGCTTTTGAATGCCGCGAGCGAATTTCTGAAAGCCACTTAGACATCTTGGACATCATTGACTCACACGCGCATCTCGAATTCCACCACTTCGATGAAGACCGCGCGGCCATGCTCGAACGCGCCCGCGCCGCCGGGATCACCACGCTGCTGGCCATCGGCAGCGGCACCGCTCCCAACGACCGCCTCGACGCTTCTATCCCCTTCGCCGAACAGCACGACTGGATTTACGCCAGCGTCGGCATTCACCCCCACGACGCCTCTCAGGCCACCGACGAACACTTCGCGCGTCTCGAACAACTGGCCCGCCACCCGCGCGTCATAGCCTGGGGCGAGATGGGCCTCGACTACTACTACGACCATTCCCCGCGCGAGGTGCAGCAGCGAGTATTTCGCCGCCAGCTCGCGCTGGCCCGCGCTGGCAATCAACCCGTAGTCATTCATTGCCGCGACGCTTGGGACGACTGTCTTGGCATCCTGAACGAGGAATGGCGAAGCTCCGGCCTGCCCGGAATTTTCCATTGCTTTACGGGCACGCTCGAGCAGGCCCGGCGCGGCCTGGACCTGGGCTTCTTCGTCTCCTTCGCCGGCAACCTCACCTACCCCAAGGCGCAGAATCTCCGCGACGTGGCCCGCGAACTTCCTCTCGACCGGATTCTCACGGAGACCGATGCGCCCTTCCTGCCTCCCCAAGGGCGCCGGGGAAAGCGGAACGAGCCGGCCTTCGTCGTCGAGGTAGCGCAAGCCCTCGCGAATGTGAGAAACTTAGCCCCCGAGGAAGTGGCGGCCATTACAGCTGCAAATTTCCGGCGCTTGTTCGGGCTCAGCGCCCCCGAGAGTTCAGCGGGGCCTAGGTAAACGACTCGGATGGCTTTCGCTGTCCAAACCGCTAGAAGTATCTTCGAACTGGTTCGCGACGACTTGGTGCGCGTCGAGCAGGAGCTCGCCGCGCAGAGCGGTGCTGCCATCGAACCGGTCGCCGAGATTGCCAGTTATCTTCGAGAGGGCGGCGGTAAGCGGCTGCGGCCGGCCCTGCTACTGCTCGCCGCCGGGGCAGCCGGCTACCGCGGTCCGGGCGCCATCCGCCTGGGCGCGGTGGTAGAAATGATCCACAGCGCCACGCTGGTTCATGACGACGTCATTGACGGGGCGGAGACCCGCCGCGGCCGTCCCAGCACCAACGCCCGCTGGGGCAACCACATGAGCGTGCTGGCTGGCGACTGGCTTTACATGCAGTCGTTCGACCTCGCCCTGCGCGAGAGAAACTTCGCCATCCTCGACATCCTCATCAGCCTGACGCAAAACATGGTCGAGGGCGAACTCCTGCAGCTCATGCAGATAGGCAAGATTGACCTGAGTGAATCCGACGCTGTCGAACTGGCCTATCGCAAGACCGCCTGCCTTTTCAGCGGCTGCACGCGCCTGGGCGCGGTGCTCGCCGGCCAGCCCCAGCGAGTCGAAGAGGCGCTGGCCGAATACGGCCGCAACGCCGGCCTCGCCTTTCAGCTCGTGGACGACGTCCTCGACTTCACCGCCTCCCGCGAGCAGCTCGGCAAGCCCGTTTTGAGCGATCTCAAAGAAGGAAAAGTGACTCTGCCGCTCATCTTCGCCTTGCAGGATGGAAACCGCCGGAGCGAAATCAGCGGTCACGCGGCCAGTGAAGCCAACAAACGGGGAAACGGTGCCTCAGCCGAAGGCCGAGCCCTGGTTTCCAAGGTCTTAGAAGAGCACGGTTTTCTCAGCGTGCGCCCCGAGCAAATTACGCAGCTTGTCCGCGAAACCGGCGCCCTCGACCGCGCCGCCACTCTGGCCCGCGACTATGCCGGCCGCGCCAAGGCCGCCCTCGATGAACTCCCCGATAGCGAGTACCGCCGCGCGCTCCTCGCCGTCCCCGATTTCATCCTCGAACGCGAAAACTGACGTCTCGCTTCGTGGCGGGTTCAACTCACCCATATCCTCCGGTAGGGGCGCTGCCTTGCCCTGAACTAAGCGAAGGGTCGCTGCGCCCGCATTGGCTACGCGTGCGGCGAGCGCGCCAACGTTACCGATGCGCGGTGATCTCGGGAATTTTGCTCCAGGGCCTGCGCTGCGTCCTGCATCAAATCGGCGGGGCTCCACCCGTTTCCGAAATACCACTTGTAGACCGTGCCGTTCGGCCCGATAACCGTAGTGCTCAGCGAATGGTCAATCTCGTTTCCCTCCGCCCGGTATGTCAGCCCGAAAAATTCGGCCACCTTCGGCAGGTCCTTCTCCGGCACGGCGGCGAATTGCCAGCGGTCGAAAGGCAGCCCTCCGGTCGTCTGCCGGAACGTCTCGCCGTAACGCCGCAGGACGTCCGGCGTATCGTGCTCCGGGTCGAAACTCACGCTCAGCAAGCGGATCCGGGAATCCGAGGGCCGCGCCTGGCGCGTTTGGGCGTAAATACTGGCGAAATTCTTCGAGACCAGCGGGCAAAAATTGGGGTAGGGGCAGCGCGTATAGATGAACGTCACCAGCAGCACGTGCCCTCGAAACGAGGCCAGATGGATGCGCTGGCCGTCCTGGTTGATCATCGCGAAATCCGGGACCTTCTCGCCCGGCTGAGGCTGGTGGAGGTGCGTCCCGGGGCCGCCTGCCGGTGGCGCAGGCTGGGCCGGAGCGCCCTGGCCCTTCTTGGACACCACCACGTTCTCCAGATACGCGCCTTCCTCGGTTACCACGACGTCCCCGGTGATTTCATCGCCCGGCCCCAGGCTCTGCAAAAGCTGCCGATCGCGCACCGGGTACGGCATGGTCATCGCTTCCATGAACCCGGGAATCCTCTCGTGGTCTATCACGGCTTGGCTCTGCTGCAGGTCAATCGAGACAACCCTGCCCTTCAGGTGATACCGGCGCACCTCTTCCTTCTTGGCGCAACTCGCCACGGCCGTTGTCAGCACCGCAAGTAGAATCGCCAGCGCAATTCCCCCCGGTTTCCGCTCGGCTCGCCCTCTGCGTTTGACAGCTGACATTGTTCCTCCTTTTTGAAGCCCTATTCTACGACCACACGCCGCCCCCGGTCTCAATAATGGAAACGATACCGGAACTCGACATAAAGCTGGCGCGGATTGTTGTAGTGAAATCCGCCGAACGTGAGGCTGTTATCAATGAGCAGGTGACGATTGGCGACATTGAGCGCATTCACCGCGACGGAAAAGTGCTCGCCAAACTTTTTCCCCAGCGCGATGTCGACTTGGGCGTGCCCGGGAAGATAGGGACTCTGATACGGTGAGCCGGGCACGCCCGCATAGCCGTTCGAAAAGCCTGAGCCGTAGTAGACGTTCGATGAGGCGAAGCCCTGCCAGGGAAGGCTCGTATGGAAGCCGACGTTCAGCGTATTGTGCTGATCGTGATCGAGTGCGCTCCATCCCGGCGCAGGCGCTGTGCCTACAATTAAGCCGCCGGTCTCGGCCCCCTGAAACTGGGCGATTTGATTGGAGTACGCGAGGTGCACGTCCGCGCGATGCCAGATGCGCGGCGAGCGAACGGTGACCTCTGTGCCCAGGATGCGCGATTCGGCGAACGTGACCGGAATGAAGATGCTCGATTCGCCGATATTGTTGTGGTCCAGGAAATTGACGCCGAGCGTCTCGAAATTATCAATGTCCAGTGACCAGCCCCGAATCGGAATCGTGACGCCAAACTGGTGCTCCTCGTCCCGCTCCCCGTGCAAGGGCCCAAAGGAAGTCGGATTGCCGGAGCTGGTAAGCGTAGCCAGATAACTGAGCAACGGTCCCGAGATGGTGACCAGCGGCGGCGGCTGGTAATAGCGTCCCCAGAACGCGCGGAACACCCAGTTCAGGCGCGGGATGCGTAGCGTGCCCCCGATCCGCGGATTAGTCGTATTCTCCGTGACGCCACCGGAGAAATGAGTTGCGCGCACACCGCCAATAAGCGTCAGCCACGATGTGACGCTGAGCTTGTCGTCTGCGAATAACGCAATGTCCGTTCCCGGAACGGTGTCCGCCTCATAGATCGGAGCGTGACCGGTGCCGTCGTTAAAGATTAGATTGAAGAGTTCATTTTGGCTCGCGGCAAACGAATAGATCCCGGTCTGAACATCGTTTTTCGGGGCGTGAAAGCTCAGCATTGCTTGGCCGCCGCCATAGTTTGTCGAGAATACCGCGGTGGTCGCCACAGGCGTATCGGTCAGCGGACTGTGATAGCCGGAACTGTTGTAGTGGTAGAAGGGCGAAACGGTCAGAACGGTGTTGGGGTTGAATGTGTGCACCCAGGAAAAAAGGGCATAGCCGTCGGTTTCGAGTTCGTTGTCGCGCAGCCCGTAGGTAGGCCACTGTGAATTCTCGAAGTCGTTTGGATTGGGATCGTAGGGGATTTGATAGTAGTCCCGCCGCAGTTGCGCGTTGAACCGGAGCTGATCTTTCGGGTCCACGTTGTACATCAGGGAGGTGAATCCTCCGAAGCCGTTCTCGGCGTCGTGATAGACCTGCGGAATCGGGGTTTCGAGCCCAAGGTTGCTGCGGTTCCCGCTGAGGCTGGCGTAATACGCAAACCGCCGCGTGTGGCCGCCGAAATTGAGCTGGTCGTCGGTTTGATAGAAGCTGCCGGCCGTAATGACCAGTTCGGCTTGGTTGTTCATGTCGAAGCCCGACTTCGGAAGGACGTTGAACATTCCGTAAGTGCGGTCTCCGTAGGTGGCGTCGTAACTGCCGCGAAGGATCTCGACGTAATCAATGTCCTTCGGGTCCACTTGAGGCGCGAGATTCGTGGCGATATTGGTATTCGGGATGGGGACTCCATCAATCAGCCACGAGGTCTGGTGGCCGCCGCGCATATGGAGCATGTCGTGCGTCAGGTAGGCGGCAGGGGTGAAGTCGGTAATCATGGCAACGCTGTTGGTCAAACCAGCGCCCGGCGTCTGCGCGATGTCCTCGCGGTCCACCAGCGATGTTGGCGTCACCGTTTCGAGGGCCGATGTTCCCGACTCCCTTGTGACGACCGTCCTTTGGCTCAGGGCAGCCAGCGACAATTGAAAATGAAGAACGGAAGAAGTGTCCGACGCTAGCGTCAGCGTCTGCTTTGCCACGCTGAACCCCGTGGCCGTGACACTCACCGAATAATCGCCCATCGGCACCGCCGGAAACGAAAATTCACCGTTCTCGTCGGTCTTATCTGCCGTGGACCAATCCGAACTCGCCGAACTCAGTTGCACCGAGGCACCGACCACCGGCCGGTGCTGGGGGTCGTGCACAATGCCGCGCACCGTGCCGAAAACCGTCGCGCGCGCCCCTCCCGCCGCAAGAAACACCGCGGCCAAAAGAAACACCATGGCTTTCCGCATGAAACTCCCTTTCCAACGAGTCTTGTCGTTGAAACTCGTTCAAAATCCCCGAACGCAAACTGCTGTAGGGGCATGGCAAGCCATGCCCTACTTATGTCGCGATTCAGTTATCTGAAATGTTTGGGAAAGGAGTTAAGCGCGAGGAGGATTGAACGGCGCGGAAACAAATCCTTCTATGTTCGACAATGCCGGGAGGACAAACGCTCGCCGAACACTCTCCGGCGCAGCTAACCGGACCGGCGCCGCGGGTGCCGTCGGCGCCATCAGCTCATGAAGACCAAAGTCGTGCGCAGTGCTCAGGCCGCATTGCCCATGCCCGGCGCAGTGACTGCAAGACATGGTCTTGCCCTGTGCCCCCTTAGCGCCGTGGAGCAAGCAACACATGCACGTCGTCTGCTGGCAAGGGCCGCCACGGGCCAGCAACGCCAACGGTATGGCCAGCAGCGCGATGATCACAAGGATGGCTTCGGCTCGGCGCATCGCCCCTACGCTAACATACAATCGCCCCTCAAGACCACGTCGTCGGACGCTCAGTACTGTCCTAATCTCGAATCCAAGTTGACGAGCATCGGGCTGTTTAGGGGGTCGGGCCTTCAGGCCCGACAGAAAAGAGCGGCGCGAAGCGCCGAACCGATGCGCTGGTTCACCTGCGGCAAGTATTCCGGAGAGAGACCTTGACGCCAAAGAATCAAATTGGGACATCACGCGTTCTTGACCGCGTTTGCCTTGCCCGGGGCTTCGCGGTAGGCTAGCGCCATCGTGCTCCCGTTCAAGCTCGTCTATCACGACTCCTACGATCTCCACCTCGGCGCGCACGTTTTCCCCTCGCAAAAATATCGCCTGATTCACGACCGTCTCCTGGCGGAAGGCCTTGCCGCACCCGGAGATTTTCTCGCGCCCGAACCGGCCACGGACGAAGATGTTCTGCGGGTGCATTCTCCGGACTACGTGCGCAAGCTCCTCACTGGAACGCTCACGCCCCAGGAAATCTTGCGCATGGAAGTGCCCTACTCGAAGCAGCTCGTGGAGGCCTGCTGGCTGGCGGCGGGTGGGTCCATCCTCGCGGCGCGGCGCGCGCTGGCCGACGGCTGGGCCGCAAACGTCGGCGGCGGCTTCCATCACGCCTATCCTGACCACGGCGAAGGCTTCTGCGTCATTCACGACGTGGCCATCGCCATCCGCCGGCTGCAAGTCGACCGTGCCATTGAACAGGCCATGGTCGTGGATACCGATGTCCACCAGGGCAACGGCACCGCTGCCATCTTCGGCGGCGACGCCACCGTCTTCACCCTCTCAATCCATCAGGAAAACAACTATCCCTATCCCAAGCCGCCCTCCACCATGGACATTGACCTGCCGGACGGCATCAACGATGACGACTATCTCGCCATCTTGGAAAAACATCTGCATCAGGCCTTTCACGATTTCCGGCCCGACTTGCTGTTTTACGTAGCCGGCGCCGATCCCTACCGCGAGGATCAACTCGGCGGCCTGTCGCTGACTCTCGAAGGACTCGCGCGCCGCGACGCTCTGGTCTTCGACTACGCCCGCCGCCACGCCGTTCCCGTGGCCATTACCCTCGGCGGAGGCTATGCCCGCCGGCTAACGGACACCGTCGCGATTCATATCAACACCATCCTCGCCGCGCGCGACGCCGCCCAGCATGGAATTGTGAGGAGTAAATCAGAGACCAGGTAAGCCGCTGCGTTCTGATGGATCCGTTAGCGCAAGTGGAGCGGAGAAATTCCAAAGTCCGCGCTGCCAGTGGGCGAATACTTCCCGGCGATCCGAAGATGCTCGATGCGTGGATAATTCGGCGAGCGGAAGGGCTTCCTTCTACAGGCCAAGGTCAGCACCAAGCCACAGGCCAAGGTCAGCACGAAGCCGGGGACCACCGCCAGAATGGGCACGATTGCTCCGTAGAATTCGAAGCGCCTGTCAATCAGCACACCCAGTGCGACGATCAGACAAAATGCCGCGGACGTGCAAATGACAGCGGCCGCGATAAAGTAGCGCCTCGAGGACATCGTGCTCTTGGGCATGACGGCTGCGCCTCCGCACTTACGAGCGATAGCACATCTTTCGGAACACTAACATGCTGATCACGGCAAGGTCAACACTGGCCGGCCAAGCGCGCCTCATCCTGCCGGCAGGAGGGAATTTAGCGACCCCTGGCGGTATCCTTCGAGGTCCAGCGTGACGAACGCAAACCCCACTGACTTCAACCGCGTTGCTAGCTCCCGCGCCACCCCCGAATCGAGCCCTCGCGCAAGTTCCTCGGTGGCGAGCTCGATGCGCGC
>Ga0187780_10000602_pt1 | contig 26713 bp, 20 predicted proteins | sample 1015_Q2_SP10_20__FD_132429 | JGI IMG/M metagenome (GOLD analysis project Ga0187780, IMG submission 132429) | Tropical peat soil microbial communities from peatlands in Department of Meta, Colombia - 1015_Q2_SP10_20_MG | ecosystem: Environmental > Terrestrial > Soil > Wetlands > Peat | place... | reverse complement strand
CGTATAAGCAACGTTGCGAGTTTTCTCTGAGGTTCTTCGTTTCAAATGTGTGAATTTTGAGCAACTTGTCTATCTCTCCTTCCGCCACAAATCACGAGATACCGCGTCAGACGCCACCAGGTTCAGGAGATTTGCAACAAACCTTTAGACCCAGTGGAACGATCGACCTGCGTCGTTGGTGGAGCGACGCTCGCACGTCGTTTCTGTGGATCGTGCTCTTCGCCCTCATTCTGCGGATCGGCTATATCGTCGTCGCACATACTTACCGGTTCAAACCCGACAACGATAACTTCGGTTTCGGCTTCGAAATGGGACGCATTGGGCGCTCGCTCGCTCTCGGCGAGGGTTTCGGTAACCCATTTGACGGAATCACCGGGCCGACTGCCTGGGAACCGCCGCTCTACCCTTTTCTTGTGGCCGGGGTCTTCAAATTTTTCGGGATCTACACGCCTGTCTCGGCCTTCGTACTGCTGAGCGTCAACGGATTTTTCTCAGCACTTACTTGCATTCCGATATTTCTAATTGCGAGACGATGTTTCACGGAGCAAGTTGCGGTGTGGAGTGCGTGGGCCTGGGCACTGCTTCCCCCCATCATCTTCTGGAGTACCCGCTACGTATGGGAGACAAGCCTCGCTGCGTTGCTGTTAGCTCTGATCTTTTGGTTGACTCTTTTGTTGGAAGAGCAGAACGGGCTGAAAGGCTGGGTTTGTTTCGGACTACTCTGGGGCGTTAGCGCGCTGGTCAACACCAGCCTGCTCTCATTCCTACCAGCCTCGGCGTTATGGGTCTGGTATCGGCGCGCGAAGCGCGGGCAATCGTCTGTCACCAATATGCTGGTTGTAACCTTTGTTTTCGCCTTATGTCTCACGCCCTGGGTGGCTCGAAACTATCACGTCTTTGGTAAGTTCATTTTCATCCGATCCGACTTTGGTGCAGAGCTGCGGCTTGGAAACGGACCAGGAGCAAACGGCAGCTGGATGGATTACCTGCATCCAACGAAAAACATCCAGCAGCTGCATTCGTACGGAGAAATGGGCGAGATTGCTTATGTGACTGAACGTACACGGGAGGCCATCACTTTCATCCGCGAGGATTACGGGCGTTTCGCCGGTCTTTGCTTAAAGCGATTCCTTTATTTCTGGGCAGGAGTTCCACGAGAAGATTTACTCCGTACGTTGCTAGCGAATTCGCTATATGTCGGCTCCTCATTCCTGGCAATTTGGGGTCTGGCGCGGGCGTTGCGAAAACATCGGCCAGGAGCGTGGCTGTTTCTCTGGTTGATGTTGCTCTACCCCTTGCCTTACTACATCACATTTGTCCTGCCGCGATATCGCCACCCTATCGAACCCGAGCTAGTAATCTTGATCATGTACGGGATTTCGGCCGCGTTCCGCCGGACGCACGACCCGCGGATGGAGCTTGCTCATGGAACGGTTTCATAAACCCCCAGACATTCCCAAATGAACCAGCCGCAACAGGCGTTTGAGAAGTTCGCACCGGCGAAATCTTCGTCGGTTGGTTCGTGGGAGCGGTGGACGCGTGAGCATACCGACGTAATGGCCCTTGCGGTCATTGCTTTCGGTTGCCTGCTGCGAATCCGAGAAGCATGGGGAACCTTCCTGAATCCAGACGAGGCGGTACACTTTTTCATCGCCGATCGCTCATCACTGGATGCGGTCTACAACGCAAGCCTGACCCAGGCACATCCTCCGCTGCTGTTCTTCGTGCTCTACGCGTTGCGCCCCTTCGGCAATTCGGAGTTGGTGCTTCGCCTGCCATCGATTCTCGCGGGCACGGTGTTCTGCTGGGTGCTCTTTAGATGGCTGGTGCGCACTCTGGGGCCTGCGGTTGCATTGGTCGGGGTGATTTTTGCGGCGTTACTTCCAACCATGATCAGCGTCACCGCCCAGGCGCGCCAATATGGACTGTTGCTTCTTTTTCTTATTAGCGGAGCTTGCTTCTTGGAATCTGCGCTGACCGACGATTCACCGGCGCTAATGCTGGCTTCAGCGATATCTCTCTGGCTTGCGATGCTCTCCCATTACTCCGCATTTCTCTTCATCGCCGCACTTGGTGTATATGCGCTTCTGCGATTCAAGGGCAGTGAATTTTCAGCGCGAACAATCATTGCCTGGACAGTCAACCAGATTCTGACACTAACGCTTGCGATCTTTCTTTATCTCACGCACATCTCGAAAATCAGGGGCACCGCGATGGCGGAGCAGGCCTTCGATATCTGGCTGCGCCGGTCCTATTTTCATCGTGGACAGGAAAACCCATTAACCTTCCTGGTCACTCGGAGCTTCAGCGTCTTTCAGTATATTGCTGGGCAACTCGTCATTGGCGACATCCTCGCGGTGCTGTTTCTATTAGGAGTGGCCTTACTTCTTCGCGGGAAGGTGCAGTCTCTGGGAGTGCGGCGTCTCCCGTTCGGATCCTTTCTGATTGTTCCGTTTATTCTGAATTTCACTGCTGCGCTGGTGGATGTGTATCCGTTTGGAGGCACGCGTCACTGTGTTTATCTCAGCATTGTCGCAATCGCTGGGATCGCCGCGTGTGTCGTGACCGTGACACGGCAGAGTGCGTTGCGTGCAGTTGCAATCGCCCTGAGTATTTTCGCGCTTTGTTTCGCCCTGCATTCCACTCAGCATCCTTTTATCGCCCGGGCGGATCAACAACGCTCTCATGTTTATCAGGCCGCAGACTTTATCCGCGAGCAGATTCCTGTGGCGGATCCTATCCTGGTGGACTACGAAAGCGGCATCGAGCTTGGCCACTATGGATGTGAGCAAAGAACAACAACTTATGACGCCTCAATTCCGGGGTTTCTCGTTTTTCACTGTAGTGGTCATCGCTTCATCTCTACAGTTCCGGAGGTTTGGGCGTTTACCCCTGCATCGTTCCAGAAAGAATGGACTGTCCTTATCGCGCGTGGATACTTGAAGCCTGGGGACACGGTCTGCGTAGCCCAGGCTGGATGGGTGGTCAATCTGGATGAGGGACTAAGAGAGAAATTTCCCGGACTGGCAGGTCTGAAGACGCAAATGTTCGGAAACAACATTCGCTTCTTCAGACTGCAGGTGGGAGATCACTCAGCAAGCGCCAAACCTTCCGACTTAGTAATCCCTCAACTTCCTTGACAAGCACGAGCTCTGGCACCTTCCCGGGGTCAGAATTTTCGCGAATGTTCCTTCGCCCAACGCTCGATGACGATTTTCTTTTCCGTGTAAAACTCAATCGCGTCACGACCTTGCGCGTGCACGATTCCGAAGAAGCTGTCCTTCCAGCCACTGAAGGGGAAATACGCCATTGGAGCAGCCACACCGATGTTAATACCAATATTGCCCGCAGGCGCTTCATAGCGGAAGCGGCGGGCCGCCGAGCCGCTGGAAGTGAATAATGACGCCTGATTGCCGTAAGCGCTCCGCTCGAGGAATGCCAGGGCTTGGTCCAGATCGCTGGCATGAACCAGGCTGAGCACCGGTCCGAAAATCTCGGTATCCACCAATTCGCTGTCGGATGGCAAATTGTCGAGGATCGTCGGCTTCACAAAATTTCCCGCTTCGTGCTTTGCAATCTTTGCATTACGTCCATCCAGCAGAACCTTTGCTCCCTGTTGCTCGCCGATACCGATCAAAGATTCGATACGCGACTTGCTCTGCTGCGTGATTACTGGCCCCATTTGCGTGCTTTCGTCGAGACCGTTGCCGACGCGCAACCTAGCAGCAGCATCCGCAATCGAATCGCGGAAAGTTCTTTGTGCTTCACCGACCGTAACCGCGACCGATACAGCCAGGCAGCGCTGGCCGGCACAGCCGAAGGCGCTGTCGCCGACGATTTGCGTTGCCATAGCCATGTCCGCGTCGGGGAGAACGATGACATGGTTCTTGGCTCCCCCCTGGCATTGCGCGCGCTTCCCATTGGCGCCAGCTCGCGCATAAACATGCCGCGCCACTGGTGTGGACCCGACAAAGCTGATGGCTCGGACCTTCGGATGTTCAATCAGGGCGTTCACCACATCCTTGTCGCCATTGATGATGCTGACCACGCCTTTAGGCAGTCCGGTCTGCTCCAGCAACTCAAAAACCCGCCGCATGGTAAGCGGAACTCGCTCCGACGGTTTCAAGATGAATGAATTTCCGCATGCGATGGCGTAGGGCAGAAACCAGAACGGAACCATCCCGGGGAAATTGAAAGGAGTAATCGCGGCCACAACCCCCAGAGGCTGACGAATCATGGTTTCGTCGATTCCCCGTGCAACATCTTCGAGGTTATAGCCTTGCATCATGGTCGGGATGCCACATGCAACTTCAACATTTTCGATGGTGCGGCGAAGTTCGGCTTTCGCTTCCGCAAAAGTTTTGCCGTTTTCTTCAGTAATGATCCGACCCAGTTCGTCGATGTGATCTTCGAGAAGCTGCTTCAACTTGAACAGCGGCTGGATTCGGTCCTCAGGTGGTGTGCGGCGCCATTCCGGAAAAGCGCCCGCCGCAGCTTCGACGGCGGTGGCAACCTCAGCGGGGTTCGAAAGAGGAACCTTGGCGATCGCCTCGCCTGTCGCCGGGTTTGTCACGTCCATCCAATTGGAGCTACTGGAATCTACCCATTGGCCGCCAAGATAGTTTGGAACCTTTGTGAGCGGCGGAGCTGCAACCGTCATTTGTTGTCACCTCCAATTGAAAAGTTACCCGCGGACAAGAAGATCGGCCAGCGCGTTACCCAACCGGCTGGGCCACGACTTGGCTCTTTTCGCAGACTGTCTCCAGCGCGGCTTCCAGCACGTCCAGACCCTCGTCCATCTGCTCGTCTGTCACTACCAGCGGAACCAGGACCCGGATCACATTTGAGTAAGAACCGGCGGTGATTGTGATCAAGCCGTGCTCGTAGCAGTATTGCGCGATCTGCTTGGTCTCTGCGGCAGCAGGTTCGCGAGACTCGGCCGATCGGACTAACTCGATAGCCTGCATCCCCCCCAAGCCCCGAACATCGCCGACCGCAGGCCAATGTTTCTGCCATTGCCTGGCACGTTTTTGAAAATGGGTGCCAATCTGATTGGCGCGAATCAGCAGATTTTCATGCTCAAACAGATCGAGGACGGCCAATCCTGCTGCACACGAAGCCGGATTCCCGGCAAAGGTCCCACCCAGACCGCCAGGGCCAGGCGCGTCCATGATTTCAGCACGACCGGTTATTGCAGCCAATGGCAAGCCACCACCCAGCGACTTCGCGGTCACCAGAATATCTGGCTCCATACCGTAATGTTCGCTTGCGAATAGTTTTCCCGTACGCCCGAACCCGCTCTGCACTTCGTCGGCAATGAACAGAACACCGTGCTTATGACAAATGTCAATCAATACGCTGAAATAATCGGGCGGAGGAACGACGAATCCTCCTTCACCCAAAACAGGCTCGGCAATCACCGCCGCCACATCCTCCGATGCAACTACGCGTTTGAAAGTGTCTTCCAGGTGGCGTGCACAGTAGAGATCGCACGAAGGGTACTTCAGCGAATACGAGCAGCGATAGCAGTAAGCGTAAGGAATCCGGTAAACATCGCTGGGAAACGGCGCGAAGCCCGCCTTATAGGGGTGCGTCTTGCTGGTAAGCGCCAGAGTCATCATCGTGCGGCCGTGGAACGCGTCTTCGAATGCGATAATTCCCGGCCGGCCCGTGTGCGCGCGGGCGATCTTGACCGCGTTCTCGACCGCCTCGGCGCCGCTGTTGACGAAGAGGGTCTTCTTGGGAAATTTGCCGGGCGTTACCTGGTTCATTCTCTCCGCTAGCCGTATATATCCTTCGTAGGGCGTGACTTGAATACAAGTGTGCAGAAATTTATCAAGCTGTGACCGGATCGCTGAGACTACCGGCTCGCGACGATGCCCCATATTGATACAGCCGATGCCCCCGGCAAAATCGATGTAGCGATTGCCGTCGACGTCTTCAATCCAGGCATCCTGGGCCTTTGCCACGTACACAGGAGTGCTGTGCGAAAGCCCGCGAGGGACTGCTGCGGCTCGTCTTTCCGCTAAGGCCTTCGACTTTGGTCCAGGAATCGTTGTTCGAACTTGAATCGTGCCCATGACAGCTCCTCAATACCAGCCGATCGGAGACTCATTCAGATTGATGTAGACCTGTTTTGTCTCCAAGTATTCTTCGATTCCCCAGGGCCCGAGCTCGCGTCCGAATCCTGACTGCTTGTAGCCGCCCCAGGGGGCCTCGACATAAGTCGGCTGCATGTGATTCACCCACACGATACCGGAGCGTAACGACTTCACCGCGCGAAAGGCTTTGAAAATATCGCGCGTCCAAACTGCCGCTGCTAATCCGTAAGGAGAATCATTGGCAATTCTTATGGCTTCTTTTTCGTCTTCAAAGGGAATGACGGCAGCAACCGGACCGAAGATCTCCTCCCGGGCGATGCGGGCGGAATTAGTGACGTCATAGAAAATCGTCGGTTCGATATAAAAGCCCTTGCTGAACTCTCCGGCCCGGCCACCGCCAATGGCCAGCTTGGCTTCTTTCTTTCCGACTTCCTGATAGGAGCGGACGCGCTCGTACTGCTCTTTGCTGACCACAGGCCCCATCTTAGTATCGCGCTCCAGAGGAGCTCCCAGCTTGATGTTCCTGGCTTTCTCAGTCATCGCATCAACAAACTTTTTGTAAATCGGTTTCTGGACCAAAATGCGGCTGCCGGCAGAACAAACTTCTCCCTGATTGATAAAGACTCCGAACAGCGCCCCATCAATCGCAGCTTCAAAATCAGCATCGGCGAAGAAGATATTGGGCGACTTGCCGCCTAGCTCCAGCGTTACCCGCTTTACCGTATCGGCCGCCATTTTGACGATGATTTTGCCAACCGCTGCACTCCCGGTGAAGGCGATCTTGTTCACGTCTGGATGCTGTACCAGCGGCGCGCCGCAAGTTTCTCCAAATCCAGTTACAATGTTGACAACGCCCGGCGGGAGGCCCACGTCGGAAAACCAGTTCGCCATCTCCAAAGCCGTGAGCGGCGTCTGCTCCGCTGGTTTCAGCACGCAGGTGCACCCCGCCGCCAGTGCTGGAGCCAGCTTCCAGGCAGCCATCAGAAGTGGGTAGTTCCACGGAATGATCTGACCAGCGACACCGACAGGTTCTTTCAGTGAGAGGCTGACGGCGTTGTCCGGAACCGGGTTGACGAATCCCAGAACTTTCGTAGCCAGCCCGCCGTAATACTCGAAGCAGGTCGCCACATCTGCAATGTCGAACTCCGCTTCGACGATTGGCTTGCCGCAGTTGCGTGCCTCGAGCTCCGCGAGTTTTGCTGCATTCTGGCGAATCTTGTCAGCCAGCCGAAACAACACACGCCCGCGTTCTTGAGCAGTCGTTGAGCTCCACGGACCATTTTCAAACGCAGCCTTGGCAGCGACGACCGCACGATTGACGTCTTCCGCATTGGCATCCGGAACCTGAGCAATGACCTCTTCCGACGCTGGATCGTACACCGGAAACGTTTTGCTCGACTGGCTGTCAACCCATTCGCCATTCACATACATTTGATAAGTGCGCACATCCGCTTTTACACCTGATGGCATAAGGACCTCCTACCGGCTCCGCTCCCCTGCTCGCACGAGTGAGTCAGCAGCTACCCGAAGCTGTGGTTTGTGACGGCCATAGACAAAGAAGAAAAACGCCGCCAACCCCACAAAGAACGCCGTGAATCCAAACATCGTCGCCTCATAGCGCCATAAAGACGTGATTTGCTTGGCAGGCGAGAACGCCAGCACAATACCCAAAATTGTTGTCAGCAAGCCGCTGGCTCCGGCAAATATCAGAACATTCCTGCCGTATCGACCGCTGGGTTCAGGCTCACGGAATGCAAATTTCAACAACGCTGCGAAAACATAAACAAACGGCACCAACTGCAACACAACGGCGAGAGAAAGCATCGTCTGAAACGCTTCTTGTACTCCACCCGTAGCGGCGAAATTGATAGCGCAAAGTCCTAGCGAAACCACAAATTGCACAATCAATGCCGCATGCGGCGTGGCGTATCGAGGATGCACTCTGCCCAGCCACGAGGGCATATAAGAATCGAGCCCGGCGACGAACGGGATTCGCGCTGAGCCCCCCATCCAAGCAGAGCCGATTCCGGCAATTGACAGGCTGAGCATGAGTGCAAACGGCGCCACCATCCAACTAACCCCAACCTTGGACGCCATGTGGCTCACCGCCTGTACGATTCCCTGGAGGACGCTGATCTGGTCTTTGCCAACCGCAATTAGCAGCGTCAATGTAACCGCGACGTATAACGCCCCGGAGATGAAGCCTCCCCACGCGACCGCTCCCGGCAAGGTATGCTGGGGATCCCGAATTTCATCTCCCATCACTGAGGCTAGTTCCAAGCCGACTAAACCAAAGCAGATCACACCAAACGAGTTCAGAACGAACCGTGGATTAGCTGGAACTCGAAACTCGGACGCGTTTACGGTTGTTCCGTAGTGACCAAGGATCACAACTCCCAGAATAATCAGAGTGGCAGCAGCAATTCCTGTTCCGATAGCGCCTAAATTGTTGAGCCATTTCCCAACGCCCAGTCCCACGATATTCAGAATCGTCAGCAGCCCGAGCAAGAGCAAGGATGCGATCAAGGCAAAGGTCTTGCTATCTGCCAACGCTTCATGGCCCGGCCCCAGAACAAATACTGATACTCCGACGAAGTAGAGCATGACCGTGGGCACGTAAAGCATATTGTTGGTCCAGTAACACCAGCCAGAAAGAAACCCGTGCCAGTCGCCAAACACTTCTTTCGCCCACAAGTACACGCCACCTTCACCCGGATAGCGATGCGCCAACTCGATGACAGCGATGCCCTGCGGCCAGAAAAAGAGCAGCAGCGAAATGATCCACAACCAGACGGTCACGCCACCGTTGGCCGCAATCGAAGGCACCACATTCAGGTTGAAAACCGCTACAACAAACAGCAGAACCAGGTCCCAACGGCCCAGGACACGCTTCAGATGAGGCTGTCCGGCCTCATTTTTATCGGGTGACAAGGATTCTTATGCCCCTATCCAACAGCGACGGGCGCCATGCGCTCCTGCTGAGCTTTGGCCAGCGCCGGCGCGACATCTTCAAAGGCTGAAAGATGCTTGTCGATGTCGGCGTCCGTATGCTGCACTGAGATCGTCCACTGTTCGTCCCACCAGAACGGCTGCGCCATTACGCCACGATTCATCATGGCGAACCAGTAATGCCGCCACAAATCGGTATCAATCGTGGTCCAGTCACGGTAATTGCGAATCTCGGCGGGGAAAAGCATCAGCACGCCATTGGCGCCAGCGGTGGCAATGTATGCCTGGAGGCCAGTCTTCGCGATTGTCCTGCGATAACCTTCCGAAAGTTTCTTGCTGAGTCTTTCAACGTGCGCGTAGTTTTCGCGAGTGAGCACCTCGCGGAACATAGCTAAGCCAGCCGCCATAGAAACGGGGTTCGTATTGTAAGTGCCGCCGTGGAAAACCTTGTGCTGGGAGATCAGATCCATCACGGACTTGTGAGTACCAAAGGCAGCCAGCGGGAATCCTCCGCCAATCGATTTGGCCAGGCAGATTATGTCCGGTTTTACGCCGAAGTACTCTGACGCCCCGCCCCAGCCGAGTTTGGCACCAGTCTTGACTTCATCAAAGATCAGCAACGAGCCGTTTTTGTCGCAGATTTCCCGCAATCCCTCAAGGAATCCAGGCTGCGGCAGACACAAACCCACATTCATCATGATGGGTTCGAGAATAATCGCAGCGATCTGGCCGGGGTTTTCCTTGAACCGCCGTTCAACGCTGGCGAGATTGTTGAAGGTAGCCACCGGCACATTGGCCAATGCAGCCTTGGGGACTCCAAGACCTCCGGGGACAGAAATCGGAGCATTCACGTCACCAAAATCAGGCGCATGCGGCTTGACGCTGACCAGGGCTGCATCATGCAATCCGTGGTAGCAGCCCTCAAATTTCAAAATCTTATCGCGGCCGGTGGCAGCGCGCGCCAACCGGCAAGCGTGCATAGTCGCCTCGGTGCCACTCGAGCCGAAGCGAACCATTTCAACTGGGAATCGCTGGGCAATTTCCTCCGCAAGTTGCCATTCCATGTCGTGAGGCATGCCGAACATCGTTCCCGTGCGCAATCGCGGCTCGACGGCTTTCATCACGGCAGGATGGCAGTGGCCCGCCATCAAGGCTCCGAAGCAAAGGTTGTGATCGAGGTAGTCGTTGCCGTCGAGATCCCGGAAGTGCCCGCCGTGCCCTTCCTTGACGAAAATCGGATACGGGTCATAAGCGCGATAGTTGCTGGCCACACCAAGAGGAATTCTCTTCAGGTTTCGCTTATGGGACTCGGCGGATTTGGGCGTGCGACGCTCGTAGGTCGCCACTTCCTTCTGCAGTTCGGGGTACATCGAGGTCTCCAGGAATCTCAAGCCGCGTTTGCGGCCATTAGAATGTGCCGGGCAGCCGAAACCGCCCGGCTGAAGGCTAGAAGAAGAATTTTAACGCAAACTGCACCAAGCGCGGATCCTCGGCCTGGGTAATCTTGCCGAATAGCGTTGGGCCGTCCGAGAAGCTACCATCCGGGTTGAAGAGGTTGGTGTGATTAAACACATTAAAGATCTCACCGCGGAACTGGAAATACTTGCTCTCGCTAATCGCGATTTTCTTGTGAACGGCGAAGTCCCACTCTTGCAGGCCAGGACCGCAGCAGATGGTTCGCTGCGTGCCAATGTTAAATTGCCCGAGTGGCGGATCCTGAAAATCATTGGGGTTGAACCAGAATCCACCGTTTGTTTTGGGATTCAACTTCTGGAACGGCGCGACCCGCTGAGGCGCTTCTGTACCCGTGAAGAAGATACTGGCAATGAGTTCGTTGTCGTCTTCGGTGTTGAGTCGAATCGGAAATCCTGACTGGAATTGAGTGATTCCGGAAATAGCCCAGTCATCTACCAGCCTGCCCTTCCAGCCTTGGTGCTTGGGGATGGGCAGCTCCCAGTCATAACTGATAACAAAACGCTGCGCGGAATTAAACAGCGAGAGTGCTCGGCTCGCGCGGAAGTTAAACGGATCGAGCGATTCCTCGAAGGTTGACCCGTCATCAATCGACTTGCTGAATGTGTACGCCGCCTGGAACTGCAACCCGTGGGAGAATCGCTTCTCCAGCATGGCTTCCAACGCATTGTAGTTCGAATTCGCGATTGTATCCTCGGCGAAGATGTCGCTGAACACCGGGATTCCATCCACTGGGCAGCCAACGCCTGTAAACGGATTGCAGGTCGGAGAGGAGTAGGGCCTCAAACCCACAAATTGCAACGTCTGGCCCGTACCGTTGACGATCTGACCGCTCGGCATGTGGAAGGGGAATCCCGACGGCACCGTAACGCTCCATTGTGTATCTTGCAGAAAGGGACCGCACTGAGTTGGCGTTCCGAAGGAAGTGACGTTGTTGGGATTCAGGTTATAGAGCGTGATCATGTCCAGGCAGGTTTGCGGATTGGAATAGTTAACGTCGTGGGTCCCCAGCAAGCGGTGGCCTTGGGTACCCACATATCCGATCTGCAACATCAAGTCCTGGGCCAGCTGCCGCTGGATCGTCAGATTGTATTGCGCGGTGTACTGGGTGCGCAGGTGCGGCTGAAACTCCCCATAAAGAAGAATTGGTCGAAACAGGGACGCGTCGACCGGCTTCCCCGGAGTTGGAGTAATGATGCCAGTGAAGGGATTGGGCGCTGGAGTGCCGCCCGCTTGATACACGAAAGGGGTGTTAAAGAAGGTATTAAAGATCGAAGAACTTCCGCCGAATGGTGGCTCGGCACCGAACTGCGCCATCACGAGTTCTTCGATGGGGTTATAAAAAAGACCCCAACCAGTGCGAATGCTGGTTTTGCCATTGTTGCCGAAAAGCTTTCCCAGGAAGCCACTATCAAAGTTGGGACTATAGGCCAGACCGATTCGCGGAGCAAACGCCTTGTAGTAAGTCGAGGTCATGCCCGCGGGTATGCCCTTGTCCCCAGGAACTAATAGCCCGGTCGGCGTTACACCAGTATTTGCACAATTGGGATTGGCAACGCCGAACGACTGGAAGTAAGTGACGCTGAGCGGGCTGAGTTGACAGGGATATACCGTTGAATTTTGTCCCGGACGAAACGTTTCCACGTGCCCAGAGATGTCGGTCGGTGGTGTATTCAGTTCCCAGCGCAACCCGTAATTCAATGTCAGGTTAGGTTTGATCTTCCAGCTGTCCTGGGCAAAGGGATAAAGGGAGGTGCCGCGAACATCCTCGCGCTGACCAGATCCTTGCAGGTAGGTGTCATTCAGGCCCAGGAGGAATTCAGCGTAATTGTCGCCGTCACCCGGAATAATTGCGTTGGGCCCGGTGTTGTTCATCGTGAATTCGCCGTTTACGTCAAAATAGTAGTACTGATCGAAGCGCGAGCGGCGAATGTCGGCACCGAATTTAAAGGTATGGTTCCCCTTGATCCAAGTCAGGTTATCGGCCCACTGGAACGTATTTCCAACTTGAGGCAGCGTGCCCTCCCAATTGTTTCCAATGGCCGCTCCTCCGCTAATGTTGATGTACGGTACGCCGGTTTGTGAGGCTGGCAGACCGGTGGTGATCCCGAGTTTGGGGCTGGTGCCGTAGGTACTCGTGATTGCAGATGAATCTGATGTGCCCGTAAAGCAAAAAGCCGTCGCTGCCCCATTGCAGGAACCGGTCACCGCATTAGTGGTTGTAGGCTTTATGAATCCGATTTGCCCTTCCCGCATGTAGGTGAAGCGCGCCTCGTTAACGATGGTGTTGGTGATGCTCCAGGTGTGGCTCAAGTTCCACTGCTGATTGCGATTGTTATTGAAACTGCCGAAGCCCGGAACATTCGCGCCGGCGTTCTCAAACGTATCGTAAGGCTGGATTTCTCGCAGGTCCGTGAAGTAGTAGTACACGGATAAATCCTGACGAGTGGTGATTTTATGATCGAAACGCAGCGTGAACTGGTCCTCGTTGTTGGTGCTGACCGGTACCAATTGATTCAGGCCAGGCCCAACGTTCTGATTCGGAATATACTTTTGCATCAGGTTAACCGCCACAGGATCCTGACAAGCGCTCGGTATCACTCCCGTGGGAAAAATGTCAGACCACGCCGCGCCAGCGACCGGCGTTGTTCCGCCCGACGCACCTATCGCGGTGGTGCAACCCGTGCGCCCGTTCAGAACGTCGGCTACCAACTGATTACTGATAGCACCGCCCCCAGCAAACCCTCCAACTCCTGAAAAGTCGCCGGTTCTTTGGGCAGGAGTTGGAACATTAACGACCTGCCCCGGAATCCCTTGCCGCACTCGTCGGCCCTCGTAGGAGATAAAAAAGAATGTCTGATCTTTTTTGATCGGCCCTCCAAAGGTGCCGCCAAACTGGTTCTGGTTCCATTGAGGCCGCGTCGAGTTGAAAAAACCCTGCGCATCCAGCACCGTATTGCGGAAATACTCATAAATGTCGCCGTGAAAGTTATTGGTTCCAGACTTAGTAATGACGTTCACAACCGACCCAGAGTTTCTGCCGTACTCGGCATCGAACGTGTTCGTCAAGACACGGAACTCGGCGACGCTGTCGGGTGTAGGCTGCACCGTCGGCAAATTGACAAACTGGTCGTTGGCGTCTCCGCCATTCACGCTAAAGTTGTTGGCACGCCCACGTCCCCCATTTACCGACACCGAACCGGTACTCTCTGATCCGTAAAACAAGCTCCCATTGCCGCTGCCAAGTTGTGACTGGACGCCTGGCTGCAGCTGAAGGAACTGGTATGTGTCACGCTGATTCAAAGGCAGTTCGTTTACGGAACGGTCGTTAATCACCGCACCAAGCTGCGTGCTTGTCGTATCGACTTGAGGTGCTTCCGACGTGACCTCCACCACTTCTTGCGTCTGCCCGATCTGCAACGTGGAATTCAACGTGACCACCTGATTCACATCGACCGTAATATTTCTCTGAATATTCTTCTTGAATCCGGCAGCCTCAAAGGCGACAGTGTAGGTGCCCGGCTGGACCTCCACGAAGTTGTAGTCTCCGCTGGTATTCGTATCTGCGGCGCGGCTCACGCCGGTGGCCTCATTGGTGAGTGTGACCTTGACCCCTGCCAGAACAGCTCCGGTGGGATCTGCCACTCGGCCCAGGATTCGACCACTGGTGCTCTGGCCCAGGGCCGAGCACGCCAGTGTTGCAATGCTTGCGGTCACCAAAAGCAACCAAAGACAGCTGCGAGACGGGTATGTTTTCACTGGGTCCTCCCCACCTGGGGCAAGAGAATCGGATACAAGGAGCTCTTGCGCGCGACACAAAGCTTGCTATAATCCCGCAAGGTTAGTGAAAGCCAGCGCAGACTGTCAAGAGAAAACCGCTGGTCAACGGTCAGCGCTGAGGACAAACAGCGGCGTGCGTGATGCAGCAACGGGTTCCCAAAGCGTACTTGAAGATCGGAGATGTAGCGCGCATGGCGGGCATTTCTCCCTCTGTGATCCGTTCCTGGGAAAAGTTGGGATTGACTCGTCCGCAGCGCACTCGCAGCAAATATCGCCTCTACACTGCAGAAGACGTCAAGCTGCTCAAGCGTGCTCGCTTCTTGAGAAAAGTACGTGGATTGAACGCTCCAGCGATTGTCCAGCTACTCAAGCGTGATGGCAAAATGGGCGCGAGTCCGAATGGCAGCGGCAGCGCCGTAATCGGCAAAAAACTGCGGCGCCTGCGCCTCCAGCGAGGCCTCTCCCTGGCCCATGTGGCCGAGTCAGTGGGCATCTCGGTCGGCTTCTTGAGTGCTCTGGAACGTTCTCAGATGAGTGCTTCAGTTGGCACCTTGCGCAGACTGGCGCGCTTCTATCAGACCAACATCCTGGAGTTCTTCGACCCAGCCGAGGTAAGCGGCAAGCTCGTCACGCCCGCAAAGAGAAAGGCTTTGGATGCTGGTCCCGGCGTGCGCATGGAGTTACTAGCCTGGGGAAACACCGTGATGGAACCGCACCTGTTCCGCATCGCGCCAAACTCCGGCAGCGGTGAATCCTACACGCACGATGGGGAAGAATTTCTCTACGTTTTGCGGGGAAGGCTGCATATCTCGGTTGAGGAAAAGCAATACCGATTGAAAGCTGGGGACAGCTTCTATTTTGAAAGTTCCTCACCACATCACTGGTCTAACCCAGGAAAGAGTGAAAGCGTGATTCTATGGGTCAATACGCCGCCGACATTCTAGTTAGGAAAAGCACGTTCCTAGCGCAAACAACATTGCAGGACTCACCTCGCAAACGGACTGTGTGCCGCCTTCAACTGCTGCTGCCTTTGCTGTTGTTGTGCTCCTGCACCAAGAAAACGCCCACCTTGAATCTTCTGGTTTGGGAAGGCTATGCGGACCCATCTTTCGTGCGGACTTTTGAAGAGCAAAATCACTGCAAAGTTTCGGCATCGTACATGGGATCGAGTGACGAACTGGTAGCGAAATTACGCGGCGGCAGCGCGGGAAACTATGACGTCATCTCGCCGTCCAGCGACGTGGCGACCTCCATTGCCTCGAGCGGACTGGCCGCCCCCATCGACGTTTCCAAGCTGCCCAGTTACAGCCAACTATCTCCTCAACTCACTTCGCTGCCTCTGGTCCGGGTCAAGGGAGAAGTCTACGGAGCGCCGTTCATGTGGGGTCCTGATCCTATGATCTATGACACCACTGTGTTCAAACAGACACCCGATAGCTGGACAATCTTTTGGGATGCCAAATATCACGGCAAAATTTCGGTGTGGGATGATCTCTCCACCGTCTACATGGCTGCTCAAGTCTTGGGCTTCGATAAACCCGACCCCAGCCAACTCTACAACCTCAGCGACGACCAGCTCGATGCCGTAAAGAGGAAATTGTTGGAGTTGAAGCCGAATATAAGAAAGATGTGGTCTACAGGTGGCGAGCTGACGAACCTTTTCCAGAACCATGAAGTCGTGGCGGCGATGGGATGGCCTCTCATGACCAATCAGCTTCGAAAAATAAACTTTCCCGTGGGCGAGACCATCCCCAAAGAAAACACAACTGGATGGATCGATCACCTGATGATTACGGCTGGCAGCGAGAACAAAGATTTGGCTCTCAAGTTTGTCGAGTACATGATTGAGCCAGGAACCCAGAAGAAAGTCACCGACGTTACCGGCTACACGCCGGCCAATCCTGCCGCTGCAACCTTCATGACTGCGGATCAGGTTAAGGGGCTTCATCTGGACGACGTAGACAACTATCAGAGGCACATTTACTTTTGGCAGAACGTTCCGCGGCGCGCCAAGTACAACGAGATCTGGAATGAGGTGAAAGCAGCTCAGTAACGCGCATTAAGCAGCACGAAGGAGACCGGCGTTGCGACTCCTATGGCTACTGTGACTCAACCTGAAACCGGGCAATCTTCGCGGACCCCCGCCGTGCAGCCTCTGCTTTCCATTCGCAATATTGCGAAATCATTCGGGAAGAATCCGGTTCTCCGCGAGATCTCTCTGGAGATTTCGGAAGGTGAGTTTCTCACCATCCTCGGAGAAAGCGGCTCGGGTAAAACGACGCTGCTGCGTATCATTGCCGGTTTCGAAAATGCTGATTCCGGCTCTATCTGGATGGAGGGTGAGAGGCTTGATTCGTTGCCGCCCTATCGGCGGCGTGTGAACACGGTTTTTCAGCACTACGCCCTGTTCCCTCACTTGACGGTCGAAGAAAACATCGGTTATGGATTGCGAGTCGCTAAGTCGCCCAAAGCGGACATGACGACACGGGTTGAGCAGGCGCTGGCGATGGTGAAGATGAGCGCATTCGCCAAATCAAAACCGGGGCGAATTAGCGGCGGCCAGCAGCAACGGGTGGCGTTGGCGCGAGCCCTCGTGAACCGCCCCCGTCTCTTGCTCTTGGACGAGCCGCTCTCTGCCCTCGACGCGAACTTGCGCCGCCAGATGCAGGTCGAGCTCAAGTCCTTGCAGCGCGAAATAGGCATTTCGTTTGTGTTCGTCACCCATGATCAGGAAGAGGCGATGGTCATGTCGGACCGCATCGCTCTCCTGCGTCTGGGTGGACTTGAGCAGGTCGCTTCCCCACGTGAAATTTACCATCGACCTGCGACCAGTTACACGGCGCAATTCATCGGCCACACCAATCTTTTGCGGGGAGAAGTAAAAGCCGGTATCGCCCGATGCAACTCCTTGAGCTGGCCTGCTTCCTTGCCTGACGGCCGTGCTTTTTTCTCGCTGCGTCCCGAAAACATTCGAGTTGCCACGCCGGGAACCGCCGGTTCCCTTTCCGGCGCCGTCTGCTTTCGTGGCCGCATTCGTCACCGTGCGTTTCACGGATCAACCGAACTGTTGCGGGTTGAGTGCGCCGATGGTTTGCAACTCTCAGTACGAGCCGCCGCTCGTGACAACTGGCAGAACGAACTGGAACTCGAATTTTCGCCTGACGATGCAGTGGCTGTTAGCGAATCCGACGAGAGGCCCTGATGTTCTCCCGTGCCTACCGAGCCGCGATCACTGTTCCTCCTCTCATCTGGGTAACGGTGTTTCTGCTGGTTCCCTATGCACTGCTGTTCTGTTACAGCTTCTGGTCGGTCTCTACAAGTCAACAGATCATCCACTCCTGGAACCTGGACAATTATCGTGAATTATTCCGTGTCAGCGTTTATGGCGAAACTCTCTTTCGCTCTATGTGGATTGCGGCCCGGGTGATGATTTTTTCTCTTTTGCTGGGCTATCCGCTGGCTTACTACCTTTCCTTTTATGCTGGGGCACGAAAAGATCTCTTCTATCAATTGGTGATCATCCCGCTGTGGGTCAGCTATCTGGTGCGCGCATATGCCTGGAAGACGATTCTTGGCAGCGACGGCGTGCTCAACACGCTCCTCGGTTATGTTCACGTAACCAAGCACCCGCTGGAATTCTTGCTTTACAGTCCGTTTGCGGTGGTGCTGACTCTCACCCACATCTACACTCCATTTGCATTTCTACCTATCTACGCTTCGCTCGAGCACATTCCGCGGAATTTGGTGGAAGCTTCGCACGATCTTGGCGCCTCGCCATTTCAAACCTTCTGGCGCGTTATTTTTCCGCTCTCAATTCCGGGAGTATTGGCCGGCGCCACTTTTGCCTTCGTGCTTAGCCTCGGTGATTTTCTGGCCCCACTACTGCTTGGTGGACCGAGCGGCATCATGATTTCTAACATCGTAGTCAGCCTGTTTGGAGCGGCTTATAACTGGCCATTGGGAGCTGCGATCTCGCTTTGCATGCTAATGATCGTGGTAGCTCTGCTTTTCCTCTCTGAAAATCTGGAAAAGAGATGGAGTTTCCGATGAGCAAGCACCACACCTCCTCCCGCTGGTTGCCTTGGCACGCTCTGCTGGTCTTCGGATTTCTTTACCTTCCAATCCTGACCTTGATTGTGTACTCATTCAATGGCACTGGCGTTGGGGGATTCCCGCCGCGCAATCTCACGCTTGACTGGTACCGCACGCTGTTCGCCGACGACGCCATCTGGGCTTCCGTTCTGAACAGCCTCTTGGTGGCTGTAGTCGCTGTCGCCATTTCGCTGAGCTTCGGCATTCCCGCCGCTCTGGCCCTGGATCGTGCCAGCTTCCCCGGGAAGGCGCTTTTTCGCCGTCTGGTGCTTCTGCCGTTGATTCTCCCGGGAATCATCACCGGCCTGTCGCTGCTGATGCTCTTCCGCGAGGCGGATGTGAAGCTCAGTCTGGTGACCATTGTTCTTGGTCACGGAACGGCTTTGATTTCAGTTGCGACTACAGAAGTTTTTGCGGGATTACAGAAGCTCGATCGCGCCCAGGAGGAAGCGTCTCTCGATCTCGGTGCAAATTACTGGCAGACGTTCTGGCGGGTAACAATTCCCAATTTACGCTTATCTATCATCGGCGCGGCGCTGCTGATCTTCACGCTTTCCATGGATGAAATCGCGGTGAGCTTCTTCCTGATTGGCCGCGACAATACTCTGCCGCTCGAGATCTGGGGACGCCTCCGCCGCGGCATTACGCCGGAGATTAACGCCATCTCCAGCATCATCTTTGTGTTTTCTCTCATCGCGATCGTGGGTTGGTATCGCTTAAGGGGTCGCGGTGAACGGGCTGAAGTTACAGCGGAGCTTGTAGAAGCGGCGATGGAAGGATAACAAACCATGAGCACGAACCGACGGCAATTCATAAAGTTCGTCATAGGCGGATCGATTGCGGCCGGTTGCCCGAAGGACTTTTCGTTTGTGTCGGCGGAGACGTCGCCACCACCACAAGTCGATTCCGAGGACAACCGCATCTGCCACAAGGTTAGGGACGGCGAAGATTTTCCCGTGCCTGCCGCCTCAGCCCGTCACGATTTGGTGATCGTTGGCGGCGGCATCAGTGGCCTGACAGCGGCGTATCTTCTCCGCCAACACGATCTCTTGCTGCTTGAGAAAGAGCCACATTGGGGTGGCAACGCCTATTTGATGGACTACAAAGGAAGCCCGTACGCGACGGGAACCGCGTTCATCTGGAGTGGTGACAGCGCTTACCCCTTTGCGAAAGAAATTGGGCTCGAACCACTGCTCGTTAACAATTGGGACGGGACCATCGTGAATGGTGAGTTCGTCCCCGACACATGGGGGGACGGTCTGGACAAGCTCCCCTATGCGGCCTCGGTACGCGAGAGCTTCAAAAAATTCAGGAAGGAAGTTCTGGCGATCGATCTCGAGAAGCGTGAAAAGGAACTATACGAAACTCCCGCCTCAGAACTGATGAAGAATTATGCTCCCGAGGTAAAGCAATGGTGGGATGCCTACGGTCCGTCGAACTGGGGCGCGGTCAGCGACGAGACGCCAGTAGCAAAAATAGTTGAAGAGTTTGGGTTCTTTGCGGGCGACAAACGACAAGACATCCGGTACACATGGCCGGGAGGAAATGGCGCCATCAGCCAGCGACTGTCCGAGATCCTCCAAACAAACTCCTCTCAACGAATGATCCTAAGCGCAACCACGGTAAGAGTCGTACCGCGCGCAAATCAAGTCGACGTTACTTACCTGCATAACGGGGAGCCTATAACTGTTGCCGCCAAGACCGTCATCATGGCGACTCCCAAATTCATCACTTGGCGCATCGTTCAAGGAATTCCTGACGAGCAGCGAAATGCAATGCACGCGATTCGCTATGTTCCCTATCCTGTCGTCAATCTGATTTTCGACAGGCCGGTGTTTGAGAAAGGGTACGACACGTGGTGTCCTGGCAACACCTTTACGGATTTTGTAGTCGCCGACTGGGTCGTGCGCAACCAACCCGGCTACCGGCAGAAATACAACATCCTGACCTGCTATACGCCGTTGAAGGAGCAGGACCGGTATCATCTGTTGACCGATCAGGGTACACAAGAAGTTGCCGGCCGTGTCCTCGCAGATTTTCAAAAGCTTTTTCCCGGCTCGAATGTCGATCCAATTGAAGTGCATATCTACCGGCGCGGCCATCCCATGTACATGTGTACTCCGGGGCTGTTCACAAAAGTGCAACCGATTACCCGCCGGCCAATGGACCGAGTGTTCTTCGCCAATACCGATTCCGAGGGCCCCGAGTCCACGACCAGCGGGGCAATCGACGCTGCACAACGTGCGGTCAAACAGGCGATCCATCGCCTTGAGGAGAAGCCCACACCAAATCAGGCAGCAATCGCGGGATAAGATTCGCGCGACACTCAATTCGCCTGGGACGAAGCCACGCCCAACTCGCAGTTCTCCTGCAGAATACTGCTATAGTGAGAAGTTGGTAGAAAGGTCTGTCATTTTGGCTTCGGGAATCCGCAATATCGCCATTATCGCCCACGTGGACCACGGCAAGACCACGCTAGTGGACGCCATGCTCAAGCAGAGCGGCACGTTCCGCTCCAATGAAACGGTTGTCGAACGTGTTATGGACTCTAACGAACTAGAGCGCGAGCGTGGCATCACTATTCTTGCCAAGAATACGGCGGTCTTCTATCAGGGCGTTAAGATCAACATCGTCGATACGCCAGGACACAGCGACTTTGGCGGCGAAGTAGAGCGTGCCCTCAAAATGGTGGACGGAGTCATGCTCCTGGTCGATGCCAGTGAAGGCCCGTTGCCACAAACCCGCTACGTGCTCGGTAAAGCTCTGGAGGCGCATCTTCCGCCGATTCTCGTGATCAATAAGATCGACCGGTCTGACGCCCGTCCGCAGGAGGTTCTGAACGAAGTTTACGACCTTTTTATCGACCTCGACGCGCAGGAAGAGCAACTCGAATTTCCAGTCCTTTATACAAATGCGAAAGCAGGAACAGCCACAAACGATGCAAAAACCGCAGGCGAAGATCTGCAACCACTTTTCGATGCAATCCTGAATACCATTCCCCAAGCTGCCGGTGACCCGGGCGGGCCACTGCAGGTCCTGGTCGCAAATCTCGACTACAGTGATTACTTGGGACGCCTGGCTATCGCCCGCGTGTTCAACGGGACGTTGCGCACTGGCGAAGAAGTTGGCATCGCCAAGCTGGACGGTTCGCTGCAAAAGACGGAAATCACCAAGCTGTTTTCCTTCTCCGGCTTGCGCCGCACCGATATCACCGAAACCAGTCTTGGCGACATAGTCGCAGTTGCCGGAGTCGAGGGCATTACGATCGGCGAAACGATCACTAACGCGGAGAATCCTGCACCGCTGCCGCCAATCACTATAGATGAACCCACGATCGCGATGCAGTTCACGGTGAATACCTCGCCGTTCGCCGGTCGCGAAGGCGCCTATGTGACGTCGCGGAACCTTCGCGAGCGGCTGGAAAAAGAGCTGTTGACGAATGTGTCCTTGCGGATGCAGGAAACGGAGAGCACCGATTCCTTCGCCGTCATGGGCCGCGGCGAACTGCAACTCTCAATCCTGATTGAGATGATGCGGCGCGAAGGCTACGAACTGATGGTGGGTAAGCCGGAGATCGTGACCAAGCGTGTGGACGGCAAACTGATGGAACCCGTCGAACGGCTGACAGTAGACATCCCTGAAGAGTTCGTCGGCGTGGTCATGGAGCAGCTCGGCAGCCGCAAGAGTGAAGTCGTAAACATGCACAACCACGGCTATGGTCGAGTGCGCATCGAATTTCGGGTTCCCAGCCGGGGACTCATAGGCTTGCGAAGTCAGTTGCTCACAGACACGCGCGGAACCATCGTGATGAACTCTTTGTTTGATGGATACACCGAATGGCAGGGTGAGATTCCCCACCGCCCAACCGGTGCGCTGGTTGCCGACCGTGCCGGGGTGACGACTGCGTACGCACTTTGGGGACTGCAAGAACGGGGAGAGTTGTTCCTCGGCCCTGGCATTGAAGTCTATGAGGGCATGATCATTGGCGAGAATGCCAAAGACAATGATCTCGATGTCAATGTCGTACGCGAGAAAAAGCTAACCAACATGCGCGCCTCAACAGCGGACGAAGCTATCCGGCTGGTACCGTTTCGCCAGCTCAATCTTGAACAGGCGATCGAATTTATTGCCGACGATGAATTCGTTGAAGTCACGCCGAAATCACTGCGATTACGCAAAAAAATCCTGGAAGCCAACAGGCGCAAAAAGAGTTCGATGGCTGTCATAGAAGAGGGTTATTAATGCCGCGGGCGAAATCAGGACGCAATCCGAAGGCCGAGACGAAGATAAGAATGCTCCTCGTACCCTGCAGTTGCGGCAAGACGTTCGCTGTATCCCGGGATTACGACAGCCAGGGTACAAGTTGGACGCGATACTTGATATGTCCGAATTGTGGCAAGCGCCACGACCCTAAAAACCGTCTGCTCGAAGTTGGCTATGAATCTGAGGGTTATTGGAGGGTGGACAAATGTTAAGGTTATCATTCTGAGCGAAGCCAGCCGATTGGGTTGCGTATCGGCTGCGAAGTCGAAGAATCCCTCGCCGCATAACTGCAGCATGCGTCATCCACGATGAGCACATCCTCCGCGAGCCATGGACACCAATAACGCTACTCTCACCCGCGTCGCCATCGTTGGACTGGGCAACGTGGGTGCGACTTTTGCTTATGCTTTGCTGCTAAGCGGTCTTGCCGCGGAAATTGTCTTGATCGACGCCAATCGTGCGAAGGCCGAAGGCGAAGCGATGGACCTGAACCACGCCGTGCCCTTCACGCACCCGACGAATGTGTGGGCTGGCGACTATTCTGATTGTGCCGGCGCTGTTGTCACTGTGCTGGCAGCCGGAGCACCGCAGACCCCTGGCGAAACTCGTCTCCACCTCATCAACAAGAACGCAGCAATCTGGCGCTCGATCGTGCCAGAAGTCGCCAGACACAATCCCCATGGAATTCTCCTCATCGCTACCAATCCGGTTGACGTCCTCACGTATGCCACACTCAAGCTTTCCGCCTTGCCGCCGCAAAGCGTGATCGGTTCAGGGACGATTCTCGACACAGCCCGCTTTCGTTATCTGCTCAGTCAGCACTTTGGCGTCGATGCGCGTAGCGTTCACGCCTACATCATCGGAGAACACGGTGACAGCGAAGTTCCTGTTTGGTCTTCGGCCAATATCGCCGGTATGCGGCTGCGCGAGTTCCACAAAATGCAAGGCATGCACTACGATGCGCCGGTCGTGGACAAGATTTTCGCGCAAACGCGAGACGCCGCTTACCACATCATCGAACGCAAAGGCGCTACCTACTATGCGGTTGCTGCCGGCCTTATGCGCATCACGCAAGCAATTCTGCGTAACCAGCGAACTGTACTTTCGGTTTCCAGTCTGATTACGGATTACTACGGCATAGATGACGTGTGCTTCAGTCTTCCGACCGTGATTGATCGCGGTGGAGTTGAGCAGGTTCTGCGTCTCGAACTCGATTCCCAGGAATTAGGAAACCTGCGCCGGTCCGCGGAAATCCTGAAACAAACAATCAGGTCTTTGAACTTGTAGGCAGTCGCGCGTGATGAATTTGCATCAGATTTGCTATACTTCCACCGCGTTTGACTGTTCGTTAACTTTGGCCCTCTGGCCAACCAGCCTCTGCTGTCGGCGCCGAAGCCGCACACTCAAATAGCTCAATCAGAGGCAAGTTCGTGAAAAACATTTTTGTCGGGAACCTCGACTTCAACGTCTCAGAGGATGAGCTGCGCAACCTCTTCGGGACTTATGGACAGGTGGACCGGGTAACCATTCTGACCGACCGCGACACAGGGCGCTCGCGCGGATTCGGATTTGTGGAGATGACAAGCACCGAGGACGGCGAGAAAGCCATCGCGGCGCTGAATGGCACGCAGCTGGCAGGACGTACGTTGAATGTAAACGAAGCCCGTCCTAAGGCGGAGCGAGCTGGCGGCGGCGGTGGTGGACGCGACCGCGGAGGTCGAGGCGGTGGCAGGAATCGTTGATAGCGTGCCTGTCTTCACAGGTGGAATTGATGAGCGTCAACCTCTGCATTACACTTGAGCAGTGGAGCGCGCCCGTAGCTCAATTGGATAGAGCGCCGGCCTCCGGAGCCGTAGGTTAGGGGTTCGAGTCCCTTCGGGCGCGCCAGCTTCCGATCTGATTCCTCTCCAGGAAGTATCGCTGAGTGGGCTATCACGGGTTCATTCGATCCATGGACGCGTCATTCGCGTCTCCTCCTCATGTGATCATGGTCACAGTAGCAGGTGACAACGCGCCTACCCCGCCCCTGCCATCGCGTTATGCTTGAAATGAGGTTGGCAGAATTCCGAGTAATGGCCGTATAAAGGGAGGTTGTGATGGGGGAAGGTCTTTTTCAGCCGATGCATCTCTTGGTAATCGCTTTCATTGCTTTGTTGGTGTTTGGACCAAAAAAGCTGCCGGAGTTAGGAAAAGGATTAGGAGACGGTATCCGCGCATTTAAGGAAGGATTGAAAGAACCTCAGGAGCCCACTGCGACGGTTTCGAAGTCTCAAGAACAACGCAGTGCGTAGCGGCAGACCGCGCCTCTGGATCACGTGGACTGAGTACCAGCATTGAGCGCCACCCAGCCAGAGTCAACCGAATGGCGCACGCTGGCTACGACAACCTCACTGAAAGACGTTCAGGCTATTCTCCGCATCGTCCACGAAGTACAGCTTCTGACCGACGATCGTCAAACCAAATAATGCTCCGCTCCCCGGCGGAGCGCCGCTGCTATCCAGCAGTATCTTTGTGAGCTGCTGGCCAAACGGCGTGGTGATCACGGCAAATCCGTCATCCCCGTTTACAGTCACTATGTTCCCGTCTGGTGCCACGGTCAGCCCCAGCGGATCATTCAGAAATCCACCTTTTGAAATGGTGATTCCGTTGCCCGCGGATGAAGTTCGGCTCAGTGGATCGATAATCGCTGCAATTCGGTTGTTGATGCTATCAGCGACGTAGAGTACCTCGCCAAACAACCCGAGCCCTACACCGGTGGGGCCGATGACCAAAGCGTCCGGATCGGTGCGCTCGGCAAGGCCTGAACCGATAACGGTAATCGCCTGAAGGGTCGGCTTATGCCCGTCGCTGATGTCCAGGTCCAGACGGATCACTGTTCCTTGGTTTACAACCTTCCCTTTTCCGGCAACCGTACCGTTGAGGACATTGGTGACAAAGAGGCTGACGCGGCTTCCGTAATCAGCGGCCGTCATGTCCCAGGGACCGTTGATGAGCGAACCGAAGTAGGTGTCGACCACTTTGCCATTACTGTTGAGCACCAGCAAACAGCCAGCTTTAGCGGTGGTTGCCGTGCCATCCATCGTGGGCAAGCTGCCGACGATAACCCAACCTGATTTCAATGCGACGAGAGCAGTCGTCAGTCCAATCCCGCCGGGACACGAACCCGGCAGATGTTTGGCGTCAATCTGGGCAAACAAACTAACGCTTTTGTTCTCAGGTGAAATCTGGACGATTGTCGTGCCAGTCCCCTGCAAATTGCCGTCGGCGTTGCTGTCATTGAAGTTGCTCACCAGAATGTCTCCGCCGACTAAGGAACCAGTGGTAGTTGGAACCACGGCAATACCATAAGGATTGAGATCGCCATTGGCTGGAATCGTTGATGCAACTGTCTGGACGCTTCCAGCGTGAGCCGTCACCGGCGACAGGGCCACGGCCGAGACCAATGCCGCGATCAGACCGAAACACCGAATCGAAACGTGTCCGACAAACATCTGTGCAGCCTCCTCAGAACTTGGTAGCTTCGGCAACCGTTCACTGAGAGTCATTGCCGCCGCGAGAAAGGCTACGATTCGTCGACCGGGTACCTGTCAATAAGTTGTCAAATTGGTGTCAATTGTTGGTGGTTAACGGGGCAAAAAAGGAAGCGTCTTGGGTTGGAAAAGAGTCTGGAAATCTTGGTCTATAAGACAGAAGCACAGGCCCTGTGAAGAACCTGCGCCTCTAAACCTCATGGCCGCCTTAAATTAACGGCCGTAATACTTCGCGTTGCGTTCGGTAAAGTGTTTCCATTTTTCCGGGAGATCGTCCAGAGCAAAAATCGCCGAAACTGGACAAACCGGGACACATGCACCACAATCTATGCACTCCACCGGATCGATGTAAAGCATCTCTTCTTCGGCGAATGCGGGTTCATCTTTCTTGGGATGAATGCAATCGACCGGACATGCGTCGACGCAAGCCGTGTCCTTGGTGTTAATGCATGGTTCTGCTATCACATATGCCATCGATCTATTTCTCCCCTGAGAGCCTCGCGGGAATTTTACGTAATGGACATT
>Ga0187780_10000601_pt1 | contig 26786 bp, 21 predicted proteins | sample 1015_Q2_SP10_20__FD_132429 | JGI IMG/M metagenome (GOLD analysis project Ga0187780, IMG submission 132429) | Tropical peat soil microbial communities from peatlands in Department of Meta, Colombia - 1015_Q2_SP10_20_MG | ecosystem: Environmental > Terrestrial > Soil > Wetlands > Peat | place... | reverse complement strand
TGGGTCGCGGTCTGTGGATTCGACACTTCGGGCTTAACCGGTTCTGACGGAGCTGTTCCCTGCTCCTCAAGATGAGTGTTCACCGGTGGACGCGGGGGTTGATTCTCGGTGCGAGGCGCAGGCAGCGCCTTGCCCGGAGTCTCCGTGCGCACATTCGCAGTTTGCCGCTGTTCGAACGACGGCCGCGGTGGAGTTGGAGTTCGGGTCGCTACCACTTGCCGCTTCTCAACGCTGGTCGGTGGTCTCAACGTAGTAGGACGGCCCGCTCCTAACACACTCTGCCTTACTGGCTGCACAGGTACATTTCTGACAACCGGGGCCTCGGCGATCGTCTTTTCGTCCACTTTAACTAAATTGCCGTTGACCGGACGAGCGTTGGCAAAAGTCTGATGTGATACCGCCGTCACTGCATTCGGTACCCGTTGATTGACGTAGGTGATCCGGTTCACGGTCGTTGTGTTGTTATTAATGATCGTGGTGTTGTAAACATTCGTTACCTGCGTGACATTCACGCGGGTGTTGGTCACGTTCACAGTGTTGAAGTATCCACGGCTGGTACGATACCAGGGCACATAAACCTCGTGCGGGGCCAGCGGGAACCAGGCTACGGCTGGTCCCACCGCAACTCCAACGCCACCCACGAAGGCGACAAATGCTGGTGCGTATACAGGCCGCACGGCAATCGGGCCGGGCGCCCAGCACCATCCGCCCTCAACAAACGCCCATCGTCCGTAGTGGAACGGCGCAAAACCCCACGGCTCGTCTTCCACCCACGTCCATCCCCAGGGCTCGATAAAAATCCAATGCCCGACGCGGTAAGGTGCCCAACCCGACGCAACTCCTATTGGCGTCCAGACCGGGCCATAGTCGGCCACGTAATGCCAGTGGCCGTACTCGTCAAGGTCCTCATAGCCCGTCATTTCAGGCGAAATGTAGTTTGCAGATTCTGAGCGGTCCTCGATCTGGTCCCGACCGAAAGCAAACTGGTCAAAATCATCGTTGGCAGGAATCTGATCAATCTGATGGTCGAGTTCATTAGTGCCCGTAAAGCGTGCATGCTGGTCGGCCACGACAACGTAGGAAGCTCCTCCGCCCGTCACTTCTCCACGGCCGCGCCAGACTGTCACATCGGTTTCATCACCGGTACTGTTCACGTCGACTCGGTACTCTCCCGTGCGTTGGACGACGAAAGCCGAACTTGGCGTATCGATCTCGAAATTGTTGTCATCGTCCAGGTGTCGCACGCGAAAGATCAGGGAGCCTTGAGACAGCCGGATCTGCGTCGTTCGATCGTCGAGCTCCAGAAAGGTAATGCTGGTTTCTGAATCAATTCGCAGCGAAGTCGAACCAATCTGCAGTTCGGCGCGGGAGTCCTTATCCGCCCAGAGATTGTCGCCAGTTGTCAGGGGCCGATTGCGTACTGCCTGCACCCAGTCACCTTCTCCGCCGGGTTGGAATGAAACAGACCCAATCGAATAGCTTAGACGCGCCACTCGTGTTGGAGGATCCTGCGCGGGTGCCTGCTGCTCCTGGTCAGGCGGACCCTGCGCAAAACCAGACTTGACCTGCAGGCTTAGAAATAATGCGGCAACAATCGCAATGAGCAAGAATCCGTGCTTTTTCATAAATGGTTCCCTCGTTGCAAGTACAATGGCACCGCCGAAGCAAGCTCCAAGAACTTAAACACCGCCTGTGGTGACAAGTTTTGTGCGTGCCAATGCTTCCTTTCTACTGTAATGCAAATGAAAAAATACCAGTACGCCCTTCGGGCGTACTGGTAACCGAGGTAACAATAGCGATATCAGATGACTGGCTGTTCGGTAAGAACCTTCTCTCGCTCCTCCTCGTCCTGCCTTTGCTCCGTGGAAGTAGAGGGCAGCGCCAAGGCGAGTACTTCGTCGATCGTCTTCACGTAGTGAATGTTTAAGTTTTCCAGTTGCTCGGGCGTCAAATCTTCGACGACGTTTGTCCGATTTTCGGCGGGCAGAATCACGTCGTGGACGCCGGTGCGTTTCGCGGCGAGCACCTTCTCCTTGACTCCGCCGATAGGAAGCACATTTCCACTTAGGGTGATTTCACCAGTCATTGCCGTGAGAGGGCGAACCGGTCGATTGGTCAGTAATGAAACCAACGCGGTCGCCATGGTCACTCCTGCGGAAGGTCCGTCTTTGGGAATGGCTCCTGCCGGAACATGAATGTGGATGTCGTGTTCGGCGAAGAAACTTTCGGAAATACCCAGCTGTGCCGCGTTGGAACGCACCCAGGTCAACGCCGCCTGCATGGATTCCTGCATCACCTGGCCGATTTGGCCAGTCATGGTAAAGCCGCCTTTTCCCTTCATCACGTTGGCTTCAACAAACAGTATGTCGCCGCCCGAAGGAGTCCAGGCGAGCCCCACCACAACGCCAGCCCGCTTCGTGCGCTCGGCAATTTCACCTTCGCTGCGAATCTTGATCCCACCCAGGAACTCTTGAACGATTTCCGGAGTGACTACCAGTTTCTCCGATTTCCCTTCCGCGAGCCGCCGCGCCTGTTTACGGCAGATGGTTCCGATGTTGCGCTCGAGGTTGCGCACACCCGCTTCGCGTGTGTAATGGCGGATGATATTGCTGATTGATTCCTGGGGAAACTCGATGTTGTCCTTGGTGATCCCGTTCTCCTCGATCTGGCGCGGGATCAGGTATTGAAACGCGATGTGAATCTTCTCTTCCTCGGTGTAACCCTGGAGTTCGATGATCTCCATGCGATCCCGCAAAGGCTCGGAAATCGTGTCCAGTATGTTGGCTGTAGTGATAAACAGCACCTTCGACAAATCGAACGGGACATCGAGGTAGTTGTCCCGGAAAGTTGAATTCTGCTCGGGATCCAGAGCTTCGAGTAGCGCGGACCCCGGGTCACCGCGAAAATCGCGCCCAACCTTGTCAATTTCATCCAGCATGAAAACCGGATCTTTTGTCTCTGCGCGCCGAATTCCTTGAATAACTTGCCCGGGCAACGCACCGATATAAGTACGCCGGTGGCCGCGGATCTCCGCTTCGTCATGCACTCCGCCGAGCGAGATGCGGACGAATTTGCGACCCAGGGCCCGAGCGATCGATTTGCCAAGCGAAGTCTTGCCCACGCCCGGAGGACCAACGAAGCAAAGAATCGGACCCTTCATCGTCGGCTTCAGCCGGCGAACTGAAAGGTAATCCAGAATGCGGTCTTTAACCTTCTTCAGATCGTAGTGATCGGCATCGAGCACTTCTTTGGCCTTGATGATGTCGACATCTCCACCGGAGGTTTTGGCCCACGGCAATACCGCCAGCCACTCAATGTAATTACGAGTAACGGAGTAATCGGCCGCCATCGGAGACATGCGGGACAGCCTGCCCAGCTCTTTGAGTGCTTCTTTTTTTACTTCATCGGGCATTCCCGCAGCTTCGATCTTCTGCCGAAGTTCTTCGGTGTCACGCTGCCCCTCGTCCTGTTCGCCCAGTTCCTTCTGGATCGCCTTCATCTGCTCGCGCAGGTAGTACTCACGTTGCGTCTGCTGCACGCGATCCTGGACTTCCGACTGGATCTTGTTGCGGAGCTGCTGAACCTCCAATTCCTTGGCCAGATGCTGATTGATTTTTTCCAATCGCACTCGGACATCAGTAGTCTCGAGGGTATCCTGCTTATCTGCGGTTGAAAGAGAGGGTAATGACGATGCGATGAAATCCACCAGGCGCCCGGGCTCTTCGATGTTCATCGCCACCGTGGAAAGTTCATCCGAAAGAGTGGGGGATCCCGCCACAATTTGCTGAAATAACGTGAGGACGTTGCGCTGCAGTGCTTCGACTTCAGAACTCTTGGGCGGAATCGCCTCTGGAACCGTATCGACCTGGGCCCGCATGAAGGGCGTGAGTTGGGCAAACTCGCCCAATCGCACCCGTTCCAGACCCTCTGCAAAGACAAAAAGGCTCTGGTTGGGCATCTTAACGACTTTGTGAACGATCGCCAGTGTCCCGACCGTATAGAGATCAGCTGGTTGCGGGGCATCCACCCGAGCTTCTCGTTGGGCGACTACGACTATGGTTTTGTCCTCGCCCAATGAATTAATGAGTTGAACCGAGCTTTCTCGGCCCACGGTCAGCGGCAGAACCGCGTGAGGAAATAAGACCGTATCCCTGACGGGCAGGATTGGAAGGGCCCTTTCCTGCTCATTCTTATTGTTTTCTTTAGGATTGCGTTCAGCTCGCGACTGCTGTGTTGCCATTTTTCACCTTGAGTGTAGTCTGCTCAAGTTTTGATGTAGCCAACGACCTGAAGGATGCAAATTGGCCCCTCTAGGAGGCCTTCTTAAGGCGTGAGGATTCTAAACCTTCCTCGCTCGCTTTGCACGAACGAAGGTACACGGCACGGTGTAATGACGGTTGATGGCTGACGTTACGATGACGTCGCCGACCTGTCCCTCGGGGTACTTTTCGGCAACGCTAGGCGCGGGGCCACCCCGCGTCCAGACTGCCGGACAGTTAACGACTGCTCAAAACACGTGTTGCGCGGAGTCTCCCTTAAAAATCGGCGTGTGCAGCACACGCTCGTTGGACGCATTGATCAAGAACGTTAGTTCGTCCCGCACGGCTTTTTGTGGTAACGGGACAAGCTGGCACTTTACCCGGGCTTCAGCAGGGTTCTTGGCATTGAGCTGTTTGAACACCATGATGTGATTCTGCGCTTCCATGGTATGCGACACTCGGTAGTTTCCCTGAGGCAATAACACATCGCCCACACGGGTAGGTGCGGTGATCTCGATATTCCGGCTGTCGGAAACCCCGAATTGGTTCTGCTTGGCAATTGCGATCAGGCTCAGCCCGAGAACGCATATTCCAAGTACCGTCATGAATTTCACTGAACGCATACTCGCCTCCCTGATTAGAATCATGAAATAGGACACTATTTAGGTTAGGCGGGTCAGAGAGATTTCTCGGTGTTCTTGCTCACGGGCAAATGTGACTTCTGACCCTCAGGATTGTGCCGCGGGATAGACTCCAAGTACCTTCACACGCTCGGTCACTTCGCTTAACTCACGCAAAGCCTGGCGCGCAATTTTTTCATCCCCGCATTGGAGGTCGGCGAAGAAACTGTACTGCCACGGTTTGCCCCGTATCGGACGTGACTCGAGCTTCGCCAGATCGATTCGGTTCGCGGCAAAAATGCCCAGCACACGATGCAGAGCTCCTGGCACATTCCGAACGACAAAAGCCAGCGAAGTCTTATCAGCTCCGGGTAAGATTCGGCGTCTTTTTTGGACCAGCAGAAACCTGGTGTAGTTCCGCTTGTCGTCCTCGATCTCCGACGCAAGAACTGCGCCCTTGTAAACCGCCGCAGCCTGGCGCCCTGCTATTGCCGCCGCATCCCTCATTCGGGTCGCGACGACGTGCTTTACACTTCCGGCTGTGTCATAGAAGGGCACGGGCTCAATCGAGGGATTGCGGCGGAAAAACTCGCGACATTGATCCAAAGCTACCGGATGGGAATAGGCACGCCGTATATCCTTTATGCTCAAGCCCTTGGCAGCGATCAGGTTATGCACAATTCTCAAGCGCAGTTCGCGTTGAATGAAAACGGTGCGTTCCAACAATAGGTCGAAGTGCTCTGCGACCGAGCCGGCCAGCGAATTCTCAATGGGAATCACCGCGGCTCGAACCGAGCCGCGGTCCAGCAGATCAAAAACCTCCAGTGACCGCGCGCAAGGGACAATTGTGCATCCGGCAACCATTCGCTTGGCTGCCTCGTGGCTAAAGGAACCGACCTCGCCCTGAATCGCGATTTTCATGCAGTGGGGGTGAGCGCTGCCTCACTAGCGAGGTTCTTGTTCAGAACCAAGGCATCGACGCCGTTGGAGTAGTAACGCGGGTAAGTTCTCAGGACCGCGTATCCGTGGCGCTTGTAGAAAGCCAGAGCAGACGAGTTATCAACCGCAGTCTCCAAAGCCACGGTCCGGCAGTGAAGGGACCTCAGACGCTTCTCGGCTACAAGGAGTAACTGTGAACCCAGGCCGAAGCGCCGGTTTGCTGGCAGCACATCAATGCTGATGATATGCCCTACCCCTCGGTTTCCTTCCGCCACGATAAAGCCAACTATGGCAGCGGCGGTATCGATCGTGCCTTCGGCCCTTTCTGCCACAATGGTGAAGGCCCCTTGACGCCGGATATAGCTGGACAGCTCCCGTCGCGAATAAGCAATCCCGGGAGCAAAACATCGCTGATCAATTTCCCACAGCGTCCCGAAGTCCTCGGGGCGGAAGTCGCGCAACATAAATTGCACTTCGTCATTGTATCCGGATGCCGGACTTCCCGCGTTAGCGCTTGCAGCAGATAGGCTTCCAGCCTGTGAAAAAAAACTACTCCGAGACGGTTGCCTGGGTAGCACCCCGAGCCGTAACATTCGCATCTGAGGAAGGTTGTGGGGCGCTTGTTGCTCATCGACGTAGTCGCCGCGGCGGTGATGGTCGGAGTCTGGTATTTTTTGTTCGCCCGCTATAACCGCCGGAAGGGGACTCGGGCCCTGCGCTGGGTCGAGGTGGCGTGCTCGAGTCGCGCCCACATAGTGGAAGCACACTGGATTGGCGCATCCCGCTTACAGGCCCATCTTCGATTTGCAGCCCATTTCTTCGAGAACGCGAGAGTCACCATTCGCCTGCTTCCTCGGCCGATTCCCATCCAGTGGTTGCTTAGCCGCTGGCACAATCAGCGGGAAACGGTCACTTTTGAGGCTGATCTGGACTATGTACCCGGCATTCGGCTCGAGGTTTGCCGCCATCGCTGGCTGACTCATCGCACCGGCAGGGTCAGGAATGGAGCGAGCAATTGGGTCGTTTCTCGCCCCGGCCCGGTCGTCCTGACTACTTCCACGCAATGGAGACGGGAATTGCCCCCCATCGTACATACCTTGATGACGTCGCGTGGGCACGATCTGATCAGCGTGCGCTTCGGCCCAAACTCACCACACCTGGCCGCTACGATCGATTTAGAGGCACTGTCCGGCGAGGAAGCGGCCGCTAGTTTTCTGGGAGTCGTGCGTGATCTCGCCGCTGGGGCGTCCACCTCGCGGCAGTAACGCTGCGCCCGCGCAGGTGTGAAAGGATTGTTTTCCCCACCTTGTTGTGATGGCGGCCAATCTCTATTCCATAGCGGCTTCCGGCGTGCTCGCTCTACATTTGGTTTTTGTTCTTTGGGTAATCTTTGGCGCTCTTGTCGCTCATCGGCGTCCCGTCCTCCGATGGCTTCACATTCTCAGCCTGATCTGGGCGATCATTATCGAGTTATTCCCGTGGTCATGTCCGCTCACTCTCTTGGAAAACTGGCTCGAGACGCGGGCCGGAGTGGAACCTTATCAGGATGGCTTTCTCCTGCATTATCTTGACGCGCTCGTGTATCCCAACATTTCTGCCCTGGTGCTCACGATCGCCGGAGTTGTGGTTTGCATTCTGAACTTTGTCTTCTATGGCCTTGTTTTTGCCCGATCAAGAGCACGACGGCTTGCATTGAAAAAAGCGGTGGAACGATAGCATTCCAGTACCTCCGCCGTTGCAGTTCAGTTCTTTTTCGGTTCAGCCACAAAACGGTATCCGATCCCTCGCACCGTCAGCAGATGCTCTGGCCTGGAGGGATCGTCTTCAATATAGCGACGTAACCGAACAATAAAATTGTCGATCGCGCGCGTGTCCGTGTCTTCGTGCAACCCCCACACGTCCTCCAGGATGGATTTTCGAGAAACCGCCTGTTCCTCGCTACGGATCAGGTAGCGAAGAAGCTCTGCCTCCATTAGCGTGAGCTTGATGATGTTCCCGTTGACCCGTAGCTCTAATTTTCCAAAGTCGATGACTCGACCGTCAAAACAGACGACCTCGTATTCCGCCGATCCATTGGCTTCCTCGCGTTGCCTGGAAAAACGAGAGCTGGGCGCAAGGTTCAGGCGCGACCATTCGCGCCGCCGCAGCAGACCTTGCAGGCGCGCGAGCAGAATAGGCAATTCGAAAGGTTTCGGCAGATAATCGTCAGCGCCCGATGCGAATCCTTTGAGCACATCTTCAGGGCGGCCTCGTGCAGTCAGCATCAGCACGGGCACGAAATTTTTGGCGGCTCTTAATTCAGCCACCACCGCGAATCCATCCTTACCGGGCAGCATGACGTCGAGCACAACCGCATCGAAATCCTCTCGTTGTCCCGTCTCGCGTTTGCCAGCATGGGATGATCCCAAGAGTCGTTGCAACGCACTTTCGCCGTCGCTGACAACCTCAACCGTATGCCCTTCAGCCTCTAAATTGAATCGAAGCCCAGTCGCGAGATGAGCTTCGTCTTCAACGATCAACACCCGGCTCATACCAGACTCCGAGGCAGCTGCAGCACGACCGTGGTCCCGGTTCCTTCGCCCTGGCTTTTCGCGAAAACCCGTCCGCCGTGCTTCTTGGCAATTGAGCGAACGATGAACAGCCCCAGTCCAGTACCTTTTACGTGGGCCAGCGAACGGTTGGGCACTCGATAGAAGCGTTTGAAAACGCGTTTCAATTCTGCCGGAGGAATGCCAACTCCGTGATCACAAACCGTGAGCGCGAGGTGTTTCTCATCCGGAGCCTCGATGCGTACCGCCACATCCACCTGCTGACCCGAGTATTTGATGGCGTTATCCAGCACATTGGAAACCGCGGTCCGGAGCTCCTCCGCATCGCCGCTGACGATCGCGGGATTTCCGCTTCCCAAAGCCTCGAATTTCAGCGCTTCGGTCGGGAGATGATGTCCGTTGCGCGCGACTTCCACGCAATCTGCCACCAAGTGTGCAAAATCAATCTGCGACCGTTCACCACCTCGGCGCTTCTGCCCTGCTATGCCTGCTTTCAACACCTGCTCGACCGTCCCCAGCAGACGATTACTGTCGTCCAGCATGAGCCGGTAAAACTCGCGCCGCTGGCTTTCCTCGACGTTCCGATGCTGCAATGTTTGGAGATAAAGTCGAATCGACGTAATCGGCGTTTTTAGCTCGTGCGTCACGGCGTTAATGAAGCTGTCGTGTTGTTCGTTACGACGGATTTCGCGCAACAAGAAAATGGTATTCAGAACCAAGCCGGCCGAGATGGCTCCAAAGAAAATGACTCCGAGGAAAACTTTGATACCTTCCCGCCAGTTGAGAATAATCCAGCCCATGCCTACCGCGACCGCAACCCCGGCCAGGCTTACGCCTACAACCAGGAACGTGATGGCCGCCTTGCGTCTGCTGGTAATGCGCATGGGCCGATTTTAACGCGTCAGGACGACGGCCCGTGCCCCAAGGTCCTATCATCGTCAGTACCTCAATGGGTGCAGTCATTTCCATGCTTCGCGGTATCGACGTTGGCGGACACAAGCAGACCGTCTAGGACAGAACCCACCACTTCTCCCAGAACGGACTTTGCCAGGTATCACGGTCAGCAATTGCCCGGCGGTATACAATGCGGTGCGCTTTTCACACGAAGGGAATTTCGCTTTTGCGATTACATCTAGGAGCCGAATCGAAATGACGGGACGCCGCACTTTTCTCCGTACCGCCGCTGGAGCCGCTGCGCTGACTCTCACCTCTCGACTCTCCTCTTACGGCCGGACTCGCAAGCTGGAATTGGCCGCCACCGTCTCTGGTGCCGAACTTCCGGATCGCCTTCCGCCAGATTGGTACCGCCGCAAGATTGGCCAGGTCCAGCAGGAGATGGCAAAGCGCAAGCTGGACGCAGTCGTTCTGCTCAGTGCCACAAACGTCATCTACACGACCGGTTATTTCCACTTATCGACGGAGCGCCCGCTCGCGGCCCTAATTCCCAAGTCTGGCGATCCCGCTCTCTTTGTCCCCGATCTCGAATCCGATCAGGTCAAGCTTTGGTGGGTCAAAGATTACGAAGCCTACTTCGACTATCCCGGCCCGGTGAATCGGGTTCGCTGGATTTTCGAACGAGTGTCAAAGCGCGGATTTGACCGCAGCCGTATCGGTATCGAAGAAGCAAAGCCGAGCCGTCTGAAAGAAATCAAGCTGGGAGCGCCTAAAGCCGAGATCGTAGAGGCAGGTGATTTGGTCGAGAACATGCGCTGGGTCAAAGACGAAGACGAACTCAACGTGATGCGCCGCGCCATGTACTTTGCCGACTTCACTGTCCAGGCCGCACGCGAATTCGTGCAAACCCACGGCAGCGTGACCGAGGACCAGATCTTGAAGGCCTCCTCCGATGCCGTAGCCGACAAAATGTCCGCTCAGCTGAAGGACGTAGTCGGAGTGCAGATAGAGGCGCCTTTCGGCGGGCTCGTTCCTTTCGGGAAGCGTTCAGCCTTCCCGCATGCAGTGCCCAGCAAGGACCACCTTAGGACTGGGGATGCCCTCATTCTCAGTTACGGGGCAACGGTCGGTGGGTACAACGTCGAATGTGAGCGTTCGTTCTCCGTCGGCCAGCCGAGCGAGCATGCCAAGCGTCTCTACGACGCCATGCTCGCCGCACACGATACCGCGGCCGCGAACATGAAAGAGGGCGTCGTTGCGGAAGAGGTCGACAAGAGCAGCCTCGACCAGATTCGTAAGGCGGGGTTCGAAAAGTTCCTGAGACATCGCACCGGCCATGGGATTGGGCTTGAAGGACACGAGGCCCCCTGGATCGCCGAAGGCGACAAAACCCTTCTGAAGCAGGGCATGACTTTCAGTTGTGAACCGGGCGTCTACGACCCCGATTGGGGCGGCTTCCGCCACTCGGACACCGTGATCGTGCGCAAGGATAAGGGCGAAATCATGAACTCGTATCCCACGCGCTTGCAGGACATGATTATCGAGATCTGAGCTTACAACGAGCTCATATTCGCCAGGAACTCGCCGTTCGACTTGGTCTTGCTCAATTTATCGATCAGCAGTTCCATCGCTTCAACCGGCGATAGCGGGTTCAGAACTTTGCGAAGCACCCAGATGCGCTGCAGGTCTTCCTTGGGAATCAAGAGCTCCTCTTTTCGTGTTCCGGAACGCTGAATGTCGATGGCCGGGAAGACGCGCTTGTCGACCAGCTTGCGCTCCAGAATGATTTCCGAATTGCCGGTGCCCTTGAATTCTTCGAAGATTACATCGTCCATGCGCGATCCTGTGTCGATCAGCGCAGTCGCAATGATTGTCAGCGAGCCGCCTTCTTCAATGTTTCGCGCCGAGCCGAAGAAACGCTTCGGACGTTGCAATGCATTCGAATCCACGCCGCCAGAGAGGACTTTACCGCTCGGCGGAACAATCGTGTTGTAGGCTCGCGCCAGACGCGTGATCGAATCAAGCAGAATCACAACGTCGCGCTTGTGCTCGACCAGTCGCTTGGCTTTTTCGATTACCATCTCGGCGACTTGCACGTGACGCGCAGCCGGTTCATCGAACGTTGAGGAAATCACTTCGCCTTTGACTGAGCGCTGCATGTCGGTAACTTCTTCCGGCCGCTCGTCGATGAGCAGAACCATCAGGACAACTTCTGGATGGTTCGTGGTAATTGAGTTGGCAACGTTCTGCAGCAGCATGGTCTTGCCGGCGCGCGGAGGCGATACGATCAAACCGCGCTGTCCTTTTCCAAGCGGAGTCAGCAGATCCATGACCCGGGCGCTGACGTTCTCGCGAACTGTTTCGAGTTTTACGCGCTCCTGCGGATACAACGGCGTCAAGTTGTCGAACAGAATCTTATTGCGCGCTTCGTCGGGCGATTCGAAGTTCACCGCCTCGATCTTCACCAGCGCGAAGTATTTTTCGCCTTCATGCGGTGGCCGCACCTGCCCGCTGATGGTGTCGCCGGTTTTGAGGTCGAATTTGCGAATCTGCGACGGCGAAACATAAATGTCGTCCGGGCCGGGCAAATAGTTATAGTCGGGCGAGCGCAAGAAGCCGTAGCCGTCGGGCAAGATTTCCAGCACGCCCTCGGCAAAGATGTGGCCTTCTTTTTCGCTCTGCGCCTGAAGGATCTTGAAGATCAAGTCCTGCTTGCGGAGTCCGCTAGCTCCAGGGAGGTCCAAGGATCGGGCGATCTTGGTCAACTCCGTAATGTTCTTTTCTTTCAGTTCTGCGATGGTCATTGGTTAATTCACCTGCGAAGGGAGATTTTCAAAAGGGAGGTCACTCTAAAGGAAAGATCCTACAAAAGGCAGGCGGACGGGTCTGACTAAGCAGCCCGCCGTTGTGCCTCAGCAAAATGCTCCGGTTCCGACAGAACCGTCTGCCGTTCCGAGCTTGCAATCCGGTCCAAAACCTCGTTCATGGTTTCCTGGATTCTGGTATTTGGTTTGTGAAACTTACGGGTAGCCTTGGAAGCAAGCTGGCACAGCATATACCGGTTCCGCAAAGTATGTAAAGCATCAAAAACGCGATCAGAACGCATGGTTTTCACTTAACTCTCCTGACTGAGCCGACCAGCCAAGCACCCACCTTTTTGCCCCACGCGGGCATAACCAGAGTATGCAAGAAACTCATTCCAGATGGGTTGTACGGGAAAGCTCTGGTACTTGTATAGATGCTCCGCAGCAGCCGGAAGTTTCTCACTTTTTGGATAGGCTGCGGTTGCCAGCGGAGGCTCGTCCGCAGGAATACGCCTTCGGAACGCTATACCCTACGTCAGATTGAACGCCGCGTCAAGTAAAACTTGCGATCGGGTTGTGCCGTCTTGCCAGCTCCGCTTTTGGGCCAGATTTCGCCAGCTTGCCGACGCCGGTTTTCAACACGCTAGAGGAAAAGTTGTGAGAGGGCCTGGTTACAGACGTTACCGAGACAAGCGGAGGCCGCACCATCTCTGCCAATAAGCCCGACAAAGTTCCGGCGATTGCCGCCGTGAACTCCGCCAATACTTTCCTGGATAACAAGTCGAGCAACGCTGTGCATGATGGCAAAATCGCGCAAGATTAAACTGCAGGTCACTGCCGCAACCGGCGACCCTCCTCCTCATGGGTACAACAAGAAGGCATATCTGGCCCCTGAACGTTGAGCAGCGTTTTGGGTAACCAGACAGTAATCAATTGAGGTCCCGGAACCTCTCGCCGGGAACGGGGCAGCAGCGGATCACCCGTTCACGTTTCACCAAAATCTAGCTGCTATAGCCGCCAGTTTTGTCATGCTGAGGTCACCGAGTTGTAATTTCTCTTTTACAAATTGACATGCTCGCGCAACTGCGAGAGCCCTGTCGTTGTTACGCCATAGTGTCAAAAATGCAACACCCTGTTGTCAAAATAGGAACCGGATTTCCTCGCGTTTTCAACTGAAACCGTATATGCTTGTCGGGAAAAATCCAGCTACGTTTCAAAATCTTAGACCGCACTGAACATCGCGTGAGGGGCGCATGCAGCAGTGTAGAGGTTTGCTATGCCCGTGGCAGTTGAGACCGTTCAGGTTTTTATCTTGGCAGAAAATCGGCTCTTGCGCGAAGCGCTTGCCCGTATTCTGAACAAGAAAAACGACATTAACGTAGCAGGCTCGTCCGCATTTACCCCTGATATCGTCCATCAGATTGCACAAGCCGCTCCCGACGTCTTGCTTTCGGACTCGGCGGCCCTCGCTCTTTCCGACCTGCGCCTGGTACCGGAGGTACGTACTGCGGTTCCGGGACTCAAAGTAGTAATGATCGGCATGGATGCTGAGCCGGAAATTTTTTTGCGTGGCGTGCGCGACGGGATTGTGGGTTATATCCTCAAGGACGCTTCTGCTATGGAAGTGGCTACCAGCGTCCGCTCAGTCGCGAGTGGAGAAGCCGTTTGTCCACCCTCACTTTGCCTTTCTCTGTTCGAGCAAGTAGCTCAGCAAAGTGTTCAACCCGGGCATTTTTTCATGAAGCACAATCTCGGTCTCACCCGCCGGGAACAACAGCTCGTGCATATGATTAGCCGAGGTTTGACCAACAAAGAAATTGCCACCCAGTTAAACCTCTCTGAGCAGACGGTAAAAAATCACATCCATCGAATGTTGCGCAAACTCGGAGCCAATGATCGTCTCGCTGCCGTGGAGTTATGTCGCTTGCCGCACGTGGTGGCGTGAAGCGATTTGGAGATCGAGTTCCCAACAGTACTTTTTAGGTACTCAGCGGCATTCTGCACCCTCCGCTTGTGGCACTGTAGTGGTACTTTCGCGATGTGTTCATTAGGCCGGATTTGTGTCTTACGTTTTTTCCCGGAATGAGAGAGACTTCGCCGCACGGAGACAAAATCGTGCAAAAGGTCAGAGTATTGGTCGCAAACAGGCCCAGGCTGATGAAAGATTTGGTTCTTGCCACGATTGGAGATCAGCCCGACATCGAAGTTGTTGGCCAAGCCGAGGACGACGCCGAGATCACGGAATTAGTTGAGCGTACGCGTCCCGACTACCTGATCATCGCGCTCGAGGAGCCGGAGAGCCGGCCGGGCTTGAACGGCTTCTTGCTCGGGCGCTATCCGCATCTCAAGATTCTCGCTCTGGCCGCTGAGCGCAATAGCGGCATTTTTTATTGGGCTTTCGTCGACATCCGTTCCATGCGTATTGAATCGTCGGAGCAGAGCATTCTCAGCGTGCTACGAAACAAACCTGAGTTGGTGGTGAACTAATTTACGCAGTCATAAACCGCAGGCGAATGGATTGGAAAATCTTCGGTTTTCAACTGAATGCACGGCGCGGCAGCGGCTGGTGTCGGCCGGCTGGAGTTCTTCGCAGCCGGTGTGTTCCGCTACTTTGCCGTGCGCTCAGGGTTTGGTCAGGCCATCAGGGCGACATTCGGTTCTGAGCGCCAGACGCTCGTAGTGGCTGTTGTAGAAGTATGCAAAACAGGGCTTAGCTCACATTCCCCTGTAAGTGAGGTGGCGAAGCTGTAGGTAGGCCACGATGAACCACGCTGAAACTGCAGAGGAAATACTCGAACCCTTGACAATGACTCGCTCCGGGGCCAGTGAGGAGTTGTCAAACTCGCTTCACGTGCATTGGTATGCCGCCTACGTCTGCGCGCGACACGAGAAGCAAGTTGTGTCGCAACTGCAGGAGCGCAAGATTGCCTGCTTTCTGCCTGTGTACCGTAGCCTTCGACGCTGGAAAGACCGGCGCAAGGAACTGGAACTTGTTCTTTTTCCAGGTTACGTCTTTGTTCATCTTGATTTAAAGGACCGCCTGCGCGTTTTGCAGCTGCCCAGCGTAGTTCGTTTCGTCAGCTTCCATGGACATCCCGCGCCTTTGCCGGATTCCGAGATTGAGATTCTGAGCAAGGGACTGGCTAGCGGAATCCGTGCAGAGCCACACCCTTACCTAAAGGTTGGTCACCGGGTACAAGTCAGATCAGGACCGCTAGCGGGGGCGCAGGGCATACTACAGCGCAAGAAAGACAAGTTTCGCGTCGTGCTCTCTATTGATCTGATCATGCGTTCGGTGGCGGTCGAAGTCGACGAAGCCGACATCGAACCCTGCTAAAGACTTTTAGGGCTACAACTGAGCTTTTCCTCTTGAGCAATTGGGAAGTTTCCTACTAATCGTGAGGTGTTTATGACTGGCATGCACAGCGTAAGGCTGCGCACAAGGACTATTGCTTTCCTTCTTAGCTTGCTGCTCTGCCGCGACCTGGCCTGGAGCCAGCAACCGGTTTTGCCGTACGCTCAAGCCAGCGCCATTGACCAGAGTCACTCTCGCGCAGAACAGGAAGCCGAGGATTTAGTCTCGCTTTCCGCCGACAAGATTGTCTCAATTCTGCAAGAGGAACCGGGGCTGCTGTTGCAGGTGAAAAAGGCGCTGGTCAGGAAAGCCTTTGACCAAGGCAGAGTCCTTGACCCGAACGACCTCACGGACGATGCTCTCTTTCGTTTGATCCGCGAGGACCAAAACGTACGCGTAATTGCGACCCGGGAGATCGAAGATCGCCAATACATCAGGGCCAAGCCTACTCGCGAAGAACTAGCGCGTAATCTGCCCTGCCGTGCTCCGATTCCGACCGGTAAAGACGCGCCGAAACTCCCCGATCAGCCCAAAACCAAGACTGTTTTCTCGCAGGAAGACGCGTATTGGACGCTGCATCAAGATGACTTGGATTGCTATCTCACGCAGTATCTTCCAGGCGGTAATGCGCAGTCCCTGTATGAGCAGCCCAGTACTGGGCAAGCGCAGCAGCAGTTTCCCGCCATGCAGTATCCCCAGCAGCGATATCCACTGCAATATCCCTTCCAGCAGTATCCAGAACAAAACTACCCGCAGCAAAACTACCCGCCATCGCAGTACGGACCACAAGGTCAGCCTTTGACGCCGCAACGGCAGCTTGAGATGGCCGAGATGCGCTCTGGTGATTATTTCGGCAATGACAGTGACGAGGCTCAAATGGCAGGCCTTCAGGTGGAAGAACTTCCGAGCTTGCTCAGCGCCAGTCAGACGGCCTTCTCTCCCGGCATCTCGAAAGGAATGCCCGGAGCACGGTCGGGGTTTGCGGGTTCCGGTTTATCGGGACTTACCCTGCCGCCATCCTTAGGAACAGGCAGTTCCCCTTTGTCGTCGCTCATGACCAGCAAAGACACTGCAAACCAGTTGGGAACGCAGCAGTCCCGCTTCGCCAACCAGATGTACCCTTCTTACCCTTACTATGTTCCGCCAAAGCTCGCCCAGCAACCTAAGCTTCGTCATCGGCCTAATCCCTATGCGGATGTTCCTTCACTCTACGACCTCTATGCTCAGTACTTGCGACGATCACCAAAGTTGGAGCGCTTCGGAGAAGACGTTTTCGAGAACGGGAGTGGAAACCTCGATGAACTCCCCATGGACATGCCGGCCGGACCCGATTACGTCGTGGGCCCGGGAGATGGGCTGACGATCAATCTTAGCGGTGGTGTTTCGCAGCGGCTGCAGCGTACGGTCGATCGTGAGGGGAGAGTAGCGCTTCCGGAAGTAGGCGCGATCGAAGTTTCAGGCAAGAATCTTGGCGACGTACAACATTTGGTGCGTACGGCCCTGCGCAGCCAGTTTCGAGACGTTGGTGCGGATGTTTCTCTTTCTCGTATTCGTACCGTCCGGGTTTATGTCGTCGGCGATGTGGAGCGACCGGGCGCGTACGATCTGAGTGCGTTGTCGACACCGCTAAATGCGCTCCTCATGGCGGGAGGTCCGACTTCTAACGGCTCCCTTCGCCTACTGGATCACAATAGGGGAAAGCAACTTATCCAAACGGTTGACATATACGATCTTCTCCTCCATGGAGTGACCGGCAATATGCAAAGACTCGAGGCCGGCGACACCATCGTCGTACCGCCTTTGAAAGGGGAAGTAACCGTCGAAGGCATGGTGCGTCGGCCGGCAATTTACGAATTGAATGGTGAGAAGAGCTTGGCCGAAGTTTTGCAACTGGCGGGTGGGGTGTTGCCAACGGGCACATTGCGTCACGTCGATGTGGAGAGGGTGGAGAGTAACGAGACTCGTACCATGCTGCGGCTCGATATACCCGAGAACAACAATCAGCAGCAGATCACGCAAGCACTAGAAGATTTCAAAGTGCAGGACGGAGATAAAGTAAAAATTTCTCCAATCCTTCCGTACGCTGACAGGACTGTTTACCTCGACGGCTATGTCTCCCGCCCTGGCAAGTTCGCATACCAGGATGGCATGAAAGTTACCGATCTCATCAAGTCATACAAAGACCTGTTACCGGAGCCCTCCATCGCTCATGCGGAGATCATTCGGTTGGCAGGGCCGGACTACACTCCGCAAGTACTGGCCTTCAATCTTGGCGACGCGCTTGCCGGCAAGGATCAAGATTTGCTGCTGAAGCCGTTTGACACGGTAAGAGTGTTCAGCAAATACGATTTTGAGGATCCGCCAATCATTACGATCACCGGCGAAGTGCGAGACCCGGGAGATCATCTGACCAACGGCACGCCTCGTCTGCGAGATGCGATTTATCTGGCAGGCGGAACTACTCGCGATGCTCTTCTCGACGACGCTCAGGTCTACCGCAAGACGAGCGATGGCAAACTTCAAGTGATCAGCGTAGATCTGAAAAAGGCGTTCGATGGCGATGAGAAGTACAACCTCGTCCTTGAACCGAAAGATCGGGTTTTTGTGTATCGGGATCTCAACAAAGTGGACCCCCCGATGGTAACGATTCAAGGGGAAGTCGCTCGACCCGGCAAATATCCTCTCGGCCAGAACATGACTGCCGCCGAGCTGGTTCGGGTGGCAGGAGGGTTTAAACGTGGAGCCTATACCGAAGAAGCCGACCTCACGCGCTATGAAGTGTCGCAAGGCACCAAGGTTGTGAGTGACCACGTGAATGTGCCGATTGCTAAAGCTATGCTCGGCGAAGCTGACGCGGATATTCGTTTGCGCGATGGTGATGTGCTAAACATCGGTGCGATCTCGGGCTGGCAAGATATTGGGGCGACGGTCCAGATTAAAGGTGAAGTCACACATCCCGGTGGCTATGGTATTCAGCCAGGTGAGCGCCTCAGTTCAGTCATAACTCGGGCCGGAGGGCTCCTTCCGACTGCTTACCCGTACGGAGCCATCTTTGAGCGGGTTGAATTAAGACAAATTGAAGAGAAGAATCGGGCTGAGTTGATCGAGCGTATTCGTGCCGAAGAGCAAGAGGTAAAGATTGTTCCTGATATGGATGCGGATGATCAGGCACAGGCGAAATCGACCGTACTGGAGTACAGAAAGACTATCCAAAATCTCGAGAACACACCACCTGCTGGCCGCCTGGTAATACATATATCTTCCGATCTGAAACGATGGGCGAACACTCCGGCCGATATCCAGCTGCGGGCGGGTGATACGCTCTATATTCCCAAGAGACCCAGCATGGTACTGGTGGATGGTTCGGTATACAACCCGACCGGGGTCACCTACAAACCAGGGAAGAATGCGGGGTGGTACCTGAAACAAGCCGGTGGTCCGACTGCGATGGCAAATAAAAAGGACACCTACGTGATTCGTGCAGATGGTTCCATTGTTGGAGGGCCCGGCGGCATACTGAGCGGTGGCGTAGAAAACGCGGAATTGCGTCCCGGCGATATGGTGGTGGTGCCAGAAAAGATCTACGTGTTTAATAACCGGTTCAAATCCACGTTGGCGATTGCTCAGATTGCCGCATCCATTGGTTCAGCGATCGCTATTTCGGCCTATTACGCGACCCACTAACCGCTCTGTGTGAACGCAGATTTTGCCTCGTGTTTGAATCGGTTCGAGGGTCGATTGGAAGGACGAACAAATGGTGCTGCTTGGGAATCCTGCTCCTCAGCGCTTGCTTATGTGTGTGTCAGTCGAATAGCACTAGTAACGCTGAACCTAATGCGGTGAAAAAATCTGCGACTGTTTTATCTGAGCATTCGAGCCTACGTCCCGACTCCGAAAAAGATGTGCACAACGGCTGGCTCGATCCCGGCAGCGACCCGGAAAACCGACTGGTTTCTCCGTTCCTTAAGCATATTGCGCAGGACCAGCAACAGTTCTGGACGGCGCCTGCGCGTTTCAAAGTGCAGGATCTCAAATGGATTGCTCCCTTCGCTGGAGTTACTGCCGCTTTCATCGCCAGTGATAGCTGGTGGGCAAAACAGGTGCCAGCCAGTCATGTCTCAACCAGCAAGACAATTTCAGATTACGGTGCGTACGCCTTGATCGGTCTCGGCGGAGCGTCTTTTCTCCTCGGACAGGTGAAACACGATGATCATCTGTCCGAAGCCGGACTGTTGGGGGGCGAGGCTGCGATCGATGCAACGGCGGTTGCCTATGCTTTTAAGGAAACTACGCAGCGCCAGCGTCCATTTCAGGGAAACGGTAACGGCAACTTCTTCACAGGCGGAAGCTCATTTCCTTCGGAACATGCGGCGATTGCATGGTCCATAGCAAGTGTGTGGGCACATGAGTACCCAGGGTGGTTGAGCCAAGCGGCGGCATACGGATTGGCCACCACTATCAGCGCTACCAGGGTCACTGCCAAGCAACACTTCCCTGCTGACGCGATTGTCGGCAGTGCTCTTGGTTGGTATTTCGGTCGGCAAGTCTACCGCTCTCATCATGACCCGGAAGTGGGCGGCTCGGGATGGGGTAACCTTTTCGACGACAAAGCCGGCGGGAAGACACGAAACCCTGATTACATGGCGTCACCGTATGTGCCATTGGACAGTTGGATATACGGAGCAATCGAACGCCTCGCTGCTCTGGGGTACATTCATAGCGTTTACCTCGGCATTCGTCCTTGGAGTCGAATGGCATGCGCACACATGATCGAAGAGGCGGGAGAAAAGCTTGGTAAGGATGGCGAAGAAGGGGGAGATGCGGGTCGACTCTACCGGACGTTAACGGATGAGTTCGCGACGGAGGCTGCGCGCCTGGATGGAGATCCCAACGTCGGTGCCCGTGTGGACTCGATTTACACGCGGGCGACGGGAATTTCTGGTACCCCGCTAAGAGACGGATATCACTTCGGTCAGACCATCATCAACGACTATGGCCGACCTTACGGGTCAGGTTTTAACAATGTAACGGGAGTGACAGCTGACGCTGAAGCTGGTCTGGTGGCATTTAGCTTCCAGGGCGAATACCAACACGCGCCGGCAATGCCCTCTGATTCGCTAGCGGTTCTGTCCGCGATTGCACTTGCAGACCAGACTCCACCGTTGCCAAACGGAACAGCAGAAGCTAATAAATTTCAACTATTGAACACTGCAGTCTTGCTGAAGTTGGGGAATGTCCAGCTTTCTTTCGGCGAGCAGAGTGCGTGGCTTGGACCCGGAGAATCTGGCCCTCTTTTAGTCAGCAATAACGCCTCCCCTTTCCCCGCACTGAAGCTGGATGAGGTTTTACCGCATTACATTCCAGGATTCTCAAAGGTATTTGGTAAGGTCCGAAGTGAATGGTTTATAGGACAACTGTCAGGACAACATTGGGAGTTCTGCGTCGTATCCACCTGCAAGTCGTTTCCTGGCTATCCCGGCGTCGTGGGGCCCAATATTAGTCGCCAGCCGTTTATGCAGGGCGCAAAAATCAGCTTCAAACCTCATCCCGATCTTGAAATCGGGATGGGAGTATCAACAATGTTCGGCGGACCGGGTCTGCCCGTCACTTTCGGAAATTACTTCAGTACGTTTTATGTCCACACGCCGAACTTGGCAAAAAATCCCGGCAAGCGAGTTTCCGCCGCCGACATTGCGTTTCGAGTACCCCCTATTAAGGACTGGTTGACGCTGTACTTCGACTCCATGACCTGGGACGAAATCTCACCCATCGGATCCCAGCGCGCGAACATCAACCCCGGTATTTACATGCCAAAAGTCCCCAAGATTCCGAAACTCGATTTTCGTGCAGAGGGATTCAATATTTCCCGCACCACTGAATTCGTTCCCGGATGGGTTTACTACAACGGCGACCGTTATCGCTCAGGGTACACGAATGACGGCGTTCTGATCGGAAGCTGGATTGGAAGAGCCGGTCGTGGGGGGCAGGGGTGGCTGACCTATTGGTTGTCTTCCCGTAATAAGATTCAAGCTGGTTATCGCCTGCAAACCGTGTCACCTCAGTTTATAGAAGGCGGTCGTCTCGTGGACTATTCTGCTCAGGGAGACGTGCTGATCTCTAAGGACTTGTTGATTTCGGGAGTATTCCAATATGAGCAGTGGAGATTTCCGATAATTAATCCTAACCGGCAATCGGACATAGTGGCCTCCTTGCAGCTGACGTTTTATCCACATTGGTCGGCTCATCCTGCACAGCGGTAGTTATTTCCAATATGCATTGATGTCACTTTCTACAGAGCGGAAGGCTTTACAATGTCTGCTTTCTGTTGAAAAATTGATAGTCGGCACCTCCTCTATGACCTAGGCCCATTCAGCGGCGAGGTTTATGAGACACCATCAGTGGATCGGTCGAACCCAATAGCGCTAGATAACTTGAACGATGAGCAAGAACTTGTGCTTGCGCCCGCTATGCGAGACACCTTGGCGTCGGGAGCACAGCCCGAGCCACAAACGCTTTTAGCCCTCCGACTTTTTTGGGCGCAGCGGCTTTGGTTGGGTAAGGTGGTATTAGCGGGCGCGCTGATCGCGGCAATCATCGCGTTCCTTATTCCTCCCAATTATGACGCAACCGTGCAGCTGATGCCTCCTGAGAATGCAGCATTGTCAGGCACCGGCGGGGGGCTGGCGATGTTAGGGCTGTTGGCCAGCGAAAACAGCACGAGTTCCGGGTCTGGCGGTTCGTCCACTAGTAGCCTTGCCGGAACGGTCGGTGAGCTCTTGGGTGCACAGCGTCCTGGTGCTTTGCTTATGGGGATTTTGGGCAGCCGTACACTTCGAGACCGGCTTATCGATCGCTTCGACTTGCGCAAAGTATATTGGCGCAAGACTTATGCCGCGACTCGCGAGAAGTTGGCACTACACACGGTCGCCGTGGAGGATCGCAAGTCTGGCTTGGTTCGGATCACTGTAAATGATCACAATCGTGCCCGTTGTGTTGCTATGGCTCAAGCCTACGTGGAGGAGGTGAATCGCTTACTGGCTCAAGTAAACACCTCGGCGGCGGGACGTGAACGAGAGTTTCTTGGGGCGCGGCTGACGACTGTCCATGCGGAACTCATGGAGAATGCAAAGAAGTTGAGCGAGTTCGCATCACGAAATACGACCCTTGATCCTCAGGACCAAGGGAAAGCACTGCTCGACGCCGCCGCGGTCCTGCAGGGACAGGTGATTGCTGCGCAGTCTGAGCTCAGTGGGTTAGAGCAGATCTACACTAGCGACAACGTCCGCGTCCGTACTCTAAAGGCCAGAGTCGCCGAGCTGCAGCATCAACTCGACAACTTGGGAGGCAAAGGCTACAGCGGATCAGCGATGCTTGACCCCAATGCCCTGTATCCATCGCTGCGCCAGCTGCCTGTGCTTGATTTGCAGTACGCTGATTTGTATCGCCGGGTCAAAATCGATGAAACAGTGTTTCAACTGTTGACCGAGGCGTACGAATTGGCGCAGGTCCAGGAAGCAAAGGAAACTCCTAGCGTGAAAGTTCTCGATACAGCGCGCTGGCCGGAGAGACGGTCCGGGCCGCCTCGTACGTTGTTAACATCCTTAGGTGCATTGATAGGATTGGTTATCGGATGCGCATGGATTATAGGGAACCGGTACTGGAACGAACTTGATCCTAATGAGCCTTACAAGGCATTTCTTTGCCAGGAGGTGCTGCCCGTGCTGCCGCTCAAGTCAACTAAGGTCACCGGCTTTGTCCGCAAGATTGCCCCTCCTCTCAATCCCGAATCTTCCACCAATGGCCGAGGCGCTTGACTCCGTTTCGCACTGTTGTAGTTCGGTCCTGTCTTCATTGAGTCTTTAAGCAAAGTGCTGTCCGGCATGAGGCGCTCCGAAAGCTTCGTACTACTGAAAAACGCCGTGGCGAACGTGGCGCGGGGAAGTTCGGCGGCCATCGTAGCGGTTGCTTTGCCTCCTTTCTTGACTCGGTTAATGTCAACCGAGTCTTATGGCGCGTGGTCACTGGTGCTGCAGCTCAGCGCGTATGTCGGATACCTGGATTTTGGCCTGCAGACCGCGGTAGGACGATTCATGGCATACGCCACGGAGAAGCGAGACGAACGTCATAGAGATCGCATCGTGAGTACATCGTTGGCGGCCTTGGTCATCGCTGGCGTTTGTGGCTTGTTGGCCATTGCAGGTGGGGCAGCGGCTCTGCCACATGTTTTCCGCCAAATGCCCCTCGGTCTCGTGCGACAGACTCGTTTAGCCTTCGTGCTGGTTGGCAGTTCGCTGGCCGTTGGCTTGCCTGCATCTGTGTTTAACGGAGTCTTTGTTGGATTGCAGCGTTATGAAGTGCCGGCTGTTATTGTCGGGGGCTCGCGCATTATCACTGCAATCCTGCTGGTCTTAATGGTTAAGGATGGCGGGAATCTCGTAACTCTGGCGGCTGTTACAGCTGCAGTGAATATAGCCGCTTACTGTTTCCAATATCTGATGTATCGAAAATTGGCGCCCGTGATCCGACTTTCACCCAGTTTAGTTTCGAGAGAAACTGGTCGGGAACTTTTTAACTATTGCACAAGTCTGACTGTATGGTCATTCGCGACTTTGTTGGTCACAGGACTGGATCTCTTTCTGGTCGGTATCTTCGACTTTCATGCCGTAGCCTATTACACGGTTGCTGCTACGCTCATAGCCTTTATCCTGGGACTGCAGAACGCAATTTTTGGCGTTCTCATCCCGCGGGCTGCCGTGCTTGGTGCACGGCAGCAGCCTACCGAGTTAGGAAAACTTCTCATTTCCAGCACTCGCCTGGGAATGCTTTTCCTCCTGGCCTCCGGAATGCCCCTTCTCGTTGCTACTAGACCAATCTTGTCATTTTGGTTAGGCCATCTGTATGCCGAAAAAACGTTTGTGATTTTGCGGGTGTTGGTCGCGGCAAACATCGTGCGACTGTCCGCGCTACCCTACGCAATGCTACTCATCGGCACCGGTCAGCAACGGTTGGTAACCGTGACTCCTCTGGTAGAAGGAACCTCGAACCTGATCGTAAGCGTCGTTGCCGGTGCCTTGTTTGGCGCCATCGGCGTAGCCATCGGCACGGCTGTCGGTTCTGTAATAGGCATTTTATGTAATTTCTTTTACAACTTGCCCAGAACCCAGGTCATATCGGTGGATACAATTGAATATTTGAAGGATGGGCTGCTCCGGCCGTCGGCATGTCTTGTGCCGTGGGTGACAGTAATCATCTTTGAGTGGTTACTTCCGAATTCTGCCGGCGTGTTACGGAATCAGCTTCTTGCGCTAACTACGTTTTGCACTTTGATCACTATCTGGTTGTTCGGCCTCACCGAAGTCCAAAGAAGTCGACTGCTAACACGGCTCCGGTTGGTTGGGCAGTAAGGTTCACTGCTCGACTGCACGATTCGTATAGTCGCTGTCGCTGACAGTGAAATTTGCTGCTATTAAACGATTGGTGAAGGACATATGGTGGACGCCTCCTTCCGCGATTCAGGCTGGTTCGCAGTCTTATATCTATCGCCCTCGGCGCGTCGACGGTGCGCGTTTTATTAAGATGGGTGATCGCAGCTCGGTTGATAAATACGGTTGGCTGAGCGCCTTAGAAATGTACGCCGGTCGCTCTTACACCCCCTCCATCGTGCTGGGGGATGATGTACACATCGGTCGCTATTCGTGCTTAACGGCTATTTCTAAGATAGTGATTGATGATGGCTGCCTTCTAAGCGAACACGTTTACATCAGCGACCTGTCCCACGGCATGGATCCTGAGGGGGGACTGCTAGTCGAACAACCGCTGTGCAGCAAAGGTGGAATTCACATTGGTGCACATACCTTCATTGGATACAGGGCCTGCATATTACCGGGCGTAACTCTAGGCCAGCATTGCGTGGTGGGTGCCAATTCTGTCGTTACTCACAGCTTCCCTGACTATTCATTGATCGCCGGCTCTCCCGCGCGATTGCTAAAAAGATATTCGGAATCTGAGAAGAAGTGGGTGACCGTATCGGAACGCCAGTGATAAATACCCAAGCCAACAGTGAATATTATGCTGAGCTCCGGATGCCGATGCTATCTCTGGTCAGGGGCGTACCTCAGCGTGTCTTAGAAATTGGCTGTGCGGGTGGCCAGACGCTCAACTACCTAAAACAACGCGGCTCGCAATACACAATTGGAATTGAGTGTTCGCCGCCTGCCGCATCGGTAGCGAGAGATCGGGGAGTTGACCAGATTGTAATCGGGGACATCGAGAACTTAGAAACACCCTTCGAACCGGCTTCTTTCGATCTCATCGTGGTGGGACATGTGCTTGAACATCTCACTGACCCATGGGCGGTGTTACGTAAGTTAGCAATTTTGCTCAAGGAGGATGGCCAACTGGTGGGAGCTATCCCCAACGTTCGGCACCATTCGGTGTTGCTTCCGCTGTTACTGTTCGGTAAATGGCAATACCAACCCTCGGGGCTGTTGGATTGGACTCATCTGCGTTTTTTTTGCCGAACCAGCATTGTTAATCTCCTTGAAAGCACGGGCTTCAAAGTCGAAAAAATTGTTCCTGATTTCGGTCGTAAATCTCGTCTGGCCAATTCCTTAAGCCTGACCCTTTTCCAAGATTTTCTGTGTTTTGCCTACAATTTCTCTGCGAGACTAGCGACTCGGACCGGCAAAGACTTCCGTCCGCAAGAAGCGGCAAGGCTAACGGCATGAAGACAGCAGCTTGCACGATCATCTCGCGAAACTATCTCCCTTACGCGAAAGTTCTGCATGCTTCCATACGCGCGCACAATCCGGAATGCGATTTTTACGTTTTGATGGTTGATACCCCACATCCTTCCGACCAGAATCAAGAATTCGAGATAATTAACGTCCATTCTTTGGACATCCCAAATTTCAGCAGCGTTGCTTTCCGCTACAATCTTCTGGAACTCAACACAAATGTTAAGCCGACTTTCTTGTCAAAGTTACTTGCGGAAAGGGGCATCCCAAAACTCCTGTACTTTGATCCCGACATCTTGATATGTGATTCCCTCCAACCAATTTTCGCTTTGCTTGACCGTTGCTCGATCTTACTTACCCCGCATTGCACATCGCCCATAGAGGATCGAAAGCGTCCCAGCGAACAGGATTTTCTTTCGGCCGGTGCATTCAACCTTGGTTTCATTGGCCTCCGAAACTCGCTTGAGACGAAGAGTTTCTTGCAATGGTGGGAGAAGCGTTGTCTAGAGCTTGGATTTCAAGAACCGAGAACGGGATTGTTTGTCGACCAGAAGTGGATCAACTTGGTGCCTTGTTTTTTCGATTCGGTCCATATCACAAGGCACCTCGGCTGCAATATGGGCTATTGGA
>Ga0187780_10000599_pt1 | contig 26834 bp, 36 predicted proteins | sample 1015_Q2_SP10_20__FD_132429 | JGI IMG/M metagenome (GOLD analysis project Ga0187780, IMG submission 132429) | Tropical peat soil microbial communities from peatlands in Department of Meta, Colombia - 1015_Q2_SP10_20_MG | ecosystem: Environmental > Terrestrial > Soil > Wetlands > Peat | place... | reverse complement strand
ACGAATGGGCGACAACATCGGAGGCATCGCTGTCCACACGGCGGCGCGAATATGCGCGGCTGCCGGACCCGGGCGGATTCTTGTTTCCTCCACGGTCAAAGACTTGGTGGCGGGCTCGGGACTTCAGTTCGAGGATCAAGGGGTCCATTCTCTGAAGGGGCTTCCCGGGGAGTGGCACCTCTTTGAAGCTATCTTAGGGTGATTCGAGAGTAAGTCTTCCCACCGGTGGGTGCAGCACCGCTTGCACACTGCGCGACAGACGCAGACCCGGAATAGTATCCCGGACTCTTGCAGGACAATCGGCTAAACCCAGTCCGAGGCGATCTACTAGCTGAGGAGTGGCATCTGTAGTTTTCGATGAGTGGCACACACGAGCTGGTTCAACCGATCCTCGTTCCCAAGCGAGCGGGGAGATCTGGCCCAATTGACTCAATGGCAGTGAGATTGGCCTGTGTGAAAGTGGGCCAGGTCGAGGGTCGGATCCAGAGATTACGCAGGGTCAGTTCCGGATCTTTGTCCATTTCCAACTTCGAATACTGAAATACTAGCTTCAGGGCATCCTCGAAAGAGTCGTCGAGCTCGTGTCCAAGGGGTTTGTAGCTCTTAGGGAGGTTGTAGTAGTCAAGATAGATCCGCCTCAGGTTTGCGCAATAGTGTCTCAGCTTGAGAGAATCCACGTCCTTGACCGCGATGATGTGTTGTCGTCTCTTGAGAGAAATCCCGAGGATGCCGATGATAATCAAACCTGCGTACTTGGCCACGGAAGCCTTGGTAACGCGCGGGGCCTTTCTCTCTGACTCTCTGCGCCGGGTATAGCCCTGGTTCCACTTCCACTGGTCCAGAATATACCACAGTTGAACAGGCATGAGCAGGGCTTCGGGGCAAAAAGTGCGGTCGAATATTCGGTTGTAGCGAGCGTCATCTTCAAAGAGCTTTTTCGTGCTCGCGGTTGCGAACACGGGATCCGACTCCCAGAACGCGACAAATGCCTGAGCCACTTCCAGATTCGTGATCGGTCTGGGTTTGTCGAACTTCGTAACCAGAGTACGGTCTCGCTCGAGACGGCGATCCCATTCCTTCTTCTTTACCTCAAGGAAGAGATTCCAGTCTCTTTCAAAGGCCTGCTTGAGGCGGGCTTGCTCGAAATCCGTGGAATGAAGGTCGCGTCCGTCTACCGGGGTCTGGCTATTGGTATACTTTGCAATTCTGTGAGCAAGATCGAGACCAGATTCCGACCGAGGAGGTACCTTGATTACTCGCATCAAGACTGAGGCGTTCTGAAGTGGCGTAAGGTCGATCCCGGCTCGTTCCCACTCACGCGCGACTTGGGCAATCATGTAGGATGTCTGGCAGCCGTTGACAATCTGCATCTTTTCCGCAAGGACCACTTTGACGTCCTCCGGATCTTCATCTCGAGAGGTCACTTTGAAACTCTCACAGATTGCGGTGATCCCGTTGTTGTAGAGCCAAAAGTGGGGGCGCTCCGCGTCGTCTCCGATGGTAGCTCGAATCCCAATGTTGCGAGGAGCTTCGAGAAGGGGAACGCGTAGATTGCGCGAAAACAATGCCAGGTCGTGCTTCCGGACCAGCTTAGTGATCTCCGAAAGGGGAACGTCCACCACAATTGCTTGCGCATCTTCAGTGGAAAAGCGATGCTCCTCGCCTTTGAAACGAAACTCAACCTGGGCAGGTGGCGGCGTATCGCCTGCTTCTAGGTTACTGATGTACAGATTGTAGAGTCTCTTGGCGTCGTAAATCTCGAAGCTGAGTTTGCCACGGTGTAGATCGCGAAGTTCTTGGTTCAGGTTCTTGACGTAGTCCTTCAGGTCGTCAGAGGCAACGCCCGCGATCAGAACGACGAAAAGTCCGGAGTAACCCTGACCTATCGTGAGATCCGTAAGTTGGTCGCGAATATTCTGAAGTTCGGGTCGAACCGGCTTGGCTGAGTCGGAAGTCAACCATACAAGGCCCTTATGCAACTGCTCCGCAGGCTCAGGCCCAAACGTCGTCGAACCTCGCAAGTCTTCGGGACATTTCGACTGGGCCACGAAATATGCCCCTTCCAAACTGCGAGGTCTATCGCGGTAGGATTTGTCGAACCATGCTCCGTCGATCCCCTTGTCCTTTCCCTCTTCGGTCACCGCGGAGCGAATGTCGTCATATGAGAGGGATGGACTAATCTGCTTGATTCCCCAACGCAGAAAGGCGCGTGACCGTTCGGATTGGTTGGTTGGATCGGTGGTCCGATCCAATTCCTCCTGGAGCACCGTTAGAAACCTGGCGAGCTCTTCCTCGCTCTCGGTTTGTTCATCAAGAGAAGGAGCGGCGATAGTTACACCTTCTTGAAGGATCGATTAACGAGACTGATTTATGACTTTGGGTAAGACCTCCCCTTCTTGGCCTTGCCGATTGAGTGGGCAAGCTCATACAGCCAGCTGATTGACGGGCCCTCGATGAACGGCCAGTGCGACGAGACTGACTTCCGGCGGGCGGGAAATCGGGAAAGAAGGCCCTCAGGCGTCAATCAAGGGCTTCACACCTTCGGCTCGCTTACGACGACGGATGTACGTCATCATGCGATACCTCTCCGGAACTGTTCCTCCTGACCGAAGACGTTGGCGGATGAGTTCGCAATAATCTCTGTTTATCTCTGCACTGATGAAGTTGAGATTCAGTCGCTGACAGACCACGAGCTCTGATCCGCTTCCTGCGAACAACACTAGCACGGTGTCCTCGGCGCGCGTTGTCGCTTTGAAGAGCATTTCGGATAGTTGCTCAGGGATCTGGCAAGAATGGAACGTCTTGGTGCGTCCTACATTCTTTACTAAGTTGAACTCGAACCATGAGTAGGGCATCCTTCCTGGCGAGCCGGCCCTAACAAGTCGGCGGATACGCTTGTCAGTGGGATTCTCGTAGGGGACAGCCACGGCTCCCTTGTAGAACTTGTTGCGTTTTGCTTTGGTGCAATGTAGAATCGTCCGGTGGGCGGTGGTGAAGTGAGTGGGTCCTTGTCCGACGTTTGCTTTGTAGACCCAGACGTACTCACGGACAGTGTGGAAGTTGTTGTCGAGATAATTCACTCTGAGATGTGCGTTGTTTCTCGGATAATTGATGATGAAGAAGTTCCCATCAGACTTCAGGACTCTTCGACACTGCTCAGCCCAGTCCACGCACCACGCGTCGTATTCCGCCTCCTTCCTTGTGTAGGACTTCCCTTGATAGCTCACTCCGACATTGTAATCCGGATCGGCAAAAATACAGTCAATCGACTCATCGGGAATCAAGGGAAGCAGATCCTCGATCTTCCCTTCATACAATGAGTTAACAATCCCTGCGGGAATCCTCGGATCGATCATTTGCCTCAGGTAGGAGCTAGGACGTACTCCGAACTCTTCACGTGGGTGATAGAACCCATGTCGAAGGGGTCCTGGAACGCATACTCGTACAACCGTATCGCTTCGCGGCCGTCCGGTCGAATGAAGTGGACCACAAAGAGCGGCCTGATTCGGAAGCGCGTGCGCCTTCGTTCCTGTACTCTGAGCAGTTTCCGATACGGAAGATAAATTTGAGAAACACCAAAATCCCGAGGGATGTCCCCGCGCTTTGCTTCGGCTATGGCCACTTCACCGTGGGGGTCCTCGAGTATGAAATCGAGCTCAATCTGGAGACTTGTCACGCTGACTTCTGTGGATCCAACTCGGTATGAGAAGCTGTTCTCCTCCGCTCTGTGAGTCCGCCCCGGCAGGTGAATCTTTACCGGAGCCCTTGGGTTATCGTATAGGAAGTCTTGAGCAATCTGTTCATTGAACACTATCGACAGGACGCCCGCTTCTCCGCTATCAAAGTCATCGAGAATCGTCCTCTTGAATCGCCATGGCACTTCTTTGGAGGGAACTTCTAACGCATGATAGCCGAGGCTGATTCCCTTCACAAACTGGTGCCGCCCCCCACCGAGGTGGACAATGAAGACATCATCATTTCTGAGACTTTCAGGGAGTCTCTCCGAACGATCGACTTTGGTGAGGTCGAACTGGTTTCGAAACTGATCTCCTGTCTTCGTTTTGACCATCAAGTTGTCAAACTGGAAAGGTGGTCCGCGGCGCTTGATTTCTTCCCAAATATCAGAGAGAACCCGGCCCTTAACGCCTCCCCGGTTTCCTCCTCCGATCATGAAGCCACTCCTCATCGACAACACGGCTGGGTATAGTTGTTCTGGAAGCGGTGCCTCTTTGATCGGTGGGTGCAAACCCCCTTGCAACCTCTGAGTCATTAAGGCCCAGGCGCGGATGGGTGGTCGTGGCCGGCATCGACCTAACAATCTGGGTTCCGATTCTCGCGACTTGGATTCTTGTGGTGGGCACCCTTGCGTTTGCGTACTGGCAGCTCCGTCAAGATCGACGGCTCCACTCCACCACGACCCTGCTCGACCTGCGGGACCGATACTACACCCAGCGAATGCGCCAAGCTCGCAAGTCTCTCAGCGCCTGGCTGCTCACCTCGGACCGACGGGACGAGACCGACAACTGGGAGGTGGCGCTGTTCTTCGAACTGATGGGTTCCCTTACGAGGTCTCGCAACCTGGACCGGCGGCTTGTGCGGAAGGCGTTCGGGACTTGGATCACTTCCTACTACACTTTCATCACACAGCCGGTAGATCTTCTCAGTCAGTGGCGGAAGGAGAGCAACGATTCGCTGGTGTTCGCCGATTTTGAGTGGCTTGCGAAGTGGATCATAAAACAGGAACGCCACTTCGCCCCTGGGCCGGAATTCGACCGGTCCCTCCGGGAGGAGGCACGATTTGTGCTCGGAGGCGAAGCGGAACTGGATGCCTCGGCGTAGACCAATTCTCGTTGGTTGCAAGCCCCCGTGCACCTGCTTTCTGCAAACAATTTCCGTTCACTTTCCACGACCTCGGGAGTAGTGATATATCATTACCATCATTATCGACATGATGGCAAGCGAAGACCTGATCACGAGTATTCCGGTTCACCAGTCGACCCTGCGAGCTCTGCGGGGGGCGAAGACGGCCGACCAGACGTGGGACGACTTCCTCATGGCTCTGGCGGACGACTACATCCCTCCGTCCCTGCGGACGGAACTGGATCGAAGGCTTGCCTCTGAACGCATCGTCTCCGGCGCCGAGATGAAGCGTGAGTTTGCCGCCTGGACGCGCCGCAGTGCCCGGCCGTAGGGCCCCTGCCGATTGGCCGGATTTCACAGAATCCGCTCGACTGCAGTTCTGGACACTGCCCGACGACGCGATTGAAGCCTTTGTTCAAGTCTTCCCCGAATTCACTCGCTTCCCTCTTCGACCCTCGCCGACCCTGGATGTGTGTCCACTGAGGAACGATCCGAAGCGATGGCGACTCAAGGTGGCAGGGTATCGTGCCCTTTACCAAATCCGGCAGGAATGGCCCGTCATTGAACACATACTCCCCCGAACGGATCGCACCTACCACGACTTCGAATCCCATCGGCGAAGGCCGCCCAGCCCCTAGATGACAGAGGGTCGAGCCGGAAGGTGAGGCACAAGCCCCCTTTCGCGCCGCCGGTCAAATCGGGACGATACTGGGTTCAAAGTTACGAGGACCTCGAATCTCCAGAGAGTTCTCGGTGACGGAAGCAACTGACCACATGATCGTTCACCATGCCGACGGCTTGCATATGGGCGTAGATGATCGTCGAACCGACGAAGCTGAATCCGCGCTCCTGAAGGTCCTCGCTGAATGCATCGGACTCCGCGGTGGTGGAGGGGATCTGCCGCAAGCACCTCCATCTGTTGACCCGCGGCCGTCCGCCGACGAATCTCCAAGCGTAGGCGTTGAAACTTTCGAACTCCTTCTGAACGGCACGGAATGCCTTCGCGTTGCGGACCACAGACTCAATCTTGCGTCGATTCCGAATGATGCCGGGGTCGAGGACGAGCTTCTGGACCCGGGATGCGGAAAACCGTGCCACCTTGGCCGGGTCGAACCCGTCGAATGCCCGCGCATATCCGGGTCGTCGATGAAGAATCGTCGACCAGCTTAACCCGGCTTGAGCACCTTCAAGCACCAGGAATTCGAAGTGCTTCCGGTCTTCCCTCACGGGAACGCCCCACTCCTGGTCGTGGTACTCACGCATCAGCGGATCCGTATCGACGGCCCCCCAGGGGCAGCGGCGCTTCTCGTCCATGGGAACTCGGAGCCGAGGGTGGCTCGGGCCTTAGACTTCTTCTACAAGGCCGTTTCAGAACCTTACCCGCGTACCATAGCCACCCGTACGGTAGCCCAGAGGAGGCACTGGAATGGACAGCTACGTGGAGCGGACGGATGTGGAAGTCCTTCGTGTACTGGCCGACTGGAAGGGCGGGGGACCGGCCGAAGCGATGCACCGGCTCGAATCGAAGCTTCCCTCTCTCAAGGGGCGCCACTTCTACGGCACTTTTCGCCTACTTCCAGCTGGCGAGGAATACTTCGCGTGCGTCGAAAAGCTCGCCACCGACGACCCGAGGACCATGGGTCTCGAGGTCGGCGTCATTCCGGGCGGACTGTACGCTCGACGCAAGGTGTTCGATTGGGAGAAGGTCATTGCCGCTGGGCAGCTGGGAACCATCTTTCAGAACATGGTGGCCGAGTACCCCGTCGACCGGTCACGACCTGATATCGAGTATTATCGAAGCATGAAGGAGCTGCACCTTCTCGTCCCTGTCCTCAACCGGGAGTCGAGACCTCATGCGTAAGACCGGTCGAAGGAAGTGAGCGGCGTGACAGTTCGGCAGGAGCTTGAGAAGCGTCTTCTCGAGCTGCCGGGAGTTGAGCTCAGGCCGTCCCGGTACGGCCATGGTCCGAGCTTCGTCACAGGGAGTCGCGAGATAGCCCACTTCCATGGGGAGACCCGGATGGACGTCCGGCTCACGAAGGAGGAGATTCGTCTCCGCACCGCGGAGGGGACGCTCGACCGCCGCATTCACACACGCGGACCCTCTGCCGAGTGGGTGGAGATCCACGTCGACACGGAACACGAAATCGCGTTCGCCGTCGCCCTGGTCGAGGATGCGGTTCGGGCCAACTCGTAGCTGTCCCGATTCTTGGCGGGCCCGGCACGGCCCGAAGACTCCCGTCGGTGAGTGCCGCGGTCCTTGCAATCACGCAACGATCGGTCAACTGCTCTTCATGGGGGGCGTCTTCCTGAATCGTTTCGACCCCGCCCAGAACAGGCTGATCTCATGACCGTCCGGGTCGCGAAGGTAGGCGTGGTCCCAGCCCCACGGCATCCGCTGGGGCAGCTGGTCAAAACGCACACCCTTCCCTTGGAGCTTCCGGCATAGGCTGGCGAGGTCCGGGGTTTCGAAATAGAGAACGACCTGCCGTGTTCCCTCGGGAGACCTGCCCTTCGTGGTCTCGTGCAGTGCGATGGTTGCCCCGCCCTTTGGACTCCGGAGTCGGGCGTAACCCGGCATCGATTCGATCGTCCGGAAACCGAGCAAGTCTCGATAGAATTTGAGCGAGGGTGATACCTTGCGGACCCAGATGATAGCGTGATTCAGCGAGACTCCGTGTCGGACCATGTCGGCCGGATGGTTGTTCGGACTTAACGCTCTGCTTCTTGGAAGATCCCGCAAGTTCGCTTATGCCCGGTTTTGTGGGGCGTTTCAGAACCTCTAAGCTGTGCTTAAGGAGCTGTTGATTCCATTCGGCGGAAAGAGACCATGAAGTACGTCGAGTTTCGGGAGTCGGTCCACGCTTACCTCAAATCTCATCGAGAGGGGGCGACGTGGAAGGAAATGAAAACGGACCTCGGACTTCCGTATGAGATTCCCTGTCCAACCTGGGTTCACAAAATGGAAGACGAGATTGGCCTCTCACGAGTGAAGGGCACCGACGGGAAGGTCTGGATGTTACGCCCTCGGAAGGATAGGCGCTAGTACTCAAGAGCCAACGTGCGTCGCCGCTTCAGTCTCCAACCCTTTGGTAAAGGGCCGGTTCTCAACCGAATATTTCCTCGAGTACCTTGAAATCCCCGAAAAGGGCCCAGATCTCCGCAATCCGGCCGTCTCGCATTCTGTAGACGTTCACACTCTTGTCCTGAAGCTTTCGACCGTTACGCTCGGCGTGGTAGTTCGTCAGCATGAACGCCCAATCATCGTTGGCGACCACGCTGATGACTTCCTCGCCGTAGGTATTCCCGGCGCGCTCGAAGAAACGCTGGCCCCACCGCACGATTTCGTCCCAACCGCGGATATCGCCAGAGAGCGGAGTCTTACCGGGGAAGTGCATCACGGCGTCTGGCCAGGTCAGTTTGCGTTGGGGTTCGAGGTCGCCCCGAAACATTGCCTCGAAGCCTTCGCGAAGGGCTTTCGCCATCGGGTGAGAGGGCATGTCCACCACTAGCGCCTCGAATCTCACCGCGTGGTGATAGTCCTTGGCACTCACGAGCCGCATCGGGTGCAAGGTCCCTTGCAACCACCGTTTCAGGACCTTCCCGGAACGGTCTCGGCCATGGTCCGTGTCGGGTCCCCATGGAGCCCGCAAAGAATCCCAAACTCGCTCCCTACTTGGTCGTTCGGGACGCTCCCGGCCTCGCGCGGTTCATTGAAGAGGGGATTGGCGGGAAGCGGGGGTTCCAAGAGCTGGACAAGAACGGGAAGGTCAACCACCTTGAGTTCCGCATCGCCGACTCCGTCGTGATGATCGCGGATGTCCCGACTGGCCGCACCCCATTCCCCGCCATGATCCATCTCTATGTAGACGACGCAGACGGGGCCTACCAGCGCGCGCTCAAGGCGGGCGCGACCAGCCTCCGAGAGCCGAGCGACGCACCCGATGGTCGACGGGGCGGCGTGCGGGATGCCTGGGGCAACGAGTGGTGGTTCACTCGACCGGTTCCCGCTTGAGGCGTAAGTTGCCGTAGGAGGATGCGTCCGTGGTGACCACGATCGACCTCATGGATTTCGTCCACGAGCTTCGTGAGGAATTCTTTGAGTGTTCCGCCAGGCTGGGATGGAAGGAGTTCACCAAGGACCGGGGGGTGAGCATGCTCTCCTTCCGTGATATCTTCCTCCACCTCGCATACGTCGAGGAACAGCACGTGACCGAGTTTTGTGAGGGGAGGCCCACCCGGTGGATGCCTGAGGTGATGAACATCCCCAAGGACCGCTACCTCAGCATCGCCGCCGTTCGAAGGCGGCTTCGAGAGGTTCGGCGCATAGGGGATCGGAAGTTCAAGAAGTGGAACACTCCGGAGGAGCTTGCCCAGCCCGCGGTCTGGGTCGCCTCGAAGAAGTACCCGTTGCGCCTATCTCGAGACTCTGCCCTCGCGCAGTGCCTAACGGAGCACCTGCTGCATCTCGGCGAAGTCGAAGCCATGCTCTGGCAGATGGACGTAGAACCGCCGTCGACCTTCTGGATCGCGCGTCGGGTGCTCCACGGGAAGTGGCCGCCTCCGAAATCGGCACTTTACAACGTGCGCGTGCGACCCAGTCCCGCCGAGGGCCGTCGTTCTCGACCCCGAGCCACCGGCCGGAACTGAGACGAGTCTATCGGATCCGGCCCCGAGACCGGGGTTTGCATCCCGTCACCCGTACCGCATGAGAAGGAGCGGGTCCTTTCGCAAACATCCCCTGACGCCCGGGCCTCGCTTGAGGAACGGTTGCCTTCTTTGGGTGAATCACCGTAGGGTCTCCACCGCCCTAGATGATCGACCTTCGGCGCCGCCCCGAGATCTTGTTCGCGCCGATTGTGGTCCTGTTTCTCCTCGCGAACTTCACGACGATCGGAGACCCGATCGCATTCCAAGGTTGGCTCCCGGTCGCATCCTTCTTCTTCCTCACTTAAGGGGGTCCGGTGCAGCCCTACACGGTCGCCGCGGGTTGGGCCAGCCTCATCGGAGTGTTCGTGGTTCTCACGAGATACGGCCGGTTGGACCATGTCCGCTCCTTCGTTATCTCAGGCAGTCTCCCGATTGGAGCCGTCGGAGTATTCGAGGCGATCTACCAGTCGCTCGTAGGATGGACCTGGACCGTAGCTCAGAGCGAAGGCTACCATCCGCTGCTGCTTCTGGTGGCCTGGTCCCTGCCCGGATTCGTCGGCGTCGCCTGGTGGAGGATTACCAGGTTGTGGATTGCCCTGCTGGCCCTAACGGGAGCCGGATTCGTGGGATGGTTCGCAGTCGGTATGGCTCCCCCCACTACCTTCATCGGGTTCGCGTTCAACGTTCCCCTGAAGATTGCCGTGTTCGTTCTCCTTAGCCTCCCGATCGTGGAACGATGTGTACCGAGAATCGAGCGGCTCTTCCCGAAGACTGGGAAACACCCGAGCGAGCGGTGCCCTTCTGACGGGTCGTAGCTCAAGGGGATTCGTTCGTCTTCCGCTCTCCCTCAGGGCAGGAACTCACGGCCTGCCTGCGTGCATCTGGGTGATTCGTTTATTGCGAGCTGAATCCTACAGTCAAGGAGCGGGGCAATCTCATGAAGACCCCCGGACCCGGCTTGGTCGCAGCAGTGGCCGTCGTCGTTGCTCTGGCGATCGTGCTTCCGCTACTCCTTCTGGGAGGTCACGGAACCCCATTGTCCCCCACGGCGACATTCGACTTTTCTCAGAATCTTCCAACCGGCACGATCGAGTCGAACGGTCAGCTTGACTGCGGCTCGAATGTGACGGCGAGCCTGACGGTTCCGGCCCATACGACGGTGTACTATGAGCTCCAGATGAACACCTCGGGTGGGTCGGCAAACGTGTGGACGGTCGGAACGGACCTGAGAGGCTTCCAGGCGGTTGGTCAAGGAGGACCGTCGTACAGCGAATTGGGATATGCTGCAGGAGGCACTCTGGAGTTCTTCCTTCAGGGATGCGGTCCTACTCCGACGGTCGCGTTGGGCCTCTGGGGCCACTACAATTCTTCCGTTCTTGTCTAGTGGATGCCGAGGTGCTTCCGTTCGCCCGGTATCTGAGCTCTAAATCCCGTCAGCACGGGCCGGTTCTTTCTTTTCACCGAGTGTAAGCCCCACTTCATCCCTTCCGTGAACGGAGTTCCTTTCCCGGGGGAGTTCTCTCGCGGAAGCGATTCTTCAATCGGATTCTCCAAGAAGGAGGAGTGCCTGGGAGAAAGCGAGGTCAAGCGATGAGCGCTTACTTCGTGCTCCAGATCGACTGGACCGACGAACCAGGTCGTAAAAGATACATCGAAGGAATTTCCGGGATGATCGAGAAGCACGGAGGACGCTACATCGTCGCCAGTAGGGATTTTCGGACCGTAGAGGGAAGCTGGGAGAAGCCGCTCCTCGTGATCATCGAGTTCCCGTCGATGGAGGCGCTCATGGGCTGGTACGACTCGCCCGAATACCGTCCTTGGAGGGACTTGCGCCTCAAGAGCTCACGATCGAACGCCGTAGTCACCGGGGGAGCCTGAGCCCGTCGTTCCCAGCACGGACTCGTTTCGTGCCCAGGTACGGCTGAGTGCCGCATCATCCACGGCGGTCGCGGAGTATGTTCTACCCTTCCGACCGCATTCAGCGGCGCGGCTTCTTCGCGATGCGGGCGCTGGCCCGGACCAGCCGCCGAATGAGCTGGCTGGGAATCCTTCCGTCGAGCGGGAGGTGTACCGCGGACTTGGTAGTTCCATAACCCGCCAACTCGCGTCGGTGATCTGCGATGGTGGGGGGTCGGAGATAGAGGCCGATATGGCGACTCTGAAGCCCGAACCAGGCGACCATCCCTTTATGGGACAGTCCAGGGTAGGAGTACCCCGGCATACGGTAGCTGATCACCTCAGTCGCGTCCGGAACCGCCGCTCGGATTGCAAATCGCACCGCCTGCAGCTTTTTCCGAACAGAATCAGATGCTCGGGCGATGTAAGCATCGACCTCAGGAGAGTTCCGGGGGGAGGCTCGTGCCATGACCTCGATACTTCCTCCTCCACGGGGCTCTGTGGAACGGAAGCCTTGACATTTTCGCACTTTTCCAGCAAGTAGTTTTACACTCGGAGCGCTCCTACCCCCTCCCGTGCCGCCTCGAACCAAGAAGCCGACGGCCGCGGCTTCCTCCCGGCCCATCTCGCGATTCATCGTGATGGCAACCCTGCAAGCGGCCCGCGCCGCTCGTCTCGGTCTCCCTCAGGTCTCGGCCTACTCTTGGGGGCTCAATCGGGCGATCTTCTACGCCGCTGCGAAGATGGGGTTCAAGAGAGGAGGGGAACCCGGGGAAGGTACTCGAGCGCCCTCGACCGAGGCACCTTCGCGAGAAGAGTACCATCTGGGGGACGACTTCGCCTTCCGAGATACCACGAAGCCGGGTCTCTACTTCACCATCGGCGACGAGACTCAAACCGAGGAGGATTTCGAGCGTCAGATCATCAACCGGTTCGGCAGCAAGAAAGTGTGGACCGAGGCTTGGAACGAGGCAACCAAGATCGTGGGAGATGCCGACCTCGAGGATCTGAGATCCGGCCCTCGGTTCTACTCTCAGGTTTACAAGCCTCGCCGTGACGCGCTTCGTGAGCACTGGACCGACCTCACGAGAGTTTCGTAACCCGGCATCAACGCGGTCGCGGAACACTTGCTTCGAAGAGACCTTCGTAGTTTACGGGGGGAGCGCCCCGGCCCCTTCCACTGTCTCGATAGCTTAATCCTCGCATCCCGCGCACTCGAGCGCGCGGGAACTCCCGGACGACCCGATGTCACCGACGTTCACCTGGGAAAGGGTGGCGCACCACTCGCATCTCCACGTCTTCCCCGTCATCGGGGGGGTCGCCGTGCTCATGGGGCTCTTCGGGGCACTGGGAATTGCCTGGCCCCTGGGAAGGTTCCTCCCTCTCGCATTGCTGGCCGTCGGCTCTTTTGCCCTGGTGGGGTCCGTAGGTTCTTACATGAGCATGCGGCCGCAGGCAACTCATGTCAAGTCGGTAGCTTCCAACAAGATACTTGGTGGGGCGTCTCGAAGCCCACCTGATGACTCTCCCTCGCATCGCCACGTCTCATCCGACTCCAGGCCCGAGGAGAGAATTCCCCACAGCGGGATTGGAAGGGCCACACTGGCGCATTTGACCAAACTCGAGGACGAGCTCTGGCAGCGGTGGGAGTCGCCTCACGCAGCTTCGCTCGGTAGCCCGCTTGTCGGCCCGGTCGCGAGTAGCGCTTACTCCCCTCACAACTCGGGGGGACACGTTCCATTTTCGGAGAGGGACCGAGACGCGGTCGTGATCTCGACGGAAACTAGGTCCGAGGCTCCACGGCGGTCGAATCACCATGCGGAAGTCGAGCCGGCGACGGTGACAGGGAGCGGGCGAGCCGCCGGTCGACGGTCGGCGACTACCGAGAGGCCTTCCGGACCCGCCCCTCGAATCGAACTCTCTCAGAGTTCGTTGGCGGCGGTGGAGGGCGGGTCCTTCCTCTCGACGCGAGGGGCGATGCTCTCCGGCATCGACGCACTCGACCACGCAGTGGATTTGGAATCGATCAACCCCATTCTTCCGCGACTTCGGCCGACAACTCCACCTCGGCCAGCTCCGCCGTCGCGAACCCAAGCCATCCGGTCGGACGCCCGTCTCCTCTGCATCGAGTGTTCGCGTCATCTGAACGAGTTCCGCTTGTGGGCGGAGTGCCGGGTCTGTCGCAAGCCGTTGTGTCGGGAGTGCCTCCAGCAATCGTTCGAGGGGGACGAGCCCGGTGCATGCTCGGATTGCCGACACGAGCGCGCACGAGCGCCTCGCTCCCGGGCGGCATCTACACGCCGACCGAGGATCGGCTCGGTTCTCAATACCGCGCTCGCTCTCGAGGGATGAAGGTCATATTCCTCTCGCCCTCCCGTTCAAGGTCCGAACATGGAGAAAGTCGTCGGAATCGGTGGTCTCTTCTTCCGTGCACGCGACCCGAAAGCGCTCGCGGAATGGTACGACGTGAACCTCGGAATCACGCCGACTCCGACCAACTACGAGGAATCTACCTGGAACCAGGACGCCGGACCTACGGTGTTCAACCCCTTCGCGGAGGATACCGACTACTTCGGCAACCGAAAGCAGGTGTGGATGGTGAACTTCCGCGTCCGCGACTTGGATGCGATGGTCTCCCAGCTGCGGGCGGCAGGGATCTCGGTGGAAGTGGACCAAGAACAGTATCCCAATGGTCGATTCGCGCGTCTCCGCGACCCGGAGGGTAACCCAATCGAGCTCTGGCAGCCCTCGAACCCCTGATTCCGAAGTCGCTCGCCCTCTAGGTCGTCATAAGCCGTACGGAATCTCGTCGGACATGGTCCGGCTCGTCCCGATGACCGAGGACGACTTCCGAGAGGCCATGGCACGCGCCATCCCGAGGCACGCCGCGAACTCGGTTCGTCGAGGTCACTGGAGGGAGGAGGCCGCCCTCGAGGCGAGTCGACGGGAGATCGCCGAACGTCACCCGCAGGGCGTGCGCACGCCCAACCAATTCTTTGCCAAGATCTTGAACGAGGATGACGATACCCGCGTCGGCGAAACGTGGTACAGCTCGGAAGAACAGGGCGGGAAGATCCGGTTTTGGGTCGATTGGATATGGATCGAGCCGGAGTACCGGAGACGTGGCTTCGCGACTCAGGTCCTGGAGCTGCTCGCGAAGGAAGCGGTCCAGCAAGGCGCGGACCGAATGGGGTTGTATGTCTACACCGACAATCCCGGCGCGATGTCTCTCTACACGAAGCTCGGCTATGTCACGGAAACGATGGGGATGGTTCGAGACCTCAAGCGATCGCTGTGAACTCCTCGCCGAGATTCTGCCGAACAGTTGAGTGCAACTCTTGTTGAAGCTACGGCGAATAGAGCACGCCAAAAAACCCAGCCGCGAGCCCACCGACCTGAAGGGCAATGACAATCGCTTCTAGGATCGGGGGGATTCCTGCTACACCGTAGAGTACTGTGGCCGCGCCCAAAATCACGGTCGCGGTGCCCGTGACCAAGAAGCCGATGAACGCGGTCAGTTTCGACGCACTATGAATCAGTCGATATCCGGTAAAACTCATCGAGGACGACTTATTCACGGTCACCCAGGAACCATCCGTGACGTCGGCAAGGCGGCCCTTCGAGAGGAGGATCTCGTTCCCGGATGCCCCACGCCTCGGGAGGGCGTGGGCGATCGTGGATTGCCCATTCGCCGCCACCACCTGGACGAACGGCGTCTTGGAGAAGTCGAAAGTTTGCTCCGGGTACGTTGCTACGAAATCTGGGACCTCTGGTCGATGAGCTATCACCATTTTTTGCGGAAGTTCGGTCTTTGGAGGTGCTATCATTTACCTTAGCCCAACGCCCCCGCTAGAGCCACGATCTCGGGTGGGCTGCGGGAGAGGTTTGTCCCAAGCTGTTTGGCAAGCACCGCTGCGAGCTTCAGCAGGTCCCAGTTTACAGGCGGGATCTCGGAAAATACCACCAGTTTGGGGTCCTCTCGTATCCTGTCGGACCGGAACCGCTTGCTCATCCCCTCGCGCAGAGTCTTTTCGTCGTAGCCGGGTCGTCGGTGGATGAAGTCGGCGAGCGACTTGATTCGAATCCGGTCTGCCGCTTCGGGATTGCGAACAAGGGGGAGGAAGAGGGCCGCCACATTCCGTTGGCTACTGGACAATGCTCGACCCGTTCCGACGAATGCCGCGCTCGCGGCGACATGATGCGGGTCACATTGCACGCAGACGAACTCGGGAATGTTCGGGTCCCGGTGACCATGGGCTCCACAAGCGAGCGACCGACAGTTCGAGCACACGCCTAGAGGATTCCCCAATGGTCCCTGCGGATTGGAAAGTTGGAAAGGCACCTTGGAAGCGCAGGCAAGGCACTCTGCTGGCACGTTCGGCCGACCGAACTCGGCAGTCACGAGGGAAGCATTCAATGTTGTGGGAGAAGGGGCCGTGAGGTTCTCGGGGCTCCGCCGGTGCCGACCCGACCTCTTCGGTCCAGGAAAGCCAGGAGCGCGGATTTCCGGCACTGAGCAGCTCGTCTGCCCGACGTCGTAGTCATGGTTTCGAGCGGCCGCCCGCGAGAACTCGAGCCGCCTAGGGGGTTCCCGAGGAGACAGTCCGTCTTCTTACCCTTCTTGTCGATCTCGTTCGGCGAACCTCAGTAGGCGGAGGATCCCAACACGGTGGAACGACCTTCAAGCTCGCGCGGGTGAGTTTGAGGCGTCGAAGAGCTTCGGGGTCCGGCGGGCGGGACTTTGGCGGAATGAACATCGTCATGCTGCCGTCGACCCCCGAGGCCGGGAGCTTCTCGATGGTCGTGGACCGAATCATGGGACGGAACATCGAGAGAGGGCTGGCCTCGTACAGAACCAGCTCGTGCCGGCCCCCATAGAACCCCGCGAGATACTGTGCCAGCTCGCGAAGGCCTCGCCTGACGCCTCGCGGCCGGTACACCGTACTTCCAACGACTCCTGCCTGCCACAGCAACAGCGCGCTCGATGTGTCGAACTTGCGCCGGAAGACCAAGAAGTCCGTGGCTTCGAAGCTCTGGCAACCCGACCTCAAAGGATCGATCCCGAGGTCCGCGAGCAAACAATCTTCAGCGGAGATCCCGGGCAACATCACCGCGTCGAACCCTTCCTCGCGCGCTAGCCGGATCGCTTCGTGCGAAGGGTATACGGACACTCCGGGATGGCCGTAGAATGCGGCGCAGACCGTTGCGCCGGCACGAACCGAGCGGAGCATCTTCGTGACCATCCGTCGGTACGCGCTCATGCGCGAACCCCCACGCACGTAGCAGGAAGCGAGAGATTCTGCCGTCGGATTGAGCGTCCTAATCCATTTCTCGGAAACTACGTCGCTGACGAGATAGAACAGCTTGTCCGCCCGCGAGATCTCCTCCCGCGCCTCCGTGGTGGTGTGCTGTACAGCCCGGATGCCCGTGCCGACGATGACTAGAGAACCCTTCCGTCGAGGTCCTGCCTTGGCCTTGCTCCGGCTGCCGGGTGTCACCCTGACTCCTAAGCGGAAACCTCGCCGTGGGCCCAGGCGGAATCGGGTCCGCCCTTACTTCTTCTTACGCCACTTGCGCGCGGCCGCCATCACCACATGCCCGACCTGCGTGTGGATCGCGATGCTCCGACGGAAGAGCATGCCGAACGCCAAGAGGTCTCCGTTCAGAACCACGTCGATTGTCTTGCGGGACAGACCGAAGTGCGCCAGCTCCGCCCTCGCGGCCTCCCGATCGTCCTTGTATCTCCGCAGCTCCTTGGGATTCATCTCGAGATGAAGAAGGAGCTCCGCTAGCCTAGAGGCTTCGGACGTCATCGGCGTCGCGAATGCGCCCTATCTATAAACAGGTTCGGCAAGTCTCCCTCGTCCGTGGGCCTCCTCGCGAAGAGTACCTGACGACAAAGAGATCGTTTCCGGCGCGCTCGAAATCGAAGTTTCGGGGAGAGCTCGCACTCCCCTAGACCGAGCGCTTCGAAGTCAACGCGGGCTTCCGCCAGTCCTGGGAGGTGGGAAGATGGAAATGTTCGAGGGCAGTGGCGAACCGCGGCGAATCTCGAATCGGGTCGAAGTAAGGCAGCTGGTAGTGGGCCCAGAGGTACGACTCTCCGTTCCGGATATCCTGCTCCAGACGCGAGAGCGCTTCCTCGGTCCGACCCAGCTGCGCGTAGGCTTGAACGACGGGTAGCGGTGACATGTACTGGGATTTCGCTCTCCGCTCCCAAGCGGCTAGGCATTCCGAGATTCCGCGCGGCTTCCCCAACCAGGCACGGAACACGGCATGGCTGAGGCGGGAATCCGGGTCCGAGGGGTGGCGGGTCTGCCGATCCACGCGCGCGGCGTCCAGCGGACGCCCCGCGTAGGCGTAGACCCACGCAAGAAGGCTGAGCGACTCGAGCTCGTTGCGCGGGTCCCCCCGCACGTTTTCGACCAACCCTTCCGCGAGACGGACGGCCTCATCCCAGTCCCCGCTGAGCGCGTAGAGGGTGACCCCCTGCCGCTTCGCGAGGAACCATAGAGGGTCCAGCTCGAAGCCCGCGTCGAGCTGGTCCTTGGCCTCGGAGTAGCGCTGCAGGACCGTGAGCAGGGACCGGTACCAGAAGTGGGCCACGGAATTGTTGGGGTTGAGTTCGAGCGCCTGCCGGAGTTCCGCTTCGGCACTCGGCCAATCGAAATCGACCTGCATCAAGAGATTCCCCCGGGCGGTATGCGCCTCCGACGAAGTCGGGTCGATCTCGAGAGCCCGGTCGACGTGCTGCCGCGCCTTCAAGAATGCCTCCCGACTCTCCCGGGTCACTCCGCCCGTTGCGAGGAGATGGTTCGCGAGAGACGAGTACGCCGCGGAGAACTGGGGGTCCAGTCGAATCGCCTCTTCGAGGTATTCCGTAGCGTCTCGCCCCGACGGCATGTGCTGGCCGACCCCCGGGGTGAACCGTCGGGACGCCTGGATTCCCCGGAGGTAGAGGTCGTAGGCCGCGATGTTGGAGGTCGGTCGTCCTCGGACCGCGTTACGGTCCGACCCCAGCATCTCAAGCTTCAGCGCACTCGCCGTCTGCTCGGCGACCTCTGCTTGGATCGCGAAGATGTTCTCGAGCCGACGGTCGTAGCTCTGGGCCCATCGATGCTCCTCGGTGCGGACGTCGATGAGCTGAGCGGAGATGCGGAGTTGATCGCCCGCCTTCCGGACGCTTCCTTCGAGCACGGCGGTCACCCCAAGCTCCGCGCCGATTTGGGTCACCGGTTTCGCCGTGCCCTTGTACTGAGTGACAGATGTACGAGCGATGACCCGGAGTCCGCGGATCTTCGACAGAACCGAGATCAACTCTTCAGTGAGTCCGTCCGCGAAATACTCGTCCTTCGGGTCGGGGCTGATGTTCGCGAACGGCAGGACCGCGAGACGGGGAAGGGCGGAACGTTCGACCGGAGGCTCGCGATTGACTCCCGGGAGAACGACGCGATAGGCGACGAACGGCTCCCGTACACCTTTGAGGCGCCTCGGGGCGAGACGCTCGAGTTGGAAGGAGAGTTTGCTCCGTACTTGCTGAACGATCTGTTCGGAAAGGCACACTCCTCCCGGTTCGCTAATCGGCAGGATTCGCGCCGCGATATTGACCACGTCACCGAGCACGTCTCCTCCGATTTCCTCGACGTCTCCGACGTGGATTCCGATCCGGAGGAAGATCGGAGAGGCGGGGGATTTCGAGTTTCGCTCCTGCATCTTTCGTTGAATCTGAATTGCGCATTCCGTCGCCTTCAGCGAACTCTCGAACTCGACCAGGAAGCCGTCGCCGGTGGATTTGATCTCCCGCCCTCCGTACGCCGCGAAGAGCGGGCGAACAACGGACGCTTGCTCCTCGACGCGGGCGAGCGCAACGGCCTCATTCGCCTGGGCAGAGGCGGTGTACCCTACGAGGTCAGTGAACATGATGGCGGCAAGACGCCGCGCCATGTCGCCCCGCGCACGGTCGTCTGGTTAGATTAGAGTTCTGCGTATCTCCGTGAGCGCATCGCGTGCCGTACCGAACCTTTCCGAACTTACGGGAACAGGGCCGGCCTCTTCCAATTCCACGAGAGACCTCACGGTCAGGTCTATATCCCGGTACCCAGTTCGGCCCTCCGTGCCAGTATTCGGAGCGAAGGCCAAGGCAGAGACTCGTCGGATGCTCGAGCGAGTTCCGATCTTCGCGAGCCTCACGGAACGCCAGATCAATCGGCTCGCTTCGGGATTGCTCGAGAAGGATATCTCGGAGGGCACGACGGTCGTCAAGCAGGGCGAGAAAGGGATCGGTTTCTACCTCATCCTGGACGGCGCCGTCGAGGTGAAGCGCAAGGGACGCAAGTTGGCCTCCCTCGGACCGGGCGATTTCTTCGGGGAAATGGCCCTCTTCGAGAACCAGGCCCGGAACGCGGACGTCGTCGCGGTCAAGCCGACCAAGTGCGGTGTGCTCTCCACCTGGGAGTTCTGGGGCTACGCGATGAGCCAGCCGAAGATGCTCCGGGGAATGCTCGCAGAGATGGCTCACCGACTCAGCGAGACGAACCGGGCCCTAACGGAGTGACCTAGGCCTTCGAGCTTCCTGCCGGGCCAACCTCTTCCGCTTCCTCCTTTCTTCCAATTCCGCGAAGACTTCTACGGAAAGCGGAACAAGAGAAGCACGAGAGCCTGCTTTTCGTACGTGCGCTTTCGGCAGCCTTGACTTCCCCGAGGATACTCCTCTCTCTGGAGAGGACGAGGAGGGAGGAGGAACATGATGGGACCGGAAGCGGCTCAAGTGGCCGCCCGACTCGCAGAACTCCGAGGTATGGGCGGTTACGTTGGACCCATGCCGCCGGTGGCGGGTCCAATGTACGCGGAAGTGGCGGTCCGGGCTCACCTGGAACCTCCCGCCGCTCGGGCAGGGGCGTGGGCCCGGCTCCGCGCGGTCCTCCGTCGCCGTGGGGCTCGTCGGGAAGAGCCCGGAGCCGCTTGGACCGTTGCCGCGGCCCCGGTGGTGGAGAAGGAAGAGCGCGTGGGCGGGATGGCAGACTACCCGCTGAGCGCCCTCCCTCTCCAGTGGGCCGCGCACCCATAGAGGTGTTCGGCCGCGGTCGGGTCTGGCCGTCGCTGTCCGTACACGCTCCCCCAGGAAGCGGCGGGAGCTTCCCTCGTCTCGAACCCGACCCCTAGCCTTTTCCGAACGGGCATCGTTTGTAGTAGAGAACCGACGTGGACGCGATCGACTACGCGATTTACCGATCTCTCTCCCCCGACGGGCTGGTCCGCTTCTGGGGAGCCCGGAGGCTCGTCGATCCCCGCGTCTCCGCCCGGGAGATCGCCGACAAGGTGGGGCTGAGCGAGGCGGGAGTACGGGTCCGCCTCAAGGGTCTCGAGGAGCTGGGCTATTTGCGGGGCCGGGAGACGGGGATCAATCCGTCGTTGTTCGGGGTCTCGCTGGTCGTCTCCGAGATCCCCGTACGGGAACCGAACGATGCCGAGCGGCTCATCCGGGAACTTGCGCTCGTGGATGGGGTGACGTTCGCACGCGACATCCTCGACGAAAAGGACCGGGCCATTCGTGTCTACTACGTCTCGGACACTCCAGCCGCGACCGCGCGCCGGACTGCCCTCTTGCGGAAGCTAGCTCCCACCCCTCAGTTCCGGGGTCCGACGCCCTACTGGATTCCCCCGTGTGAGCGCGAATTGACCCGTCTCGATTGGCGGCTCTTGGAGGCGTTCCGCGCCCATCCCGAGGGGACTCAGAGCGACCTCGCGAAGGCCGTCGGGATCAGCCTGAAGACGACCGCGAGCCGGTTCCATCGTCTCCTCGACGCGAAGGCGTGCTGGTCGGCCCTGAGCAGTTCGAGTGAGGAACTTCCCCTCTCCCTGTTCACGGTCACTGTCCGAGACGGGGTCGATTCACTGGCGGTGACCCGTGCGATCGCCGGTGCCCACCCGAGCTGGATGCCGGTGGCGCCGGACGGTTACGGGGTCTCCCCGGAGGACGCCGCGGGTTTGGTCGTCGGGTTGGTCCCCGCGGAAGCGCCGGCAGCGCTCGAGCAGGCGCTTCGCCGGACTCTCGCGATCGACGGGGTGGCGAACGTCCGACGGACGTTCGCGCTCGGTTCGGCGACCTTCGCGCAGTGGTACGACGACCGTCTTTCGGCCCAGATGAAGTCCCTGAAGTAGGGACGACTCAGCCCTCAGTCACGGGCTGCACGGAAAGAGGTGCCTCTTCTCACTCGCTCTGGGAACCCGGGAAGGGCGAATTCGGGTGCGTCGAGACTTGACTTGGGAGAACCCTTCTCGTCTCGAGAGAGCTCTCCCACAGAAGGGGGTTCCCTCAGGGATGCTTCGCCATGGCCATCACGTCCTTTTCGCTGACGGACTTATGGTGCATATTCTTGACATGGCTCTGAACCATCTGCACGAGCTCTTTCGCGTCCTTTGAGACAACTTGGAATCCGTCTTCACACGCCACTTTCAACGACCCGCAAGTCATGGTCCTCTCCGACCCCCAAGGGGGGAGGGCGGCTACGAACTCATCGGCTTAAACCGTGCTTACCCCCGGTAGCTTCCTTACGATTCGTAACCCTGTGACGACCCGTTCGCTCAGCTCGTATCGTTGGAGGGGGTCGCCGAAACTCGCGCCTTCGACGCGACTCACGAGACTGGTGTGGCTAGAGGATCGAGCGTAAGATAGAGGCGTTTGTTGCGAGCGCCCTTGTTCTCGATTCGTTCGAGCCGCGCGACTCCCACCTCGGCGGTGTTGGCCACGTGCGTCCCGCCATCGGCCTGGACGTCGAACCCTTCGATGTCGATCAATCGGACCACCTCGACTTCGGGCATCAGCTCCTGGGCAACCCGGACTAGGGTGGGGTCTTTCGCTGCATCGGCTCGAGAAATCGAGCGAACGGTGACCGGACGACGTTCTCGGACGACCTCGTTCACTCCCTCGATCAGAGCCTCGGCCGTCGCCCGGTCGAAACCGGGAATGGAAAAGTCCATTCGGGCCCGCTCGGCGGTGATCTGGTTTCCCGTGATGCCGCTTCCGATGCGGCGATAGACGACCCCGCTCAGGATGTGAAGCGCCGTGTGGTATCGCATGTGGGCATACCTTCGAGCCCAATCGACGTCCCCGACGACGCGCGCCCCCGGAGAAACGACCGGCGCGTTCTCGACGACATGGAGGATCCCATCGGACGTCTTCCGGACGTCCGTCACCGTGAGGTCGCCTCCCCCGGAGACGGTGAGTCTCCCCTGGTCCGCGGGTTGACCCCCTCCGGAAGGATAGAACGCCGTCCGGTCGAGCAGGACGCCCTCCGGCGTAACTGCCGCGACAGTCGCCTCGAACCGCTTGAGATATGCGTCGGTGAGGTAGAGCGCGTCCGTCACGTTGTCCCTCTTCGCTTCCGGCCAGCGCGCGTGGGCTCTACCCCGCTCCTCGGATTCGCTCCACCTTGTACTCGATCGTCTCGGGCTTGTCGAGCCGATGGTCGATCCGTAGGTGAAGCGCGATTCTCTTTGCGCCCATCTTCACGAGGGCGTCATGCGCTCGCTCGACCGCTCGGAAGATCGTGGAGAGGTCCGCTGCCTCAACCGCGGTGGACATCGCACCGGGTACTAGACGGATCCCGCGGACGGACGCCATCGCCCGGGAAGCCGCTCGGACGTACTCCCCCAGGCTGGTTCCTTCCCCGATCGGATAGATGGAGACGTCTCCGATCACATGGGGGCGACGACGGCTCCGACTCGGCATACCCGGACGAGGAGAACGGCCGACTTAAGCCGCTCGCCGAGCCGATGCCGCCGTGAGCTCGTGGAGCGGCGCCCTGCTCGCAACCCTCTTCGGGAAACCGAGGGATCGGTCCTCCCGCCGCCTCCCCCTAGGGTTCCTTCGGCTCGGGCGGTCGAGCCGGCAGCATCGAAACCTGCCGGTCGGTCTTCGCAACCGTCTCGGGTTCAACGCTGCGGTTGATCGTCACCTCATTGATGATCACGAGCATCTCGATGGCCATCAAGAGGTTCGAAACGACCCGTTGGGCCGCCACCGCCAAGCGACGATTGGGGATCTGTCGCGCGAGGGCGTCCCCGAGCATGTAGTCCGCGGTCAGCTTCTGGTCGATCTCGTTGAGGACCGCGTTGGCCTCCACGACCGAGAGTCGGGTGAACGCATCCATCGTGCGGTCCAGGAAGCCCTCGACCTGGCCGATCAGCGACAGGAGATCGCGGAAGGCAGCTTTCGGAAGACGCTTCAGTCCCGGAAGGTTCTCTCCGATCTCCCGACCTACCCCGGAGACAAGGTCGCCCGTCACTTCCAGGATCTTCGCGAGCAGGCGCGACCCAATCTGGTAATGGTGGCTCTCGACCCCGATGTCCCGTGCGACCTGGAAGTCGTCCGACGAGAGGAGCAGCTGCCGGACCATGAGAAGGTAGAACCGGTCGATCTCGTCCTCCATCGCCCCCAGCTGCTGGAGCGGCGCACGGTCGCCGCTCGTGAGGACGGTCCGGCACATCTCGAGCTCCACCCGGAGAATCCGCACCACCTGTCCGAGGAGGCGGTTGAACTGGTAGCGGCCCGGGTCGACGAAGTTCTGGACTTCCACTGCCCCCGTCTCTTCTTCGACGACCGTCATTCCTAGGACGTGGGCGACGGTCCTTCGGACCTCCTGGCGCTGCTCGGGGGTGAGACCGGTGGTCGAGGATACGACGATCTGGTCCTGTCCCGTGATGTAGGCGCCGACGAGGAGCCGCGCGAGAAGCTTCGGGGGCGCTCGCGTCGCATCGATTCGCAGAAGCTTCTGCCGTCGGTCGGAGGGTCCTTCCACGTTAGCGGGGCTAATCTCGAGGCGACCGCCGCCCAGGTCCCGGAACCGTAGGGTATCCCCGGTCTCGAGGTTCATCGAATCGGTCCACGCCTTCGGGAGAGTGATCGAGAGGGAGGAGGAACCGGTCCGCTGCACCCGCCGCGTAAATCCCGGCTCTCCCGCCGACTCCTTCGCCTACTTCCGCGCCCGGGTCATCGACCCGGGAACGCCTCCTACTTTTTAATCGTAGTATAGACCGTCGGGACCGCCTCCGTAGCGGGGCCTCCCCGTCTCCTTACTCTCCTTACGGCAGGGACCGTACCCGCATCACCCCCTGCCCCAATCCCCCACCCAGAGAGGCGACCATGAGACCAGGACAAGGGATTCGGGTCTTTGACCGAGCGGACTGGCGACGAAAGGTGCGATTGCCGGCGCGGCTCCGGCGTGAGGCGACCGAGGCACCGAGTGTGCCCCTCACGGACCGCAAGTCTACGGAGAAGTGGTGAACATGGCGTTCATCGACTTCCTGGCACTCCAAGAAGCGCTCCTTCTCCTCACCACGTTGATCGTGGGCTACGTGGGCCTAACCGTCTACTGGGCGATGCGTCACAACGACGCAGCGGGAGTGACGAGCGCCCTCAAGGCCGGCGCGATTCCAATCGGCGCCCTGGGCCTGGTCGCGACTACCCTATCGGTATGGGCAGAAACCACCTGGCCGTTCCCCGCCATTCCGGGCACCCGGATGGCCTCCTACAACATCTTCTTCACGGACGTCTACCTCCTCTTCGGGCTGACCCTCGTGATCCTGGCGGTCACGATGGCGTTCAAGCTCAAGCTCTCCTACGCAGGCCTCTTCGCCTTCGCAGCGGGAGTCATTACCATGGGATACGGCTGGAACGGCTACATCCTGGGCCTGACGAAGGAACCTCTCGAGACCCTCCTGATGTACCTCGCCTTCGGAGGGACCGGTATCTTTGCGTTCCCGGCCACCGTCATGACGGACCACTTCCTGGCACACCCCGATGGTACGGCCTTCGCCTTCGGCACGACCACGGCGGTCGCCCGGAGCCGCCCCAGCATCCAGAGCGCGAGCCGAGCGGCACAGCCGGTCGTCCCCGGGATGTCCCCGGAGAATGTCGAGGAGATCCCCGAGCTCCGGACGAAGTTCCACCTCCCGAAGTACGTGTCGGGATACGTGTTCTTCTTCCTCGGAGTGACCGCGCTTGCAGGCTACGCCGCGTTCGCCTACCTGCTGGCCACGCTCCCGGGACACCTGATCGCAGCCCCGTAGGCCGAGGACGGAGAAACCAGTAAGAGACCACGAATCCAGCAGGAAGAACGAGGAGTCCATGAGCCGCCGCGGGTCGGCCAAGGAAGATGAGGGGAGACCCTCCGTCCTGGCCGACCCGTCTTATTCACCGCGTACCGAGCCCTCCATTCATGACCTGGGGGAGGGCCGATTGGAAGCGGGAACGCCGGACGGGCGGCCACAGCGGGTGCTCCGCATCGACGTCACGGGGGCCCCTCCAAATCTCTTGGGCCGGCTTCTGGTGGGTAGCTACATCACCGGCCAAGACCAGGTCTTTGTCTCATCGCGTCAAGGACTCAGCGTCGGACAACGTGAAGAGATCCGACGAGCCGTCGACCGGATCCTGGGGATGACCATCGTCGCGGAGTCGCCCAACTCGATCGAGGTCCAGAATTTCCTCGACCCCGGGAAGTTCGAGCTTCCGCGCCTTCTGCACCGTGTGGTCCAGATGCTGCGGTCGGAGCTCGCCATCCTCCAAGGGGCCCTGATGGGAGAAGACTCCCTTCGGTTGCCTCTGATCGACGACATCGAGCAGGAGGTGGACCGGTTCTACATTTTGATGGTACGACAGCTCCTCCTTTCGTCCGAGAGTTCCCGAATCGCTCGGGATATCGACGTCGAGAGCCATCACTATCAGATCGGGGACCGATTGGTCGCGAAGGTCCTCGAGGTAATCGGCGACCTGATCCATGGGATCGGCGTGGACCTCCAGAAGCACCTGCCGACCCTCCGGCGGACGGCCCCGCGGGTGGTGCAAGAGCTCACAGCGCGGGTCGAACGGTTCGACCGCCTGTTCGCGAGGACGATGGACGCCTTCGGCCATCTCTCCCTGGTCGAAGCGAACTCGCTTCTGAACTCGCTCGGAGAGATCCTGCCCGAGGACGCGGAGTACGGTCAGGAGATTGCGGAGCGCGTGCGCGACCGACACACCGCGGTCGGCGCGCAACGGATCTCGTGCAGCCTCGACATGGCCCTCGAGATGCTGATCATGGTGAACGAGGTCACGATCAATCGCGGCGTGGAGCCATCGACCGAGATTGCGTCCGCGGTCCGGTCCGAGAAGGCGCGGCACCATCCCGATAGGTTGAGGGAGCGTGCCGAGACCGAGATCGCGATTCTAGGCCCCCGACCGAAGAAAGGCCGCTCGGTCGGTTAGCGGCAGACTCGCGAACCGGCCCCCGAATACTCTGATCCCCGCGCCCGCGGAGGCGTTGGGCCGTTTTCGATTACGGATCGTCCGATGAACCGGGCTCAGTCCATTCCCGCATCGGCGTCTTTCGGATACCGGCGGCCCGCGCGAAGGCGTTTTTCGTGCCATCCTTGGCCAACCGAGGCGCGTT
>Ga0187780_10000598_pt1 | contig 26851 bp, 22 predicted proteins | sample 1015_Q2_SP10_20__FD_132429 | JGI IMG/M metagenome (GOLD analysis project Ga0187780, IMG submission 132429) | Tropical peat soil microbial communities from peatlands in Department of Meta, Colombia - 1015_Q2_SP10_20_MG | ecosystem: Environmental > Terrestrial > Soil > Wetlands > Peat | place... | reverse complement strand
CGCGCCGCGGGGCTGACCGTCGCGGACATAGTCGCCGCGGTGACGTCCTCGGCGGGGCTCGACGGCGAGGCGGTGCGCGACGTGCTCGTGCTCGAGCGCTTCGCGTTCGTGTCCGTGCCGGACGCGGAGGCCGAGCGCGTGATCGAGGCGTTGCGCGAGCACCCGCTCGGGACCCACCCGTCCCGCACGCTCGTCGCCGAGCGCGTGGGGGCCGAGTAGGCGTCCGTCGCCGCACGATAAGGTTGCGCACATGACCACGGCCACCATGCAGACAACCGAGGGTGCGATCGTCTTCGAGCTGTTCGACGAGGACGCGCCGAAGACGGTCGAGAACTTCCGCAAGCTCGCGGGCGAGGGCTTCTACGACGGGCTCACGTTTCACCGCGTGATCGGCGACTTCATGATCCAGGGCGGCTGCCCGCAGGGCACGGGCACGGGCGGTCCGGGCTACACGTTCGAGGACGAGTTCAACGAGCACAAGGTCGTGCGCGGGGCGCTTGCGATGGCCAACGCGGGCCCCGACACGAACGGCTCGCAGTTCTTCATCGTGACCGCGAAGTCGTGTCCTTGGCTGGACGGCAAGCACACGGTGTTCGGTCAGGTGAGTGAGGGCATGGACGTGGTGGACAAGCTCGAGGCGGTGCCGACCGACGGCGGCGACCGGCCGACCGAGCCGATCGGCATTGAGTCGATCGCGCTTTCCGAGTAGCATCGCCGCGCTGACCGGCGGGGGCCAACGGGTCAACTACAGCAAGGAGAGAAGATGAGCCACGTCAGGATGGCGTTGGCGGTCGTCGCTGCGACGTGCGCATTCGCGGCGGCGTCGGCGAGCGCATCGCCGGCGCAGTTCACGGCAGGTCAGGGGCAGATGACGACCGGGACGTTCGCGGTTCGCGGCGCGAGCGGCACCGAAGACGGGCAGGCCTTCGATGTCGCGGGTGCGCCGATCAAATGCGCGACCGCCCACGCGAAGGGCACGCTCACGCTGCCCGAAACCGGCAAGATGCTGCTGTCGCTCGTGTTCGGCGGCTGCACGACCGACGTCCAACTCGGCGAGGTCAAAGCTTCGGTGAAGGTGGCGGTCAAGGGGCCGCTGCAGCTCGAATACACGCCCCAGCGCGGCGTGCGCGTGCTCACGCCCGTCGCGGTGCTCGTCAAAGCGATCGGCTGCACGTTCGAGCTCGCGAGCCCGAAGGAAGAGGTGGGTGAGAGCCCGAACCCCGAACTGACCGTGGTGCCGAAGCTCCAGCCCGAAGCCGCGACGTACGCCGAAGAAAAGGTCTCGACGACCAGGCTGCGGGCGTTCCCGACCGGCTTTCAGCGCAAGCTCCTCGTCACGACCCATGTCCTCTTTCTCACGAGCGTCTCGGGCTCCTCGTGCAAGGCCGAAACCGCCGGCAGCACCGGCTCGGGCGCTGGCGCCGGCAAGGGCGGCGCTCTCTCCGAGCTCGTGGGCACGATGCCCGTCGAAACGCTCGGCGGCGATCTCGGCATCGAAGAAGAAACCGCCGAATTCGAAAGAGTGAAAAACGCCCCCGAATGAGGCGCTCGGGAGCTCTCTGAGCCGTTCTGCTGTCGGGGGCCCCGCATGCGGGGAGGGGTAGGCGCTGGCCGGCCCGCATGCGGGCCGGCCTGGGGCCGCACATGTGCGGCCCCTCCGGGCCGTGCATGCACGGCCCGACCGGTAGGCGCATGCGCCTACCGGAACAGCCCCTAACCACGCGGCCAGACGTCAGCGCGCGGCGAGCGCAGCGGAGTAGTCTTGTGACTACGGCAACGCCCCGAGGGGCAGCGAGCACGGGAGAGTGAGATGGCTACGGTCGAGCAGCATCCAGTCGAGACTGAGAATGGCGCGGCGGCGCCGGCGCAAGCGCAGCTGGCTGGCATCCCCGTCGAGAACCCGGCCACGGGCGAGATCGTCCGCACGGTGCCCGACCTCGACGCGGCGGCCGTCGCGCAGATGGCCGCGCGCGCACGCGCGGCTCAGCCGCAGTGGGAGGCGTACGGCTTCGACGGCCGCGCGCGCGTGATGCGCCGCGCGCAAAAGTGGCTGATGGACAACGCGCAGCGCGTGACCGAGACGATCGTGTCCGAGACGGGCAAGACCTACGAGGACGCGAACCTCGCGGAGATCGGCTACGCGGGCAACGCGTTCGGCTTCTGGGCCAAGCAGGCCGCGCACTACCTCGCCGATGAGACCGTCAAGTCGAGTCAGGTGCTGGTCAAGGGCAAGCGGCTCGTGCTGCGCTACCGCCCGCTCGGCCTGATCGGCGTGATCGGCCCGTGGAACTACCCGCTGACGAACTCCTTCGGCGACTGCATCCCCGCGCTGATGGCCGGCAACAGCGTGATCCTCAAGCCGTCGGAGGTCACGCCGCTGACCTCGCTGCTGCTCGCGGAAGGGCTGCGCGAGTGCGGTCTGCCGGACGACGTGCTGCAGATCGCCACCGGGCGCGGCGAGACGGGCGCGGCGCTCGTCGAACACGTCGACATGATCATGTTCACCGGCTCCACGCGCACCGGGCGCAAGGTCGCGCAGGCGGCCGCCAAGCGCCTGATCCCCGCGTCGCTCGAGCTCGGCGGCAAGGACCCGATGATCGTGCTCGCGGACGCGGACCTCGAGCGCGCGGCCAACTACGCGACGTTCTTCTCGATGCAGAACGCCGGTCAGACGTGCATCTCGATCGAGCGCGCGTACGTCGAGGAGCCCGTCTACGACGAGTTCGTCGCCAAAGTCTCAGAGAAAGTGCGCGCGCTGCGCGTCGGCTCTCCCGACGGCGGCTTCGGCACGGTCGAGGTCGGTGCGATCACGTTCCCGCCGCAGATGGACACGATCAAAGACCACGTCGACGACGCCGTGCAGAAGGGCGCGCGCGTGCTCGCCGGCGGCCACCAGCTGCCCGGCCCCGGGCGCTTCTACGAGCCGACCGTGCTCGTCGACGTCGACCACTCAATGAAGATCATGACCGACGAGACCTTCGGGCCCACGCTGCCGATCATGAAGGTCGCGCACGCTGAGGAGGCCGTGCGGCTGGCCAACGAGTCCGAGTACGGCCTCGGCTCGTCGGTCTTCACGCGCGACACCGCGCGCGGCGAGCAGATCGCGCGCCAGCTGCACGCGGGTGCGGCCAACGTCAACGACGCGATGATCAACTACACCGTGCTCGAGCTGCCGATGGGCGGCGCCAAGGCCTCCGGCCTCGGCTCGCGCCACGGCGCCGGCGGCATCCGCAAGTACTGCTCGCAGCAGGCCATCGTCGTGACCAAACTCGCGATGAAGAAGGAACCGTTCATGTACCCGTACAAAGCGCGCACGTCCAAAATGCTCGCGGGCGTGTTCAAGTTTCTTTACGGGCGGGGCAAGCGCGACTAGGCGAGCTGTGCGGCGGCCGCTTGCGCGTGGCGGGCGTCGCGCTCGAGCACATCGAGGAAGGCCTTGACCACGCGCGGGTCGAACTGCTCGTCGGCGCAGCGCTCGAGCTCGGCGCGCGCGGCCGTGTGGCCGATCGACGCGCTGTACGAGCGGTCGCTGGTCATCGCCTCGTACGCGTCGGCCACGGCGAGGATGCGCGCCTCGATCGGGATCTCCTCGCCGGCCAGTCCGAGCGGGTAGCCGCGGCCGTCGGGGCGCTCGTGGTGCGCTCCGACCCACGCGCGCACGTCGGCGAGGCTCGCGTGTTCGAGGATCTGCGCGCCGAGGTCCGGGTGGCGCTTGATGATCGCGAACTCCTCGTCGGTGAGCTTCGCGGGCTTGCTGAGGATGCTGTCGGGCACGCCCACCTTGCCGATGTCGTGCAGCCTGCCCGCCAGCTGCACGCGCGCGATGCGCCACTCTGAGAGGCCGAGCTCGCGCGCCATCATCTCCGCGTAGCGCCCGACCGTCTCGGAGTGTCGCGCGCTGCCGCTGAAACGCAGGTCGACCGTCTCGGCCAGGTCGAGGATCACCGCGAGGAAGCGCTCGGCCTCGACGTCGCGCGACTCGCCGCTGCGCTTCGCTTCCTGCAGCGTGTCGCTGTAGAGCACGGTCATGTCGCGGCCGTTGGCCTTGGCCGCGTGCAGCGCGTCGTCCGCCGCGCGTACCAGCGAAGACGCGGTCTCGCCGTGCTGGCCGTAGCTGGCCACGCCGAAGCTGATCGTGATCGGCACCGCGTCCCTCGCGAACTCCTCGCGCAGCGCCTCGCGCAGGCGCTCGGCCAGCACGAACGCGCTGTGGACGTCGGTGTCGGGCAGGATCAACGCGAACTCCTCGCCGCTCACGCGCGCGAGCCCGTCGATCGTGCGCTTGCCCTCCGCCAGCACATGCGCCGCGCGGCGCAGCGCCGCGTCGCCCACACGCTGGCCCGAGCGGTCGTTGACTTCCTTGAAGTGGTCGAGACCGCCGACCACCAGCGTCATCTGGCCGCGCGCGCGGCGCGCGCGCTCGACCTCCAGGTCAAGCAGCTCGCGAAAGCCGCGCCGGTTGGACAGCCTCGTCAGCGGGTCCGTGCGCGCCGCGTCGTACAACCGTGCGATCAGCAGCTCGACGCGTTCGCGCAGCGAACGGATCAGCATCGCGGCGACGACCAGCGTGCCCATGCCCACCAGCCACCACGCGGCCGCGCCGCTAGCCGGAGGGCGCGCCGCGAGCAGCGCGCCGAAACAGAGCGCCACGTACACGATGTGCGCGACCATCTCCTTCGGCGTCAAGAAGTAGGCGCCATACAGGAACACCCACAGGTAGAAGAACACCAGCGGGCTGGGGCTCTGCCCGGAGTAGTACGCCACGCCGGTGATCAGCGTCGTGCCCCACAGCGGCGCCAGCCGCAGAAGCCACGTCGGCACCGTGCGCGCGCACACGAACAGCGCGCCGGCGACCGCGTACGCGATGCCGACGATCGCGAGCAGGCCGTCCGCGCTCGCTCGCTGGGAGTGCGGCATCGCGACCGTCACCAACGCGAGCGTCGCGCCCGCGCCGAACAGGCCCGCGAGCACCTTCGCCATCAGGCGAGCGTCGAAGCCCGGGCCCATGCCCGCGGGGTGCGCCGACGGCGGGCTCGGCCGCGGCGGCGTAGCTGACCGCAGCGGCGCGCGAGTCTCGTCGGCCCCGACACGCAGAGTCATGGGTGTCTTGTCGGCTCATGTGCGCTTAGGCATGAGCCCGGACGGACGCTTGTCCGATTCGTCTAAGGGCCTATCTCGGTGGGGACCCTATCGGGGGGCTGCTCAAACCCGCCGGAGGATCTGGAAGCGTGCTGTGAGCGGGGAGCTGGTTTGTCCCGCGAGCGTCGCCACGAGTTGCAGTTCGTACATGCCCGGAGCGAGCGGGTGGCCGTTGAGGCGGCCACTGAATCGGAAGCTGTTCACCCCGGCGCGGTCGGCGTGCCTGAAGGACCCGACCAGCGCCAGCTTGCTGTGCCGGCTGTGGCGCACGACCCGGTAGATGAGCACGGTCGTTTGCGCGGGGAGCGTGTCGCTGTAGTCGATCAGCAGCCCGGCCTTGTGCCCAGTTGCCATCGGACCACCGCTGCGAGCGGTGGCGAACGCCTTCGGGGAGATGCGCAGGTCTGACAATGACGGTGGAGAGGCGGCTATGCGGGATGTGCCACCGCCCCCAGGGGAGGAGCCACTGCTTCCAGGGGAGGAGCCCGGCGGCCCGGACCCGCCCCCGCCCGGTTCTGGCGTGGGACTCGGCGAGGACGGCGCGGCCGGCGCGTAGATTGCGACGGAGTTGTCGATGTCGCCCACGGCGAGGAGGCCTCCGGCTGGATCGAACGTGACCGATTCGGGGCCGGGCGGCGTTTTGAAGGGCGAGCCGGGCACGGGCGCGAGTGCCCCCGACGCTTCCACGGAGTAGATCGAAACGGTGTCCTTGTTGTCGTTCGTGGTCGCGAGCAGAGAGCCCGACGCGTTGAACGCCAGGGATACCGGATCTTCGCCCGTTGTGACCGGCGTTCCGAGTACCTGGGCCAGTTCGCCGGTGGTGGGGTTCACGGAGAACATGAACAGACGCGTTCCCGTCTCGTCCGCGACGGCCAGCAGCGTTCCCGATGGGCTGAACGCCACCGAACCAGGCGTCAGCCCGACCGCGAATGGCGACCCGCTCACCGCAGTCAGACCACCGGTCGTGGAGTTCACTTTGAACAGAGAGACCGAGCTGCCCAAATTGGCGGTCGCCAGCAATTCGCCGGACGGGCTGAACGCCACCGACTCAGGATCCTCGCCCGGATGCACGCTGCTGAGGAGCGTCAGCCCGCCGGTCGAAGGATCAACCGAGAACACCTCCAAGCTGTTCTCCAGGTTCTCGACGACGGCGAGCAGCGTGCCCGCGGGGTTGAAGGCAAGTGAGTGAACGATGCCGCTGCCCACCAGCCCGAACGGCGAGCCCTTCACATCGGTGAGAGACCCCGTCGCCGCGTTGACGGAGAACATGTCGACGGATTCGCCTTCGATCCCGGCAGCCGCGACGAACGACCCCGATGGGCTGAATGCAACCGCGTCTGGGCCTTCTGGAGGCGCCGGGAACGGTGAGCCAAGCACCTGGCTGAGCGCTCCGGTCGAGCTGTTGACCGTGAACATCGTGACGCCCCTCGGCACGTTGAGGATAGCGGCCGCCAGCAGCCCCCCAGACGGGCTGAACGCGACATCGCGGGGACCCCCTTCGGCCGGGAACGGCGATCCGGGGACCTGCGTGAATGTTGGCGCGGCCAGCGCGCCGGAAGCGCCCCACAGCGAGCACGCCGTGGCAACACAGCCGAGCAGGGCGGCGCGGAGCCACCCGTGCGTGAGCGCGCGGCTCATGTGGCAGCGCTGCGTCGCGTGCTGGAGGGTCGTGTTTGGGCCAGGGGTTGCTGGGTGAGCAAGCATTTGCGCGCCGATCTGGGTTGCTCAGCGATGTGGCGTCCCCGCGTTGGCGTTGGTGCCGCGGCCCAAGCTGGCGCCGCACAGTCTACTGGAGACGAGCCGATGTCAACCCGGTTCCAGCAGCAGGGGCTCGCGCAATCGGGCGCCGAGCTCCGCAAGCTGCGAACCGGCGCACGTGGGTAGGGCGGTTGTTAGCGTTCTCGCGTCGTCGTACGGGTTGATTCGGACGGCGTCATCTGGTGGATGCCCGTCAACTACGTCATGGAAGCACTGGGATAGGGCTCTCGAACATCGTTCGACGTCAGGGGCGTTCGCCCTCGTGTCTGTTTCAACCCGCAGGCCGCCATCCGTCAACAACAACATATGGAGGTGTTGCGATGAAAACAAGAAGTGTTTACACTCTCGGCGTGAGCGTGGTGCTCGCGCTGGTGCTGGCCGCTGCGTCGGCGAGCAGCGCCGCGGCGGCGGAGGTCCTGGAGATCGAGGAAGGCTCCACGCCCGTGCTCAAGGGCACCGTCGCGACCGCGGGGCTGGAGATCGACGGATGCCTCCAGTTCACGCAGGGCACTATCACCGTCAACGGCAAGTCCAAGGACGCGGCATCGTTCAACGACTTCCTCCACGAAGAATGCGCGCCGGGCGTCTCGGAGAGGGGCGATGTGAAATCAGTTCAGATCAGCACGGCCGGCGTGGCGTCGTTCAAAGCCGACCTGAAACTCACGACGGCCGAAAACTGCGTGTATCCGATCACCAAATTCACGGTTCACTTCGTTGTGCCGGGTGAAGCCGTCGGGGGCGGCGAAGGGACTGGCAAACTCGATAAGCCCGTGAGCAAAACGGGCTGCGCGGCAACGAAGACGTTCCCCCTCGAAGCGGCCGTCTCCGCCACTGTCCTCGAACCGTTCCTGCTCGAAGACAGGGGCTGAACGCAGCCTCGAAGATCGTTGCGTGCTGCGTGCCCCGGTTGAACCGCGGGGCACGCAGCGTGCCGGCGCGCGGAGCGTGAGCGGCTTAAGTCGAAGCCGTCGTGTTCGACAGCACGACGCCGAGCAGGCGTTCGAGCTCGGGGAGCGTCGTGTCCGCGCTCGTGTGGTGCACGGTCGCCATCCCCAGCTCCTGCGCGGGCGTCAGGTTGAACGGCAAGTCGTCGACGTACACGCACTCGTGCGCTCTCACGCCGGCCCGCTCGGCGCCCAGCTCGTACATGCGGCGCGAGGGCTTGCGCATGCCCTCAACGCCTGAGATCACGACCCCGTCGAACAGGTCGTCGAAGAGCTCGCGCGGGTAGCGATGCACACCCCACGAGTTCGACACGAGCGCCGTGCGCACGCCCGCCGCGCGCGCGGTGCGCACGGCCGCGACCATCGCCTCGTCGGGCTGCACGCCCGCGAACAGCCCGTCGATCAGCCCGTCCGGTTCGACCTCCAGCAGCCCAGCGAACTGGATCTCGAAGTCGCGCTCGTCGAGCTGCCCCTTCTCGAGCGCGACCAGCAGCTCGCGCGCCTGCGGGTCGCGTTTGAAGCGCCCCATCAGCAGCTGCGGGTCGATTCCGGCTGCCACGCAGTGCGCGTGAAACGACGCGAACAGGTTCGTCGTCAGCACCCCGCCCCAGTCGATCAGCAGGGCGGTGCGTGTCTCGCCGTCGGCCTGCTCGCCCGCGCTGCCGGGCTCAGATCGCTCCCGCACCGAGCGCCACCTCCTCGGCGCGGCTCGCGAGCTCCAGCACGCCCTCGCCGAATGCCTTCAGGTAGGGGTCGTCGGTGGTGCCCGCGACCGCGCGCTTGTAGTTGCCCTCCATGAACACCACGCTCTTCCACAGCGCGAGCGTCACGTACCAGCGCACGTCTCCCACCGGGCGCCCCGAGCGCTCCTCATACAGCGCGATCAGCTCCGCGCGCGTGGGAAAGCCCTCCGCGCGGGTGACGTTGCCGAGATGTGCGCGCAGGCCCTCGTTGGGGTCGCCCGCCTCGCTCCACATCATGCACATGTAGCCGATGTCCGCGAGCGGGTCGCCGATCGTGGCCATCTCCCAGTCGAGCACCGCCTCCAGGCGCGCGGGCGCGGCCGACGCGAACATCGTGTTGCCCAGGCGGTAGTCGCCGTGCACGATCGTCGCCTCGGCTGAGCTCGGCAGGTTCTCGGACAGCCAACCGCCGACGCTTTCGACCGCGGCGATCTCGCGCGTCTTGTTCAGCTCCCACAGGCCGCCGAAGCGCCGCAGCTGCCTTTCCAGATAGCCGGTCGGCTTGCCGAAACCCTCTAGCCCCGCCGCGCGCCAGTCGACCCCGTGGATCTCGACGAGCGCGTCGATCAGCTGCTCGCCGATGCGCCGGCGCTGCTCGGGCGTGTCCAGCGCGGGCGGCACGCTCGCGACGATCACCTCGCCGTCGACTCGCTGCATCACGTAGAACGGCGCGCCGATCGTCGCCTCGTCCTCGCACACCGCCAGCACCTCGGGCACGCGCGCGGGCGTGTCGCGCAGCGCGCGCAGCAGGCGTGCCTCGCGCAGCACGTCGTGCGCGCTCGGCGGCAGCGGCGGGCGCGGTGGACGCCGCAGCACGACCTCGCAGTCGTCACGCTCGATCAGGTAGGTCACGTTCGAGTGCCCGTCGCCGATCGGCGACGCCCGGATCTCGCCCGCGCCGAGGTCGTGTGCGTCGAGGAACGCGCGCAGCGGCTCGAGCACAAGCAACGGCGGGCGGCTGTTGGCCTGCCCGTCCGCCGTCGTCTGCACTATGTCGTCCGGCGCGATCGGAGCACTCATGGACGGGAACGCTACAAAGACCGCAACCTTGTGTGCGCCGACGTGTCTCTAGCCACCATGCTCAAAATCCGCACGCTCCTCATCTCGCTGCTCGCCTGCGCGCTGCTCGCGGGCTCCGCCGGCGCCACGCAGGCGCTCGCCTCGCACACCCAGATCACCTTCTTCGAGGCCTCGGCCGACCTACTCAATGCGCGCACCCGCCCGCACGTGATCGCGCGGTTGCAGCACTTGGGGGTCCACGCGTTGCGCGTGGAGCTGGCCTGGCATGACGTCGCCCCGAACGCCGAAAGCGCCACCAAGCCAAACTTCGAAGCGACCAACCCCGGCCTCTACGCGTGGGGCGAATACGCGGCGGTGCTCGCCGAAGCGCAGCGGCTGCACTGGCAGGTGCTGCTGACCGTCACCTCGCCCGTGCCGCGCTGGGCGACCGCGAACGGCAAGGCGCCGTACGTCACGCGCCCCGACGACCGCGACTTCCAGGAATTCATGACCGCGGTGGCGCGCGAGTTCGGCTCCGAGGTCTCGGTCTACTCGATCTGGAACGAGCCCAACCACCCGGCGTTCCTGCAGCCGCAGTTCAACGCCAACGGCACGCCCGCGTCCGGCCGCATCTACCGCGGGCTGTACGAGGCCGGCTACGCGGGTCTGCAGGCTGCCGGCCTCGCCCGCCCGCCGGTGCTGTTCGGCGAGACCGCGCCGTTCGGCTTCGACTCGGTCAAGGGGCTGCTACGCGAACAGAAAGCCAAGGCGCTGCTCCACGACGTCGCGCCGCTGGCGTTCATGCGCGAAGCGCTGTGCCTCAACGCCAAGTACCAGAAAGCCGGCTCGTGCAGCGAACTGCAGATGTCGGGCTACGCGCACCACGCCTACACGCTGCCCGCCGGGCCGAACTACGTGCCGCCGGAACGCGACGACGTGACGCTCGGCGCGCTCTCGCGCCTGTCGCGCGCGCTCGATCTCGCCGCGAGCGCACACGCGATCCCGCGAGGCGTGCCGATCTATCTGACCGAGTTCGGCGTGCAGAGCCTGCCCAACAAGCAGCTCGGTGTGCCGGTCGGCAAGCAGGCCGAATTCGACGCGATCGCCGAGCACATCGCGTACAACAACTCGCGCGTGGCCGCGTTCTCGCAGTACCTGCTCAAAGACGACCCGCTCGGTGGCCCTCCCGGGTCGAGCGTGCACGGCGGCGTCATCGGCTTTCAGACGGGCCTGGAGTTCGTCAGCGGCGCCGCCAAGCCGCTGTACTTCGGCTGGCCGATCCCGCTGACCGTCTCCAAGCACGGCCACGGCGTCTCGTTGTGGGGGCTCGTGCGCCCGGCGACCGGCGCGACGAAGCTGACCGTGCTCTACAGAGCGCGCGGCTCCAAGCACTATCGAACGCTCAAGACCGTGCGGACCAACAGCGCCGGCTACTGGAGCCTCAACTCATCCACGCCCGGCGAACTGTGGCGCGTGCGCTGGACGAGCCCAACGGGCGTCAAGTACGAAGGACCACCCATCAAAGCGTCGTAGGCACAGGGCTCGCCCGCCTACGATAGGTAGGGCTTATGCCCGAGCTGCCGGAGGTGGAGATCACGGCGCGCCTGCTCGACGGCGCGTTGCGCGGGGCGCGCGTGGGATATGCGCGCGCCCCGGGCATCAACGCGCTGAAGACGTTCGACCCGCCGCTGTCGGCGATCGAGGGTGAGCGCGTCGAGGCGATCGGCAGGCGTGGCAAGCACCTGATCGTGCGCGCGAGCGGCGAGCTGGCGCTGCTGATCCACTTGATGTCAGCGGGGCGGTTGCAGCTGTACGACAGGCCCGCCGGGCCGCGCGATCGCACCTCACGGCTGCTCGTTGGGCTCGAGGATGGCCGTGAGTTGCGCCTGCGCGAGTTCGGCTCCAAGCAGGCCGCCTGGGTCAAGCTGCTGCGCGCGGGTGAGCTCGAGCACGACGACGCGCTCGCGAGCCTCGGCCCGGAGGCGTGGCCGCAGCCGGGCGGGTCCGAGCGGGTGAAAGAGCTGCTGGACGCGCCGCGACCGCTGCACGCGCTGTTGCGCGACCAGCACGTGATCGCGGGCATCGGACGCTCGTGGGTAGACGAGATCCTGTGGCTGGCGATGATCTCGCCATACAAGCGCGGCGCCGACCTGGACGACGCGCAGGCGGCAAGCTTGAGCGAAGCGATCGTCGAAGCGCTCGGCGCGGCGATCGTCCACTACGAGCAGACGGTCGCGCTGCCGATCCCCGACAAGCTGCCGATGCCGCTGCGCGTTCACCGCCATCAGGGCGAGCCGTGCCCGCGCTGCGGCGCGACGCTGCAGGCCGTCCACTTCGAGGACTACGTGATCGTTTACTGCCCAGCGTGCCAGACCGACGGGCACGTGCTCAAGGACCGTCGGCTGTCACGATTGCTGCGTTGAACGCGCCGACGAGAGCTGGCATCGCGACCGACGTGCGCGGCGACGCGTTCGCGCCGTTTGCGACCCGATCGCGCGAGCTCGCGGAGCAGGCCCGTGAGCCGCGGCGGGCGAAGCTGCCAGCGCGCCACGCGCCGCTCGTGCCCGTACTAGCGGTCGCGGCGCTGTTCAACACGTACGCGCTTGCGCGCAACGGCTATGCGAACACGTTCTATTCGGCGGCCGTCAAGTCGATGCTGCGCTCACTGCACAACTTCCTGTTCGTCTCGTTCGACCCGGGCGGGCTGGTCAGCGTTGACAAGCCGCCGCTCGCGCTGTGGCTGCAGGCGGCCAGCGCGAAGCTGTTCGGCTTCTCGCCGCTGGCGCTGCTGCTGCCGGAGGCGCTGGCGGGCGTGCTCGCCGTGGCGGCGCTGTACTGGGCGATGGCCAGATCCTTCGGTCGTCCCGCCGCGCTGGCGGCCGCGCTCACGCTGGCGATCTCTCCGAGCTTCGTGGCCGTCGCGCGCGACAACGGCCCCGATCCGCTGCTGATCCTGCTGATGACGCTCGCGTGTGTCGCTGCGCTGCGTGCGATCCGCGGCGGTCGCCTACGCGCACTGTTGTCGTGCGCGCTGCTGATCGCGCTTGCTTTCAACACCAAGACGCTCGCGGCGTACCTGGTCGTGCCGCCGGTCGCGCTCGCCTTTCTCGTATGCGCGCCCGGGCCGCTGCGTCGTCGCGTGGCGCAGCTGGCAGTCGCCGGCCTGGCGCTGGTCGCCGTCTCGGTCGCGTGGCTCGCATTTGTCGATCTCACGCCCCCGTCGCAGCGACCATACGCGGGCGGCTCCACGGACAACTCCGAGCTCGGCCTCACCTTCGCCTACAACGGCATCGGTCGTGTCGGCGGCGAGGAAGGAGATCCGGGGAAGATCCCGTTCAGGCCCGGCGCGTCGGTGGTGACGCTTTCCAAGCCGGAACCCGTTACGCCGCGTTCGATCGACATCTATCCCGCGCTCGGTCGCGGGCGTCCCACGCAAATCAGGAGCGAAGCCGGCGCGGTCGGGGCACTGCGACTGCTCGACAGCGACCTCGGCGCCCAGGGTGGCTGGATGCTGCCGTTCGCGCTCGTCAGCCTCCTCGCGCTGGTGGCGAGCCTGCTGGCGGCCAGAGGGGCGCACACGATGAGCCGTCGCGACCCACGCCTCGCGGGCGTGCTGGTGCTGGGCGGCTGGTTCCTGTTGGAGGCGACCGTGCTGAGCTTGGCGAGCGGCATCGTGCATCCGTACTACGTCTCCGCGCTCGCGCCCGGGACGGCGGCGATGGTGGGCGCGGGGGCTGCGCTGTTCGCCAAGCTGGCGCGGCGTCGTGACCGCCTCGCGCTGCTGTTGCCCGTGGCCGTCGCCGCCACGTCCGCCACGCAGATCGTGCTGCTCGAGCGCGAACGCTATCTCGCGTGGCTGCCAGTGGTGTTGGCGGCCGCAGCCGCGCTCCTGCCGGCTATCGCGCTGTGGCCGCAGATTGGATCCACGGCCACCCGCCTCACCCCCACCCCTGCGCGGCATGCCCACGCGAGCGTTGCGGCGCCTGCGCGTGCGCGGCGCTCCACGATGGCCGTCGCGCTGATGCTCGGCCTGCTGCTGCTGGCCCCCGGCGCGTACGCGACCACCACCTGGCTGGCGCCGGTGGAGGGCACCTTCCCCGCGGCCGGGCCGCGCGCGGCAGCCGGTCCCGGCGGCTTCGGCCTCTACGGCATCGCTGAACCGCGCACCGCCAAGCGGCTCGTGCGCTACCTGAGCACCCACCATCCCGGCGGTCGCTACTCGGTGCTCGCCGTGTCGTCGGTCACCGCCGCGCCGCTGATCCTGATGGGCTCGCGCGCCGCCGCGCTCGGTGGCTACAGCGGCGATGACCCGGCGCTCGACGGCGCCGGCCTGGCGCGGCTGGTGGCGCGCGGCGAAGCGCGTTACGTGCTGCTCGGCGGCGCGTACTCCGAACGCGGTGGCAATCGCGCCAGCGCCGCAGTCCTTTCTGCATGCAGGCGGCTTGCGCCGCGTGTCTGGGGCGGACCGCCGCTGCGGCCGTACAGCCTCGTGCTGTTCGACTGCGCCGGACGCGAGCGTGCGCTCGCGCGCGACTAGGATGCCGCCGGTGATCGAGCCAGGCGACATGGCCCCCGACTTCGAGTTGCCCGACCAGGACGGCAATCTGGTCAAGCTCTCGGCGCTGCGCGGAAAACCGGTGGTGGTCTACTTCTATCCAAAGGCCGACACGCCGGGCTGCACGACCCAAGCCTGCGGGGTGCGCGACCACCGTGCCGACTATGCTCGCGCTGGCGCGGTGGTGCTCGGCATCTCTCCGGACCCCGTGTCGAGGGTCAAGAAGTTCCACGACAAGCGGGCGCTCAATTTCTCGCTGCTAGCTGACGAGAACCACGCGGTCGCGGATGCGTGGGGTGTGTGGGTACAGAAGTCGATGTACGGCCGCACGTACTTCGGCAACGAGCGCACGACCTTCGTGCTGGCGTCTGACGGTACGGTTGCCCGCGTGCTGCGCAAGGTCAAGCCGGCCGAACACGACGAGCTGGTGCTGACCGCGCTGACTTGACGAAAAAGAACAGTCGCTGTTTCTGTTTACTCGGCTTGCTAGAACGTTTGGAACGTCGGTACGATTATGGCTAGGCCAAAGGCCGTCGGCTTGCGTTGAAGAGGAGTCCAGGGTGGCAGTGCCTGGGGAACATATGCTTGAAGAGCAGGGCGCGGATCGCGTGGACGTGGCGGCGCTGCGCTCACAAGTCTCATGCGCGGTGCTTGGGCTTGTGATCGAGAAGCCCAGCCATGGCTATGAGATAGGTCTGCGCTTTGAGCGACGCTTCGGCGAGTTCCTCAGCGTGGGCCGCTCGGCGATCTATGCGGCGCTGGCGGGGCTGGTGGAGGCCAAGCTGATCGAGAAGATGGCGCGCTCCACCACAGGCGTTAGCCAAGGCGCAAAGCCTGGAGCCGCCTATCGAGCTACGGCGCGTGGTGCGCGTGCATACAGGGCTTGGCTGGCAGAGCGTGTGCGCAACGATCCGCAGCGGGTGCAAATGCTGGGGCGCATGACGCTCGCTGGCGTCCAAAGTGTGCAGGCTGCGTTGGACTTCATCGGGCGCTACGAGCAGCAATGCGTTCGCGAAGCGCAGGAGCTTGCGCAGCCGATCGCGTCTAGCGAGGCGCACGAGAAGGGTGTTGCGGGAGTGATCGAGCGCTTGCTGGTCGAGGAGCGTCGGCGCATGATCGATGCGCAGCTCGGGTGGATCACCTACGCGCGCGCCGAGTTGCGCGCCGCCAAAGACGGCGCGGTCGAAGTAGACACGTTGCAATGAGCCTGCTGTCGATCGAGCACGCGACCAAGCGCTATCGACGCGGAAGACTGGAACGGATCGCAGTCAGAGACGTTTCGCTCGATATCGAGCCTGGCGAGCTGGTGGGCGTGTATGGTCCGCGCCGTTCAGGACGCAGCACACTGTTGCGGCTCGCCGCTGGGATCGAGCGCCCCGAAGAGGGCAGTGTGAGGTTTGAAGGACGCGACCTCGCGCACGATCTCAACCGCGTTCTCGGCCGGCGCATCGGCTACTGCCAGATGGACTTTCTGACCGCGCGCCGCGGTCTCGTGGTAGAGCACGTCGGTGCGGGCTTGCTCGCGCAGCGAAGCTCCCCCAGGCAAGCGCGAAGGCGCGGTGAGGAACTGCTGTTTCGGGTGGGCGCCGAGCGCTGCGCGAAGCTCGAGTGCGACGAGCTCGACAGCGGCGAGGTCGCGCGCGTGGCGATCGCGAGCGCACTCGTGACGGCGCCCGCGCTGCTTGTGATCGACGAGCCGACCAGCGGCGTCGATCCACTTGAACGCGATCCGCTGCTCAACCTGCTGCGCTCGATCGCCAACGAGGGCACGAGCGTGCTCATGAGCGCGGCCGATTCGCAGGGTCTCGCAGGCGTGGATCGTGCGCTCGCGATGGACAGCGGTGAGCTGCGTGGAGAAGCGCGCGCCGCGCACGCTCGGGTCGTGCCGCTGCGAAGCGTCGGGTCTGGAGCGGGCAGACTGTGAGCAGCCGCGCGCTTGGCGGCGTCCTGCAGCTGGACGACATCGTCAAGCACTATCGCGGCTATGGGGGCGAGGTCGTGCGCGCGGTCGATGGCGTGAGCCTCGCTCTCGATGCAGGAGAGCTCGTCGCTCTGCACGGTCCCAGCGGCTCTGGCAAGAGCACGCTGCTGATGCTCGCCGCCGCGCTGGTGGCGCCCGAAGCGGGCGTGGTTAGATTCGATGGGCGCGACTTGGCGGATCTCAGCACCAGTGAAGCCGCGGACTATCAGCGCCGAACGATCGGCTTCGTATACCAGTCCTTTCACCTAATGGCTGGCGTGCCGGCGATCGAGAACGCTGCGATCAAGCTGCTGGCAGACGGCGTCGCCCTGCGACCGGCGCGTCGGGCCGCGACTGCGTGGCTGGAGCGCGTGGGGCTCGGAGCGCGTTTGAACCACACGCCCGATCAGCTCTCAGGCGGTGAGCGTCAACGTGTGGCGATCGCACGTGCGCTCGTGAACGAGCCGCGCGTGATCCTCGCCGACGAGCCTACCGGCAGCCTGGACAGCCGGCGCGGCGCAGAGATCCTGGAGCTGCTTGCGCAGATAGCTCGCGAGCAGAACGTGGCGATCTTGCTCGTGACGCACGACGCCCAGGCGGCCGCATTCGCTGACCGGGCGTGCACGCTGCGCGACGGCAAGCTTGTTGAAGGCGACGACAACGAGCCCGTGCTCGCCGCGGCTCTGCCGTTGCAGCGCCAGACGTGGGTCTAGCCGCATGCGGCTCTCGGGGCTGTTCTATCTCTATGGCCGGCGATTGCGCACGCGGCCGGTTCAAGAGCTGCTCGCTGGCGTTGGGATCGCGATCGGGGTCGCGCTCGTGTTTGCAGTGCAGGTCGCCAACAGCAGCATCACCGAGGCCTCCAGCGAGATCATCCGCGGCATCGCCGGCAGCGCGAGCCTGCAACTGCGTGCACGCGAGGCAGGCGGTTTCCAAGAAAGCGTGCTACCGCGCGTGGAACGGCTGCCGGGTGTGAGCAACGCGGCGCCGATTCTCGACCAGAATGCCACGCTTGTAGGGCCCGGCTCGCGTCGCGTCACGATCGACCTGGCGAGCGCCGCGCCGAGCCTGCTGCAGCTAGGCGGCGGCATCACGCACAGCATCTCATTGCACAATCTGTCGACGCCCGGCGTGATCCTGCCGACCGCGACGGCGCAGGCGCTCGGGCTACCAACCGCGCTGCAGGCGCTGAGCGGCGATCGACTGCCGCGCGTGACGCTAGACGTGCGTGGCCGTGCGAACTCGGTCGCCGTGATCGCGGTGCTCGGTCCGGAAACGATCGGCGCGCTCTCGGGTTCACTGGTGGCGATCGCGCCACTGAGCTGGGTGCAGCAGATCACAGGACTGCCGGGGCGAGTCACACGCGTTCTCGTCACGCCCAAGCCCGGCCAGCGCGCGAGCGTCGAACGGGAGCTGACCGTGCTTGCCGCTGGACGACTGACGGTCACCTCGGCTGACGAGGAAATCGGGTTGCTCAAACAGGCGCTCACGCCCAACACGAAGGCAACTGGGTTCTTTGTGCTGGTAAGTGCGATTGTCGGACTGCTGCTGGCCTTCAACGCGATGCTGCTGACTGTGCCCGAGCGCAGGCGCGTGATCGCTGACCTGCGCATGCAGGGGGTCAGTCCGTGGCAGCTGGCCTGGATGCTGCTGTTTCAAGCCAGCTGTCTTGGCGTCGTAGCGTCGCTCGTAGGACTCGCGGTTGGTGACTTCCTCTCGCGCACGATCTTTCACGCGACACCCACGTATCTTGCGACCGCATTCCCGCTCGGTAGTCAGACGGTCATCGGGCTGCGCCCACTGCTGATCTCGTTCGTCGGCGGAGTCCTTGCCACATGTCTCGCCGCAGCTCCGCCGCTACTGGATCTACATCGCCGTCGCGCGGTGGATGCGGTGTATTTCGAGGAGGGTGAACCGGGCCAGGCGGTCGACGGCCACGCGGGGCTGAGGCTGCTGCTCGCCGGCGCGGTGTTGCTGTTTGCGACAAGCGGACCGTTGCTCCTATGGCCCTCAGCGATTGTGCTCGCGACCGTCGGCTTGGCAGTCGCGACGCTGTTGGCGATCCCGTTCGGATTTCAGCTCGTTGTGCGGCTCGCCGAGCGCGTGGCTGCGCGCACTTCGCACCTGAACATGCTGACTGTCGCTGTGCGGGCGCTGCGGGCGACAACCGTGCGTTCGCTCGCGCTTGCGGCGACAGGCGCGATCGCGGTATTCGGATGCGTGGTTGCCGAAGACGCGCACAATGACCTACTTCACGGTCTGTACCGCGACTACGGCGAATACGTTTCGACTGCCGATCTATGGGTGGCAAACAGCAACGACGACCTCGCCACGTTCAGCTTCTCACCCGGCCGTCTCGGGGCTCAGCTTGGCGCCGTAGCAGGTGTGCGTAGCGTGCGCCCATACCGCGGCGGCTTCTTGGACTTTGCCGGCAGGCGTGTTTGGGTTATCGCGCGCGCTGCCAGCGCACCCGCACCGATCCCTGCGAGTCAGCTACAAGAAGGAAGCCTCGCGCTCGCTACAGCGCGGCTGCGCCACGGCGGATGGATCACCGTCTCTCAGCAGATCGCGCAGGCGCGCCACGCGCGAGTTGGAGACATATTGATACTGCCGACCCCTAGCGGATCGGTTGCCTTTCGCGTCGCAGCCACGACCACCAATCTCGGCTGGACCGGTGGCGCGATCATTCTGAACAGCAGCGACTACAGTCGCGCGTGGGCGACTTCGGACGTGAGCGCTTTTGAAGTTGACATCGGGCCCGGTATCAAGCCCGCTGTCGTCAGAAACGCCGTGAGCAGACTGCTTGGGCCGGGCGCCGCGCTTATCGTCCAGTCGAGCGGCGAACGAGCTGCGCAGGCGGACCTGCTCGCGCGCCAGGGACTCAGCCGCATGAGCCAGATCACGCTGCTGTTGATGATCGCCGCAGCTCTGGCTATGGCTGCGGCGATCGGCGCGGGAATCTGGCAGCGACGCGCATCCTTGGCGGCGCTGCGCATACACAGCTTCAGCCCGTGGCAATTGCGTGGCGTGCTCGCCTTCGAGTCGATCCTGGTGCTCGGTACGGGTGGACTTGCGGGAGCGCTCTCGGGCACGTATGGTCATCTACTATGTGATCGTTACCTCAGACTGACGACCGGGTTTCCCGCGCCCTTTGCGATTGAAGGTACTCGTACCATTCAGACAATCTTGCTAATTGTAATAGGAGCACTAATAGTGCTTGCAATTCCAGGCTACGTTGCCTCGCAGGCACCGCCTCAGCTGGCGCTTCAAGACTAGAACATTGATTTGGCCAACTAGAAAGTAATGCGGTTTCGTACCAGCATTGCTGGTATGAAACGCACACGCTGGTCTCGCGCGCGAGAAATCGCCGCGCTCGTGACAGCCGGCATCGACTACTGGCTTACGATCTATCCACGTGCTCGACACGAGATTCGCAGATGCCGGCGGCGGGCATGTCAGATTCCTGACCCCGCGCTCCGCGCACAAGCAGTTCACAAGCTGACCAACGAGCGCCTGAATCCGGAGGCCGCGGCATTCTTTGCGATTCTCGCGCCACGACGGCGCAGGCGCTTTCTAGTGCGGCTGATGGTGGATTTTCAGATCGCCTATGACTATCTGGACGGCGTGAATGAGGAGCCTGCCGCGGCCTTCGTCCGCAACGGCTTGCAACTGCATCGTGCGTTGCGTGACGCAGTCACCGCGCAGCCCTCGCGCTGTGACTACTACCGCTACAACCCGCACAGCGACGACGGTGGCTATCTTGTTTGGCTCGTCCGCGCCTGCAGCACAGCGCTGGGTCGGTTGCCCTCGGCGTCGGCGCTCGAACCGATCCTGATCCGCGCGGCTGAGCGTTGTGGCGAGGGACAGAGTCGCAATCACGCTCTATCGGTCGAAGGTGAGCGCCAGTTGATCGAGTGGGCGGCCGGCGCGGATGATGGACGCGGGTATCTGTGGTGGGAGATCGCGGCTGCTGGGATCTCATGCTTGGCGCTACACGCCCTGTTCGCTGCCGCCGCGTGCCAGACGGCGCCGGCGGAGGCCGCGCGCATTGACCGGGCCTACTTCCCCTCCGTGTGCGCGATCAGCGCGCTGCTCGACAGCCTGATCGACCACCCCTATGACGCGGACGCCGCCAACCACAGCTTCGTTGCTCACTATCCGTCGCCGGCGCTCGTTGCGGAGCGCTTTGGGTCGATCACCGGCGAAGCCTGCGCGCTGTCACTTGCGCTGCGCGCTCACCATCTGCACAAGGTCGTCCTCACCGGCATCGCCAGCTTCTACCTCTCAGCCCCTGAGGCGCGCACTCGGTTCGCTCACCCTGCCGCGCGGCGTACGCTCGCATGTCTCGGGCCGACCAGCGCCCCCATCCTCGCGGTGATGGGCGCCAGACGCCGACGGGTCCGCTGACGGCGGCCACGCACGCGCGGTGCGTGCAGCAGTTGTGTCCGGTGCGCCTGGAGTGCGAAGAGCCCCTCATAGCGGCAGCCGGTACTTTCGCGTCGAGGGATCCTGCACGAGCAGCCCAAACGCCACGAGCGTCGTCATGTAGCGATGCGTTGTGCTCGGACTAAGTCCGAGCTGGCGCGCGACATCGACGACGCCGCGGCCCTCTTCGCCGGAGATGAACAAGGCGAGAATCAGTAGTCCGCGGAATAGCGAGTGCGATAGACGCCCGCTCTCGAGCTCCTCGAGGTAGCGGTCTTCGAGTGCACCCTCGGTGATCGCTTGCTCGGTGATCAGGCCGGAGAGCAGCAGATTGAGGCTCGGCCCGTGCGCGTCGGCCGTCGCGCGGATCACGCCCTCGACCTGAGCTTGCGTGAGCTCGAGCCACACGTCCTGACCGCGCGCACGCGAAGCGGGGCGGGCTGAGCGCCCGCTCGGCCTGTCCGGCCCCGCTAGGACCTCGGTGACATCCTCGACCGTCATCGCGCACTCAGATCATGCCTGCAGTTGGCTGTCTGGATAAGGCGCGAGATGAATATTCAGGTAGCTGACTATTCGCGCATCCGTCAGGAGCATGACCGTGAGGCCGGCTGCGCTGCGCGCCGTATATCGTCCATGCGCGATGCAAGCGGGAGCGCCCGAGAGCGCCACTGAGCAGGATTGGCGGATGGAGGTCGAGCTGAGCTCGCCGGATGTCGGCGGCGCGCTGAGCGCGCTCGTCGGTCGACTGCGCGGTCCGGACGTGGTGGCGGACATCGCGGCGGCAGTGCCGCACGACGTGGTCATCACACACGATGGCAAGCGCCTGTTCGCCTACGCGGCGGACAAGGCGACGCTCGCAGCGGCACGCGGCGCGATCGAAAGCGTGCTCGACCGCGAGGGCATGCAGGCGAGCGTGCGTGTCAGCCGTTGGGATGATGATTTCGGCCGCTGGCATCAGACCGACCCGCCGGCGAGCGAGCAGGAGCAGCAGGCCGAGGACGCCGCCAGGCGCGAGGCCGACGCGATCGAAACGCGCACGCTGGTCGTGAGCTCCGGCAAGCTGGTGCGGGAGCAGGTCGAGGCGAGCATGCAGGACTGGGCGCGGCGACTGGGCCTGGAGTGCACGCTGATCGAGCATCCGCATCTGCTCACGACCCAGGTGGCCTTCACCGTGACCGGCCCGAGGCGCAGAGTGCAGGAGTTCGCGAACGGACTGCGCGCGCAGGAGCGCGCGACGATCCGTACCGAGACGACCGTCATGCTCAGCCCGCTGTAGCGCGCCGCGCGCGTCCGCCCAGCTAGTGTTGGCGGTCGTGGTGGAGGACCTGCGGGCGCTGGGGTGAGCGTGGCGTCGCGAGCGCGCGACACCTGGGCGGGCGCGGCCGCGATTGTGGCTCGGATTCCGCAGGCGCAGGCCGCTGACGAGATGGCCGGCGAGCTGGAGCGCACGATGCCCGCGTTCGAGCATCTCGCCGAGGCTTCGCGCGCGGACGTGCTGAGCGGCCTGCAGCGCACACTCAGGCGCTGGTCGCTGTTCGTGTCCACGGGAGCGATGCCGCCGGACAGCGACTTCGATCCGCTGCGCGAGTGGACACGCGCGCGCGCCGCTGAGGGAGTGCGCCTGGAGGATCTGCTGCGCTCGTTCGGGCTGGCCCATCAGCTGGGCTGGGAGTTGCTGCGTCGCCACGCGCGCGCCGACGAGTCCGACGTGCTGCTCGAGCTGGCCGCGCCGCTGGCCCGCTACGTCGACCGCGTCTCTGCAGTCGTCACCGAGACGTACCTGGCCGAGCGCGAGCTGCTCGTCTCCGAGGAGGAGCGCCGCACACGCAGCCTGCTCGATCGTTTGTGCGTGGTCACGCCGTTGGACGCCGCCGAGCGCGAGCTCGCCGATCGCCTGGGCGTACCTGTGCAGCTCGAGTACACGCCTTTCGCCGTCGTGATGCCGGGGCGCCCACCGCACAGGCACGCCGCCTTGGCCGCGCGCTTGCGGCGTGGGGGCTTCAGGCTCGCGGTCACGCAGAGCGACTGCGTCATCGGGCTGACGTGGGCGCCGCTGGAGCTACACGACCTCGGTGAGGGGGCCGACGTCGTGCTGGCGATCGGCGCGTCGAGCCCGCGTGCGGAGCTCGCGGCCGCCCGTGAGGACGTGCTGCTGCTGGCCGAGCGCGCGCGCCGTGCGGGTCTGCTGGGGCGGCTTGACGCCGACGACTATCTGCTCGAGATGCTGCTCGATCGCTCGCCCAGGTTGACCGCACGGCTGCGCGCCCGGGTGCTCACGCCGCTGGCCGGCGACGAGCACGGCGAGCTGGCGCGCACCGTGCGAACGCTGTTGGCCTGTCGTCTTGACCGCACGACCGCGAGCGCGGCGCTGCACATCCACCGCAACACGCTCGCGTACAGGCTCAAGCGGTTCGAGGAGATCGCGGGTATCGACCTCGGCAGTCCACGCGACCTCGCGCGCTTGTACATCGCGCTCGCGGGCGATGATGTCTTTGTGCATATGCACAAAGATGGTCGGTCAAGTTCGGCATAACGTCATTGCGCAGGTGGTTGGGGCGGCGTACCGTGGATGGGCTGGTAATAGCGGAGTCGAGTGTTTCCGCGGAGGGATCGACCAACGCCTAAGGAGATGGAGAGAGGGATGCTGAGCGAGAGACCTATGCATTTGAAGGGCGCGCGGCTCGGCCGACTTGCGCTGGCGGGGATCGCGGTGGCGATCGCGTCGCTGGCGGGCGCATCGTCGGCGAGCGCCATGACCCCCATGGTCACGCACATGGTGCTGGCGGCGCCGGCTGCACCCGGAACTCCCGGTGCGGTGACCGTGCCTCAGATCCACCCTGACATCGACCTCAACAAAGTCGGGATCATCAAGGTCGCGCCGATGGGCGAAAGGGCCAAGAACGTGTTGGTGCTCGAGCCCGGCACCTCGGCGGCGGCCGCGTACTTCGTGCCGTTCGCCAAGTCGCTGGTCGAAGCCGTGCCAGGCTGGCAGGTGTGGGCGGTCGAACGACGGGAGAACTTCCTCGAGAACCAGTCGGTGCTCGACGGGTACAAGGAAGGGGCGGTCTCCTCCGAAGAATTCTTCAACTTCTACCTCGGATACCTGGCCGGCAAAGGACCGAAACTGCACTACCGCCCCGTCCCCGAAGCGAAGGTCGAGTTCGCCAAGGGCTGGGGTATGAGCGTCGCGGTCGAAGACCTCAACACCGTGATCGCAAAGGCCAAGAAGATGGGCGGCAAGGTCGTGCTCGGCGGCCACTCGCTCGGCGGCTCGGTCGTGACGGCCTACGCCACCTGGGACTTCGGTGGCAAGCCCGGCGCGGAAGGGCTGTCTGGCCTCGTCTACGACGACGGCGGCTCCAGCCCGCTGGCGGTCTCCAAAGAAGAAGCCGAAAAATCGCTGGCGAAACTCGACGAACCGAACGAAACCCCGTGGCTGGCGTTCGGCGGCATCGCGGCGCCCGACCTCGGGCTGTTCTCGGCGACCGGCTCGGCGCTGGCGCTGGTGGAACCGAAAGGGCCCTCGCAGGATGAAAAATTCCCGTTCTTGCCCGCTGACCTGCGCGGGCCGATCACGCCGGTGACCAACGAAGCAGGGTTCGGCTTCACGGTCAACGTCGGCACTTCGCCGACGTCCTTGGCCGCCGCCCAGATACACGGCGGCGCGGGCGTCGAAGAAACGACAGAAGCAGACGGCTTGCACGGCTGGAACGGCAGCAGCGCGCTGACTCCGGTGCACCGCTACGCCGAAATGCTGGCCGGAGCCGGCCTGAAGGAGAGCGGCAGCGAGTGGTACTTCCCCGCGCGCCTCACGCTCGACACCGGCGCGGTCGGCAACGGCCTGGCCAACCCGGCGCAGGAAGTGCTCGGGCTGCACTCGACGATGGGTGAACACCTGCCGAAAACGCTTGAGATCCTGGCGATCGACTCCGAATTGGACAAGCTCTTCGGAGGCGGCGGCACGACGCTGAACGAGGCAGAAGCGCTGGCCGCGCAGTCGGGCATACCGGCGTCGAACCTGACGCTGATCGAAGAGAAGGACTCGTACGCGCACAACGACCCGGCGGGCGCCACGCCGGAAATCAACGAATTCTTCAAGCACATGGTGCCGTTCCTCAAAGGGATAGCCGAATAGCAGGAGGCTGATTCGGGCAGAACAGACGCAGGACAGACTCGCCTCAAACGCCCGCTCCGCGCCGTCGCGGGGCGGGCGATGCTTCGCCTAAGGCACATGGCAAAGATAGGCAGAACGTCCTATGTCTGTCCGTGGGCGCCGCGGTAGAGTGCGACGTTCGCTACGCCCTGCTCACGAAAGGACCCTCTGGAATGTCGCATCGCTTGAACTCCCGCGCGCCGCTGAGGAGCGTGCTCATCGCCGCTTGCCTCTGTGTCGGCTTGCTGCTCGCGCTGGTCGCGGGTCCGTCCGCGCAGGCCGCGGCGCTTCCGACGATCACCGTCACGGCCAACGCTTCCTCGATGACCGTAGGCGGGACGCTGCAGTCCGGCGGGGTCAACGTCGTCTCGACGGTCACCGGCTTCAAGGGCGAACCGTCCGTGATTCTGTTCCTGCTGAAGCCCGGCGTGACCGCCGCCGAACTGTTCGCGGCGCTTGAAAGCAAGCAGCTCAAGGACCCCAACAACGCGAGCAAATACGGCTCGATCGTGTTCGACGCTGAAGCACCTCCCGGCAAGCCCAGCGAAGCGCAGACCGAACTGCAGCCCGGCCAGTACGCCGCCGTCGTGCTTCCCGGCGAAGAACACGGCCCGTCGAAGAAGGTCCACACGAGCTTCACCGTGACCGCCGCCGCAGCGCCCGTCTCGCTGCCGGCGCCGCAGGCGACGATCAAAACGATCGAGTTCGGTTTCCGCGGACCGACCACGCTGCACGACGGCGAACTCGTGCGCTTCGAAAACGCTGGCTTCCTCGTGCACATGGACGTCGCGGGACAGGTCAAGAACGAAGCGTCGGCGAAGAAGGCGGTCAAGGCGCTGCTCGCGGGTCGCGAAAAGGAAACCGAAAAGCTGTTCATCGGAGGGGTTGGCTTCGCGGGGCCGCTCTCGCCGGGGGCCTGGCAGCAGGAGATGATCACGGCCAAGCCGGGCTGGTATGTGCAGGCGTGCTTCATGGAAACCCAGGATGGGCGTGATCACACGCGCCTGGGCATGGAGCGCATCATCAAAATCGTCAAGTAGCGAGGCGGGTTCGCGGCAGCGGCCCACTCCGCGACACGCGGGGTGGGCCGAGCGCCGGGCTAGCGGATCAGCCGCCCCATGCGCGTCGCGCTGATCGTTTCGCGCAATGTCTGCAGCGCGTCGTGCTTGGGACGCCAACGCAGCTCGCGTCGCGCCTTGGCGGTGCTCATGATCACCGGCTCGCGCAGCGCGGCGATCCACTGCGCTTGCGCCGGCAGGAAGCCCAGGCGCGCGATCATCTCGGCGACCACGTCGACGGCCAGCTCGGGCACTGGGATCGAGTACCAGCCGAGCTCCTGCGCTAGCAGCCCGATCGTGAGCTCGCCCGAGGCGGCGAGGTTGTAGGCGCCGGGAGCACCGCGCCCGAGCACCGCCGCGCGCATGGCGTTGGCGACGTCGTCGTGGTGTACCAACTGGAATGGCACGCCGGGGTCGGGCAGCACCGGCTTGAGGATCGGCACGCCCTCCAGCAGGTTCAACACGGGGGCGGGCAGTCGCTCTGAGATCTGCGTGTAGGGCAGGCTGTCGATCAGCAGCGGCGCCTGCGGTCCCGCGACGATGCACGGGCGAAAGACATAGGCGGCGGTGTCCGCGCCGGCGAGCGTCGCGGCGAGCAGCCGCTCGACCTCGGCCTTTTGCGCGGAGTAGTAGTGCGCGGCGGTGCCGCGCGCGGGCACGTCCTCGGTCAGCGGCGACGGGTTGTCCGCGTGGAAGCCGTACGCGGCTACCGAGGAGGCGTAGACGAGTCGCTTAGCGCCCGCGGCGACTGTCTCCTCGAAGACGTTGCGCGAGCCGACGAGATTAATCTGCAGGCTCTCCTCGGCGCTGCCCATGATCATGAACGCGAGATGCACGACCACGTCCGCGTCGCGCACGAGCTCCGCGACGGCGCGTCGGTCGAGGATGTCTCCGCGCCGGTAGGCCACCTTGCTCCAGCCGTGCGCGCCCGGGTCGAACGGGCTGCGCGCCATGCCGAGGATGCGAGTGACCTCGCGCGAGCGCTCCAGCGCGGCGACGAACGCCTGCCCGATCTCGCCGGTGGGGCCGGTTATCGCCACCGTGATCCCCCGCTTGACCGTCGCGGGTCTGCCGGTGGACGCACTCGGTTTGGCAGTCGCGCCCGGCGTCATCGCCT
>Ga0187780_10000597_pt1 | contig 26852 bp, 24 predicted proteins | sample 1015_Q2_SP10_20__FD_132429 | JGI IMG/M metagenome (GOLD analysis project Ga0187780, IMG submission 132429) | Tropical peat soil microbial communities from peatlands in Department of Meta, Colombia - 1015_Q2_SP10_20_MG | ecosystem: Environmental > Terrestrial > Soil > Wetlands > Peat | place... | reverse complement strand
GTGTGCCGGCTGCTCGCTGGCGCCGCACTACGAGCAGCCGGCCATGCCGGCGCCGCCGAAGTCGTACCAGGAGCAGACCGGGTGGAAGCTCGCCGTGCCTGCCGATGCCGCCGCGCGCGGTCCCTGGTGGACGCGCTACCAGGATCCTCAGCTGGACGCGCTCGAGCAGCAGGTTACGGAGGCGAACCAGAACCTGAAAGCCGCGTACGCGCGCCTCCTGCAGGCCCGTGCCCAGACCCGCATCGCGAGCTCGGGGTATTTCCCGACCGTGACCGCGAATGCGACCGCCGTACGACAGAAACTCTCGGAGAATTCGCCCAATTTCTTCGCCGGTGAGCCGCGCTTCGAGAACGACTTCAACCTGAATGGCGCCGCGTCCTACGAGATCGACCTGTTCGGCCGGGTGCGCAACACCGTGGCCGGGGCGCGCGCCACCGAGCAGGCGAGCGCCGGGGATCTGGCAGCACTTGATCTCAGCACGCACGCCGAGCTCGCGAGCGACTACTTCCTGCTGCGCGGTCTCGATGCCGAACAAGATCTGCTCGATCGCACCGTGACGGACTACGAGCAGGCCCTGACGCTTACCCAGAACCTGTACAAGGGCGGCGCCGCGGCGCTGGCCGATGTCCAGCAGGCGCAGGCGCAGCTCGAGTCGGCGCGCACGCAAGCGGAAGACACGCGCCTGCGCCGCGTCCAGACCGAGCACGCCATTGCGGTACTGGTCGGCCGCGAGGCCACCGGATTTCACGTCGAGCCGCGGCCGCTGGAAGCCGACGTCGTGCTGCCGCCCATTGATCTCTGCATGCCGTCGCAGCTGCTCGAGCGCCGCCCGGACGTCGCGGCCGCCGAGCGGCGCGTGGCGGCGGCCAACGCCCAGATCGGCGTGGCGCGAGCGGCTTATTTTCCGAGCTTCAGCCTGACCGGCGCGATCGGCTGGGACAGTGCGCATTCCAGCAACTGGCTCTCAGCGCCGAGCGAATTCTGGGCGGTGGGACCGAGCGGGATTCTGACCTTATTTGATGCCGGGCTGCACCGCGCGCAGAACGCGGCCGCGAGCGCGGCATACGACGAGCAGGTTGCCAACTACCGCACCACCGCTCTCATGGCATTCCAGGACGTGGAGGACAATCTGGCGGCTTTGCGTCAGCTGGAGCGCGAGTCCGTGAGCCAGGCCGCCGCGGTAGCCGCTACCCAGGGCGCGCTCGATCAGGCCAACTATCGCTACAAGGGCGGCATCATCACTTACCTCGAGGTCGTGGTCACCGCAAACGCGGCGCTCCAGGCGCGTCTGACGGCCGTCGACATCCAGACGCGGCGCATCACCGCGAGCGTGCTCTTGATCCGTGCGCTGGGCGGTGACTGGACACCGGCCGGCGAGACGCATGCGGTCGCCAACGCTGGCACGGGTGGTTCCGGCGAGTAGTTTTGACTCTAGCCATCGCTGACTGCGATGCGCGCCGTTTGCCGGACTTCACAGACGGGATGCCATCGCATACCGTATCGCGCGTGCCGCCTGTCATTGCCGTCTCCGGCCTCCACAAGACCTACGCCTCGGGCTTCCAGGCCCTCAAGGGAATCGACCTCGACATCGAGCGCGGCGAGATTTTCGCGCTGCTCGGTCCCAACGGAGCCGGTAAGACCACGCTCATCAGCATCATCTGCGGGCTGGTCAACCCTTCCGCCGGGCGTGTCCTGGTCGACGGCCACGATGTCATCACCGATGCCCGCGCGGCGCGCGCCAAGATCGGACTGGTGCCACAGGAACTGACCACCGCCTCCTTCGAGAGCGTCTGGGCGACCACCACGTTCACTCGCGGGCTATTTGGCAAACGCCCCGACCCGGTGCACATCGAGAAGGTACTGAGCAGCCTGTCACTCTGGGACCGGAAGGACGACAAAATCCTCACCCTGTCCGGCGGCATGAAGCGCAGGGTGATGATCGCCAAGGCGCTGGCACATGAACCGGAGATTCTGTTTCTCGACGAGCCGACCGCGGGCGTGGATGTCGAGTTGCGCCTCGCGATGTGGCAGGTGGTGCGCTCGCTGCGCGATACCGGGGTGACCGTGATACTGACCACCCACTACATCGACGAGGCAGAAGAGATGGCGGACCGGATCGGTGTCATGAACCACGGTGAACTGATTGTGGTTGAAGAGAAAGACGAACTGATGCGACAGCTCGGCAAGAAGCAGCTGATGCTGCACCTGCATGATCCGCTGGAGCGGGTTCCGGCTGCGCTCGCCGATCACAAGCTGGCGCTGTCCGACGATCACACGCGCCTGATCTACGACTACGACTCGCGTGGACAGAGAACCGGAATTACCCACCTGCTGGCGGATCTGAGCGCCGCCGGCATCCGTTTCAAAGACCTGCAAACGAGCCAGAGCTCGCTCGAGGATATTTTCGTGAGCCTGGTGAGGCGGCCGTCGTGAACGTGCCGGCCATCCGCGCGATCTATTACTTCGAGATGGCCCGCATGGGCCGGACGCTGATGCAGAGCGTCGCCACGCCCGTGATCTCGACCTCGCTGTACTTCGTGGTATTTGGTTCCGCCATCGGCTCGCGGATGACGCAGGTTGACGGCGTCTCCTATGGTGCCTTCATCGTGCCCGGCCTGATCATGCTGTCGGTGCTGACCGAGAGTATTTCGAACGCCTCGTTCGGCATTTACTTCCCGCGCTTCACCGGAACGATCTATGAAGTGCTGTCGGCGCCCGTGTCTTATGTGGAGATCGTGCTGAGCTACGTGGGCGCGGCCGCCACCAAGTCGGTGATTCTGGGGTTGCTGATTCTGGCCACTGCCCGCCTGTTCGTGCGCTTCGACATCGCCCATCCGGTGGCGATGCCGCTGATCCTGATCCTGACCGCCACAACATTCAGTCTGTTCGGGTTCATCATCGGCATCTGGGCCAAGAGCTGGGAACAGCTGCAGCTGATTCCGATGCTGATCGTCATGCCGCTGACCTTCCTGGGCGGCAGCTTCTATACCATCTCCATGCTGCCGCCGGTCTGGCAGAAGGTCGCCCTGTTCAACCCGGTCGTGTACCTGATCAGCGCTTTCCGCTGGACTTTCTACGGCATCGCCGATGTCGCTTTGCCGACCAGCGTGTCGATGATCGGATTGTTCCTCGCGATCTGTCTGCTGATAGTGGCGTGGATATTCCGAACCGGCTATCGGCTCAAGACCTGAAAGACTGAAGGCGGGGCCGCGCGACGGCTCAACGGGGGCACGTCCTTATGGCAGATTCGAACCGGGGCAGCCAGCGAAGAGTCGACACGCCTGCGGCAGTGCTCGCGCTGGCCCTCGCCGCACTCCCGGCGAGCGCGGTAGTCGGTGCGCCGGCGCCCGAGGCGGGCCCGCGCTTCTCGGCTGCCCAGGTCGGGCGCGGCCAGGCGACTTATGCGCAGCGTTGCGTGACTTGCCACGGCGCTGCGCTCGAAGGTGGCGCCGGCCCGCCGCTCAGTGGCCCGGTGTTCGCATCGCACTGGTTGACCGGCCGATATTCCGTGGCGGACCTGCACTTCATTATCAGCACCAGCATGCCGCTGCCGGTACCCGCCAGCCTGCCGGCCCAGGATTACCTCGACATCACCGCGTACGTGCTGGCGAGCAACGGTTACCGGCCTGGCCGCGCACAACTCGGTCCGGCGACGCTCGACTCACCGATGACCGCCAGAGTACCTGCGGTATCCGAGGCCGCGCGTCCCACCAAGTACCCGGCGCCTCCGTCCACCGTGCAATCCGCGAGTACTGACCGGCCCAGCGACAGCGAGCTGCTCGCCGCGGATCCCGCAGACTGGCTCATGTACAACCGCGACTACGGATCACAACGGTATTCGCCGTTAGACCAGATCGGCGCGGGTAACGCCCAGCGCCTGAGCGTCGTCTGCGCGTTTCAGGCCGGCGAGAGCGGCTGGTACCAGGCGAGTCCGCTGGTCTATCAGGGACGCATTTACGTCACGACTCCCTATAACACCTATGCGGTCGACGGCCGGGACTGCCACACGCTCTGGGTCGCGCGCTTCAAGGGCGCCACCGAAAGCCCGGTGGTGCAGACGCGTGGCGCCGCACTTTACCGGGGCAAGCTGCTGCGCACGACGCCGGACGGTCATTTGCTGGCACTCGATCTCGCGACCGGGGCGGTGCTGTGGGACGCCACAATCTCCGATGACCGCCGCGGCTACTGGCTGAGCGGAGCGCCGCTCGCGCATTCGGGCCGGGTATTCGTCGGTGAAGCCGGCGCGGAGGACGGGATTACCGCCCACATATTCGCGTTCGACGCGCAGAACGGCTCGCACCTGTGGACCTTCAACGTGATTCCGCGTGGCGGAGAGCCCGGCGCGGATACCTGGGGAACCGGAGCGGAACATGGCGGCGGTTCCTCGTGGTCGACGTTCTCGCTCAGTCCCGACCACGATCTGCTCTACGCGCCGATCGGCAATCCCGCGCCGGATTTCAACGGCGACGCCCGGCCGGGCGCCAATCTCTACACCGATTCGATCGTCGCGCTGGACGCGGCATCGGGGCGCCTCAACTGGTACGCCCAGCAGGTGCCGCATGACGTCCACGACTGGGACACCGGTGCGGCGCCGGCCCTCTACGAGCTCAACGGCCGACGACTGGCAGCGGTAACCAGTAAATCTGGCTTTCTCTATCTCTACGACCGCGACAGTCATGCGCTGGTGGCGAAGTCGGAGCTCAGCACGCATCTCAACGCCGAGGCGCCGGTGACTCCTGAAGGTGTCCGCGTCTGCCCCGGACTGACCGGCGGCGTGCAGTGGAACGGGCCGGCGTATTCGCCGCCGACCCGCATGCTTTTCGTCAACTCCGTCGAATGGTGCGGCACCTACCGGTCGGGGCCAGCACGCTATATAGAGGGTGCCTCGTTCTACGGCGGCCGCTACGAGTGGGAGCCTGCCGACAGCGCACATGGCTGGATCCGAGCCTTCAACGCTGAAAGCGGCGCTCAAATCTGGGCACACGCCACGCCACGACCGATGGTGGCCGGAATCACCGCCACGGCAGGCGGCGTGCTGCTGACCGGCGATCTCGCGGGACGCTTTCTGGTGCTCGCGGCTGGAGACGGCGTCACGCTCTACAGCTTCAATACCGGTGGCTCGATCGCCGGCGCGGTATCGACGTATTCCGTCGATGGCCGTCAATACGTCGTGGTCCCATCCGGCCACAACGCGCCTGCCGTGTGGCGAGCGTCGGGATCCGCGTCGCTGTTTGTTTTTGCGCTCCCGGAGCACTGACCGGCGCAGACACTGAGCGCGATCTCTCCGCTGCCGACACCGTCACCCGCGGCCGGGGCGTGATCATCCGCATCATCCGCACGGTGGACTCCACGACGCGTGAGCGCTCATGGCACACTCTGCGTATGGCATCAATTGCACCTTCCATCGGATACCTGCCGCGCCCACTGCGCGTGTCATCGTTCGTCTGGCTGACGTTGTGCTATCTCGCGCTCTTTGCGTTAGGGATAGGACTGAAGCCCTCGCTGACCGCGCCGGCAGCGCTCTGGCCCGCGCACGCGGTGGCTTTCGTCGCCTACATGCTGCTGCCCTATCGGCTCTGGCCGTTTGTCGTGCTCGCGACCGGTGCGGTGGAGCTGGCGAGCGCCAGCGTGCTCTATACGCTGAGCATCGGCACCGGGTTTGGCGCAGTCCAGCGGCTGGCACTCGTGTTCGCGAACGCGCTCACCGCCGCAGGCCCTGCGGGACTCACCCGGTGGTTCAAGCTGCTCGATAGAGAGAGGCGCCCGTTACGGCTGATTTCCCCGCTGTGGCCAGCCGCGCTGTTTCTGGGCACGCTGCCCGGCGCGGTGTTCGGGACCTGGATTCAGGCCGGCTTCAGTCAGGGACCATCGCTGGCAGCCGTCGGACTGTGGGTGGCCGCGACCACGCTGGCGATCATGACCTACGGTCCGGTGATCTTCGGCGCTCTCTCCGGCTATGACGAGCGCAACGTCGCTCCGGCGCGTCGCTGGGAAATATACGGGGTCGCCGCGCTGGTGTTTGCCCTGTTCCTGATGCTCGCTGTGGCGCCCTGGCCAACAGCGGATCACCTGGCGCAGCTGATGCTGATGTCGGTGCCCCTGACCTGGCTGGCGCTGCGCTTCTCCCGGCAGGTCACCGGCATCGGGGTGCTGGTGATCGCAACCGGCATCGCCTTCGCGTCGGCGCACGGTGCCGGGGCGTTTCCCGGTCTCGCGACGGCGAGCGGCTGGCGTGATCACATCTTCTCGACGGAGATTTTCCTGCTGATCGCGTGCGGAGGTGCACTGCTGATCAACCGCATGGTGCTGCGACAGCGGGTGTTACTCGACGAGCTGGCGAGCGAGCACGCGCAGCTGCGCCACTACGCCGAGGCGCTTGCCGGGGCCGAGGAGGCCGCACGGCGCTCGACCGCGGTCGACCTGCACGACGGCGTTGGTCAGGTGCTTGCCGGTCTCGGGCTGATCCTGCGGGCGATGCGTACCCACGTGGGGGAAGAGCCGCTCGCGGGTCTCGTGGAGCAGGCGGCGTCCGCCTCGCGCGAGGCGCAGGACGCGATCCGAGCCATGATCCAGGACCTGACGCCGCCGGAGCTCGAGCGCGCGTCGCTGGGCGAAGTCCTGACCTGGCTGACGCAGCTGTTCGCGACGCGCTACCACTTCAACGTCGTCTGGGACATCGTCGGACGGCATGATGTGCCGATCGACCGCGTCAACCTCGTCTATCGGATCATCCGCGAGTTGCTCTTCAACGCTTACAAGCATTCCCAGCGCAAGCGCGCCGACGTCGAGGTCACGGTTCAGGACCAGATGATCGAGATCCGCGTCATCGACGAAGGCGTGGGGTTCGACGTCAGTGCAGGCACTGTGTCATCGCCACACCGCTTCGGGCTCACGCAACTGCGCGAGCGGGTGCGATCCGCCGGTGGGGTACTCGAGCTCGATTCCGTCGTGGGCGAGGGTTGCCGGGTGAAGGTGCGACTGCCGATTTCGAGCCACGCCGCGCCCGCGGTGCCGCACAGCGCCTAGCCGAGCGCGAGCGCTCGCTCGCTAGATCGGCTGATCCGGGAACAGATCTCCGGTCGGGTTCTCGTCGTCGAGCGCGATGTGCTCGAGCGCGAGCAGCCGCGCTTTCGTAATCCGGCCGCCCGGCGCCGAGAAGCCGCCGACGTCGCCGCCGGCCGCAACCACACGATGGCAGGGCACCAGGATGGGCAGCGGATTGCGCGACAGGGCGCGGCCGACCGCCCGCGGCGCGTCGGGCTCGCCGACGGCGCGCGCGAGATCGCCGTAGGTGGTGGTGTGTCCCCAGGTCACCGCGCGCAGCGCGCTGTAGACGCGACGGTCGAATTCTGGCGCCGATGTAAAATCGACGGGCACCGGGCGCAGGTCGACTTCGCGACCGGCGAAGTACTCGGTGATCGCTGTGATGGCGCGCGCGATCCAGGTATCGGGAGCAACGGCGATGGCACGCAGTCCATGCTGCCGCAGCCGATTCTCGGTGGCCGATTCATGTGATTCGGGCAGCTGCAGGTGTGTCACGGCGCCACCGCGCCAGCTGATGCCACAGCGCCCGAACGCGGTGTCAAAGAGTAGATAGCGCCCGGAATCTCCGCCCTCGCCGGCCGGCGCATCCGGCGCACCCGATGCTCGCGCCGGAGACCGAGTTTCGGGATGCGCGTTCGACGGTTCCATAACGCTTAGCGTACCGCGGACTCGAAGCTCACGGGACGCAACAACACGATGCGCCCCTTTGCAGCATGCGCAGCGATCGAATCAACGGGTCACCTGGGCCGGCGTATTCGGCCGTGCGTGCAGCGCCATCATGATCAGCGACCAGCCGCTGAACAGCAGCTTGATTGCGAGCAAGAGGCCGAGTGCCCACACGGCCGTGCCCGGAAACCCCGCGAGCAGCAGCGCCGCAAGCAGCAGATCGACGATGCCGCTGACCAGGACCCAGCCCCAGCGGCCCGAGGCCTGCTTGCGATGCTCAATGGCATAGAGAATCGAGACCACACCCTGCGCCAGCAGGAACGCGATCAGCACGATGGTCAGGGTCAGCACGCCCTGCAGCGGGCGCAGCAGCAGCAGCACGCCCGCGGCAATGCCAATGATGCCGCTGATGAGCGACCACCAGAACCCGGGCGCATGGCGCGCGCGCAGAGCAGCGATCAAGACGACGATTCCGCTCGCCAACAGAATCCAGCCAAACAGCACGGTCGCAGCCAGCGAGGCGACGCCGGGCATGGCTACGGCAAGCGCGCCGAGCACCACCAGGGCAATGCCCTCGACCAGAAACAAAACCCAGTGATCGCGAACCGAGCGAGCCAGCTGCGCGCGAGCAGCGCGGATCTCATTGGGCATCGTGGCCATGACATCCCTTCCTTTGATTAGCGCAGATCCGCCGCGGGCAATTGCCGCAGCGGGCGCGTGGAGCCGCTGTCGGAGCGTAGCGCCGTGCGCCCGATTGACAACGAGCACGCATAACGGTACCTTTATATCACAAGGTAGCTTCCCGAATGAGCATCGACCAGAAATTCAGCCCAATCCGCAAGGGCCTGCTTGAATTCCTGGTCCTGAAAATCGTCAGCGCCGCCACGGTCTACGTCCCGGACATCCTCAAGCGGCTGGCAACCACGGAATTCGCAACCCAGGAAGGGACGCTCTATCCCCTGCTCAGCCGGCTGCGGCGGGAAGGCCTGGTCGACTACGAGTGGCAGGAGTCGGAGGCCGGGCCACCGCGCAAGTATTACCACCTGACACGCGCCGGCCGCGGCCAGCTGACCGAGCTTGAGGACTACTGGGCGCGCATCAACCAGACCATCACGAAACTCGGAAACTGACCTATGCGACGCGTCATCACCATCAGCCTGAACGGCAACGCCTTCCAGCTGGAAGACGACGCCCACGCGGTTCTCGCGTCTTACCTGGACGACGCGGGTCGCGCGCTGGCGGCGAACCCGGATCGCGAAGAAATCCTCGCCGATCTCGAGCAGGCGATTGCAGACAAATGCGGCCGGTTTCTCAACCCGCACAAGACGGTCCTGTCGCGGCGCGAACTCGAGCAGATCATGGCCGAGATGGGCCCGGTGGACGGAGCGCCCGCCCCGGCGCCCGCAGGGCCCGCTGCCGCTGCCGAACCGGCTGCGGCCGGTACTGCGCCGCGTCGCCTGTATCAGATCAGCGAAGGCGCGATCGTGAGCGGCGTCTGCAAAGGCATCGCCGCGTACCTCGGGGTCGACGTCACGCTGGTGCGCGTCATCTTTGTTGCGCTCGTGTTCCTGACCGGCGGTGTTGCGATCTTCGCGTACCTGGTGCTCATGTTCGTGGTCCCGTACGCACAGACTTCCGAGGAGCACGCCGCCGCACGCGGCCTGCCGTTCAACGCGCGCGCCCTGGTGGAGCGCGCCAAGCTGCAGGCTGCCCAGTTCGCCGACGGCGCAACGTGGCGGCGCTCGCGAGCCGAGTGGCGCCGGTCGCGCGCCGAGTGGCGTGCACACTGGCGCCAGACACGTGATGAGTGGCGTGCCAATTGGCGCGCCGGGGCACCGCCCCCGTCGAGCCCCACGGCCGCGCCGCGCGCCCCATACGTCGCCCACGTCATCACCGGGGTCATCCTGGCGGTGCTGGGCATCGTGCTGGCCGCGTTCGCGATCGGCTGGCTCGCGGTGCTGGTGTCGCTGGTTGCGACCGGCGCCGTATTCGGCTGGGTAATGCCGCACCATGCGCCACTTTGGGTCGCGCTGGTCGTCCTGCTGCTCGCCTACCCGCTGATCGCCTGGCCCATCCGCGCGATCCGTCACGGGCTCTACCACGACGCGGCGACCTTCCACGGACCATCGCTGGCGGCGTGGGACGGCGTGGTGGGAATCGCCCTGATCGCCGTCTTAATCTGGTACGGGTATCACCACGTTGCGGCGCTGCAGGATTTCATCGACCACCTGGCGCGCCTGTGGAACCAGACGCTGCTGACTTGATCCGATGCCGCGAACCCGCCGTTAGGTCGGGAAGAACTGGTAGATCCAGGTCTCGCTCAGCGTGTGCTCGCCGAGCCTCAGGAAGCACCGCAGGTTGAGCGGGTCCTTCCCGGTCAACGCCACATCGAAGATCGCGCGCCAGCGGTTGGTGCCAACGACCTTGATGACGTAGGGATTGATCACGCGACCGCGCGATACCGTGACCACGGCTTCGACGTCATAGCGCTGCTTCAGCTGCCGCAGTGCGGGGCCGTCGAAGTCGATGGCGAACTTGAACTGATCGGCGGGGCGCGGCTGGCCCGGCACGCCACCCAGTCCGACGCGCGTCGCGATGACGCGCGCCACGCCGGCCGGCGGTGGCGGGTCCTCGGGCTGCCAGAGCAGCCGGTAGCGCACCCGTAGAGCGGAACCCTTCTTGACCGGCGCCCGCGGCTGCCAGAAAGCCACGATGTTGTCGTGGATCTCATCGTCGGTAGGAATCTCGACCAGCTGAACCGCGCCTTCGCCCCAATCATCCTTGGGCTCGACCCAAACGCTCGGTCGCCGGTTGTAGAAGGCACCGTCGTCCTGGTAATCGTCGAAGTCCCGGTCGCGCTGCGACAGCCCGAACCCTTTCGGGTGCTTGTCGATGAACGCGTTGGACTCCAGGGTCGGTGGGTCATTCAGGGGCCGCCACAAGCGCTCGCCCGACCCGGTCCAAAGTGCCAGGCCGTCACTGTCGTGGATCGCCGGCCGCCAGTCGATCGCGCGGCGCAGGTCGTTCTGCCGATACCAGTACATGCTGGTCAGCGGCGCGATGCCAAGGCGCTGGATGTCGGCCCGGGCATACAGGTCCGCCTGCACATCGGTGGTGATCAGGCCTTCGGTGTTGCGCGCCTCAAACGCGAACGCCCCGGTCACGCTCGGACCCTCGAGCAGGGCGTAGATCGTGATGGTCGATGAGTGCTCGCTGCCGGGTTTTAGCCAGAATTCGGTGAAGCGCGGGAACTCCTCGCGCGTGGCCATGGCGGTGTCGACCGCGATGCCGCGCGCGGAAATGCCGTACTGACCCTGCTCGCCGGCCGCTCGGAAGTAGCTCGCGCCCTGAAATGCCAGCCAGTCGGTCTCCGACGTGCGGGTGTCCATCACCCGGAAGCCCGCAAAGCCCAGGTCCCCGGGCAGTCGCGACGCGAGGGCCGGGCTGCCGTAGTCGAAGTATCTCGCGCGGTACAGGATCTCGCGGCTGGCGCGTCCGGTGACCACGTGGATGCGCACCGGCAGGCCGACGTACTTGTTGAGGTGAAAGAAGCGCACCGCGAGCCGCCCCGGGCCTGCCGTCCACAACGCGCACTGCCGGCGGAACGTGATCGCCTGGCTGGCGTCAAAGCTCAGGTTGCTGATGACCTCGGCCGCCGGCGGCGTCGGTTCTACGTAAGCCGCGGTTGAGCGCTGGCGCGCAAGTGCTTGCAGTGCTTCAAAACTGAACGGCTGAACCGGGCCGTATTCCAGCCCCTCCGGTTCCGCGGCCATTGCGCCGTTGTCAAGCAGGGTGCTCGACGCAAGGGCTGCCAATCCATGTTTCGTAAACTCGCGGCGGTTCATTATTTCTTCACGATCCCCAGTCGCGGGTCGCGGCACACTCCCGGCTACGCTATCGCCGGGTCGGTAGCGGCATTCCCGCGCCCTAGGCAGTCTAAATGATGCACCCGATACCGGAAAAATCTGACGTGGGAACCTTGCTTTCGACCGGCGCGACCCCATCTGCACGCCCCATGGCTACACGCAACGATAGCGACGGCGGGCGGCTCGAGGACACGGCCGCGGTCGATCTGCTGGTCCGGCGCTATGCGATGCCGAAGGCGCGGCCGGTTGCGATGCCCACGCAGGAGATCCGCTTCTGGACCCTGCGCACTCTGGCGCAGTCGTTGACTGCGGCGCTGTCGCTGCGCCGCAAGCCGCACTAGGACGCCGCGCGCCGGACGTCTGCGCGAGCGCGGGCTCTGTCGCCGGATGGCGACGGCAGGATCTGAGCGCGGTGTTCCTGTTCGGGAACGGCGCGCTGGGTAGGACAAGTCCGGCACCTGATCGTTGGGTCGCACCGATATCGGTGCCGGCGGTAGCAGATCTAGATTGGCGCTGAACGCGGCTCGCCACAGCCGCCGGGAGAGTCGAGTTGATCACGGGCCTGCACATCCGGCGTCTACTCTACGCAGGCCTGGTCGCTGCCACGACGCTCATCATGTCGCTGCGTCTGTGGATCATCCTGCGGGTCGACGGCATGTCCGCGATCGAGTACGTGCTGCTGGCCCTGTTCGCCGTGCTGTCCGCGCGGGTGGCTGCCTCCTTCTGGCTGGCGTGTTTCGGATTGGTGGTGAAGCTGCACGCACGCTGGTGGGCGAGAGCGCGCGCAGCGTCGCTGCCCCGTGAGATTGCCGACCTGCGGTCGGCGCCGGGCGCGCGCGTCGCGATCGTCATGCCGATCTATAACGAGGACGTGCCGCGCTCGTTCGCCGGCATGGCGGCGGTCCGCGATTCGGTCAAGCGCCGCGGTGCCGCCCACCTGTTCGACTTCTTCGTGCTCAGCGACAGTACCGACGAGCGCTGCTGGCGCGCCGAACAGCAGGAGTGGCTGCGCATGCGCGGTGAATCGAGCGGCGATGCGCCGCTCTATTACCGGCACCGGGCGCGCAATATCGGTCGCAAGAGCGGCAATATCGCCGACTTCTGCCGCAACTGGGGCGCCGCCTACGAGTACATGGTGGTGCTGGATGCCGACAGCCTGATGTCGGGCGAGACGCTGGTGGCACTGGTCAGGAAGATGGACGCCAGCCCGCGCACGGCGCTGATACAGGTGCCGCCCCGCCTGATCGGCCGCCGTACCCTGTTCGCGCGCCTGCAGCAGTTCGCATCGAGCATCTACAGTCCGATCCTGAGCGCCGGCATGGCCGCGCTCGACGGCCCCGACGGCAACTACTGGGGCCACAACGCCATCCTGCGCATGCAGCCGTTCCGTGAGCACTGTGGCCTGCCGGAGCTGCCCGGTCGGGCGCCGATCGGTGGCGAGATCCTGAGCCACGATTTCGTCGAGGCCGCGCTGCTGCGGCGCGCGGGCTGGGAAGTGCGCATGGCGCCGGAACTCACCGGCAGCTACGAGGAAGTGCCGCCTACCGTCATCGACTACCTGAAGCGCGACCGGCGCTGGTGCCAGGGCAATCTGCAGCATATCCGCCTGATCTGGGCACGCGGCTGGCACCTGTCGAGCCGCCTGCATTTCGTCGGTGGCGCGCTCGCCTACCTGGCCTCGCCGCTGTGGCTGGCACTGCTGGTGGTCGCGGCAGTGGACGCCTACAGCAATCGCGTCGGACCGACGGTCGCCTACTTCGGGCGCTATCCGGTGCTGTTCTGGCCGGTGTCCCATACGATCGAATTGCTCGCACTATTTGTCGTCACCATGGCGATGCTGTTTGGCCCGAAACTCCTTGGGCTCTTGAGCGTCATCGGTGACCGCACGACTGCGCGCGCTCATGGCGGCTGGGCGCGGCTCTTGTCGAGCGCGGCGCTTGAGTCCGCCTACTCCGCCCTGCTCGCGCCGGTGTTCATGCTGTCCCACACCTGGTTCGTGGCGCGCGTGCTGTTCGGCATGAGCGTGTCGTGGGATGGCCAGCAGCGCAAGGAGCGCACCATAGCGGTCGCCTCCGCGGCGGCGATCTTCGCGCCGCACACGGTGCTCGCGGCCACCTCCGCGCTGCTCGTCTATCGCTGCATTCCCCACAGCGTGGGCTGGTTCATACCGCTGCTGTTGGGTCTGCTGCTCGCCATCCCGATGGCGCGCCTCACCAGCAGCGTGCGCCTCGGCGAGTGGGCCGCGAAGCGCGGACTGTTTCTGATTCCGAGTGAGACGCGCGGCTTGCCGCTGCTTGCGAGCGTGCGCGCGCTGCTAGCCCAGTCAGCCGCCGGTCACGTCGAGTCCGGCATGCGGCACGCCGCGTAGCGGCTTCCAGAATCGCGATAGTCTGTCGGAGTGACCAGGGAGGGTCGCTCCGCAGACAACCTGTTGCCGCACCTGTGGATCGCTCGCGCGCAGGTGCCCTATATTGGCGGCCCATTCAGCGCACCCGCGCTGCCCAGGAGTCGCTCGTGAGTCCTCGCCCACGGGGCGTGCGCATCCGCCCGTATCTCTGCCTTCTAATGTCGTTGGTCATCGTCGGCGCAGTGCTCGGTGCGTGCGGCGAACGTGCCACCCTGCCGGTCTCCGCGGGATTCGGGCCGGCGCCGGCGTTGCCGCCTCCGCACCGCACGCTCATCACCACGGTCAACATCGCACCCGCCACGGGCTGGCCGCCCGGTGGCAAGCCCACTGCGGCGCCGGGTCTGTCGGTTTCGCTGTACGCGAGCAATCTGGCGCACCCGCGCTGGCTGTACGTGCTGCCGAATGGCGACGTGCTGGTGGCGGAGACGGAAGCGCCGCCGAATCGCGACACCGGCGGCGGAATCAAGGCTGCGATCGCCAAGCATCTGATGGCCAAAGCCGGCGCCGGGTCACCCAGCGCCAATCGGATCACGCTGTTGCGCGGTGTCGGACCGGGTGGCCTCGCCGATACCAGCACTGAATTCGCCAGCGGACTCAATTCGCCGTTCGGCATGGTGCTGGTGGGAGAGGATTTCTACGTCGCCAACACCGATGCGCTTGTGAAGTTCCACTACTCGCCCGGCGCCACTCACCTGGACGGACCGCCAAGCAAGGTGCTCGATCTGCCCGCGGGCCCGATCGACTACCACTGGACGAAAAATGTAATTGCCAGCCAGGACGGCACCAAGCTGTACGTCACCGTCGGGTCCAACAGCAACGTCGGCGAGCGGGGTCTCGCCAACGAGGTGCGCCGCGCCGGCATACTGGAAGTCGACCGCGCGACTGGCGCATCACGCATATTCGCCTCCGGGTTGCGCAACCCGAACGGGCTCGACTGGAACCCAGTGACTGGCGCGCTGTGGACGACGGTGAACGAGCGCGACGAGCTCGGCAGCGACCTGGTTCCTGACTACATGACCTCCGTCAGAGACGGCGCGTTCTATGGCTGGCCGTACAGTTACTTTGGCGCGCACGTGGACGTGCGCGTGCGGCCGCCGCGCCCGGACCTGGTGGCCACCGCCGTGGTGCCCGATTACGCGCTCGGCGCGCACACCGCTTCACTCGGGCTCGTGTTCTACCGCGCGCAGCTGCTGCCCGAGCGCTACCGGGGCGGCGCGTTCATCGGGCAGCATGGATCGTGGAACCGCGACCCGGCGAGCGGCTACCAGGTCATCTATGTGCCGTTTACTGACGGCCACCCGAGCGGTCCGCCGCAGGAGATTCTCGCGGGATTCCTGAGCGCGGATGGCAATGCGCTCGGGCGACCGGTTGGAGTTGCGGTGGACGCGAGCGGCGCGCTGCTGGTGGCCGACGACGTCGGCAACTGCATCTGGCGGGTCACGCCGGCGGCTGGTTCCTGAACTGGCTTATGCCCTCGATCAGCTCGCGGCCGGAGTCAGTCCCAGGCGCACGGCATCATCGACGGAGAGCGCGCTCAACACCGGCGCGTGCGGACCGGCCACCACGACCATTCTCAGTAGGTCGTTGACCGGGGGCTTGAGCCGAGCGAGCACCAGGCGCAGCTTTCGCGCTGCAGCCCATGCAAAGAATGCAGTCAGCGCTTCGACGCTGGTGCTGTCGAGATCGAACGACTCCTCGAGGCTCAGGATCACGCATTGCGCGCCCGCCGCAGCGGCGATCTGGTGCCGCGCTTCGAGCAGGATCCGCTCAGCGTTGGCAAAGAACAGCGGCGCCTCCGGACGCAGGATGATCAGTCCGGAGAGCCGCCGCGCTTCGGGATGTGCGGCAATGCTCACGAAGTCGTGGCTGTCGCCCAAACGGCCGAGCACGGATATCGTCGGCACCGATATGCGCCGCAGCAGCATCGCGAGGCTGATGGCAATGGCGGCCAGGAGCCCGTCGAGGACACCGAGCCACAGCACCGCGATCACCGCAGTGACGGCGACCAGACGGTCCCGGTGCCAGATGAAGTATTGCCGGAATTCCGATGGCTGCAGGGAGTGGCTGACCGCGCGGATGACGATCGCCGCCAAAACCGGCAGTGGCGTCAGCGCGATCAGCGGCAGGACGGTCAGGGCCAAAGCGAGCAGCGTCAGCGCCGCGACGATGCCCGACCAGCGGCTCACCGCCCCGGCCGCGTCGTTGGCGGATGTTCCGGAGTAGCCCGCGCCGACCGGCATGCCGTGAAAGAGTCCCCCCAGTCCGTTTGAGACGCCGAGCGCGATCAGGTCACGGTTGGCGTTGACGACATCGCCATGCTTGATGGCGAAGGTGCGGATCGAGCCGTACGACTCTGCGTAGAGGATCATGACCAGGGCGATACCGAGTTCACCGAGCCTGAGCCACTGCGCGCGGGCGAGCTCGGGAAGTGACGGTGTTTCGAGTCCCAGGTGAATCGTTCCCACGACGCTGACGCCGCGGCCGGGCAGGTCCAGATAGTGGCTGGCCGCGATTCCGAGCGCGATGACGATCAACCCACCCGGGACACGCCGCAGCGGCGCCAGTACAAACAGGAGCACCAGCGCCGCAGCGCCGACTGCTGCGCTAATCAGGTGCCATGAACGGGCCTGGCTGATCAGCGCGATCACACCCCGGTAGAGCTCGTTCGCGCCGGGATGCACGTTCACGACGGTCTCGAATTGCTTGACGATGATCACGATCGCAAGACCAAACGCGAAGCCCCGCAACACCGGCTTGGAGATGAAGTCAGTGACGTTGCCGAGACGAAACAGTCCGGCCAGGACGAACAGGGCGCCGGTGATGAGCACCAGAGCGTAGGCGAGCGTCATCCGCAGCGCCGGATCGCCACCCGCGAGTGACGCAGTGGCCGCAGCCAGCACCGCGGCCGAGGACGATGTCGCCGAGACGATCGCGAACCGGCTGGTGCCGATCAGCGCGTAGCAACCGAGGCCGGCGAACACTGCGATGATGCCGGCCTGTGGCGGCAGGTTGGCGATGCCCGAGTACGCGACCGCTTCCGGGAGCAGCAGCCCGGCGATCGACACGCCGGCGATCAGGTCCTGCCAGCGCGTGGTCGGCGCGCTACCCGCAGGGCGGTATTCTGCGGTCACTCAGGATCCGGTGATGACGCCGGTCCAGCCCGGCAGGTAACGAGCGTCGTTGCTCCGCGCGAGTCCAAGAGCCTCGTCCACCGCCCTGCGGAAGTGCTTCTTGATGAGCGCCGTCTGCACTTTGCTGCGGAAGAAATCTGCCCACAGGAATTCCGTGAACGGCTCCGTGTCCTTGGCATAGCCGCCCGCGCGACGCACCTCGCCCGCCAGGCTGCGGTACGGGTCGTCTTCCAGATGCGTGAGGTGCCTGGGGATCTGCGTGAACAGGCGGCGCACGCCGCGCTGGTCGTAGGGGTGCACCCAGTGATGCACGTCCATTGCCAGCCAGAACGCCTTGGGCGTGAGCCAGGACATATCCTTGAGCACCAGCATGCTGACTCGTTTGACGTCTTCCTCGAGCAACGCAAGGCCGAAGTGATGGTGATCGGTGATGTAGTTCCTGCCGTCCGGTCCACAGACTCCAGGAAACCAGTGATTGGCGAGCGCTTCGATGCGGCCGCGCCTACCGAGTTTGGCCCATTCCCTGCGCTTCTGGTCCACCTCGATACGCCCGACGGTGAGCTGCGTCGGATGCAGCTTCTCGAGCTTGACGGTTAGCCATTGCGGTCTCAGGCGCGGCATATCCCCTCCTGTGCCGGCAGCGACAGCGAATCGTGGCGCGGCTCAGCCGCGCAACGGAGTCAGTCGAGCAGGTCTGGCTGCTCCTTGACGATGCGCGCGTACAGCGGCTGGAACTGGAACCAGCCGGCGAACGGCGTGCCCACGATCGAGTACGACTGACGTGCCGCCTCCGGCCGCACCTGGCGCGGCGCTTCGCCGGAGCGTGCGGCGGCGGCCTCCGCCAAGAGCTGCACGTGGCAGGATCGTTCGAGCGTGATGAACCACCACGCGGCCTCATCCACCGTCTGGCCGACGGTAAGCAGGCCGTGGTTCTGCAGGATCGCGGCCTTGTGGGGGCCGAGCGCACGGGCGATCCGCTCACCCTCGTCGAGTTCGACGACCACGCCGGTGAAATCGTCGAACAGCACGTGGTCCTGGTAGAACGCGCACACGTCCTGCGTCAGCGGATCCAGCCGGCGGCCGAGTGTGGACCAGGCGCGCCCGTAGGTGGAGTGCGAGTGGGCCGCAGCCACCGCGTCCGGTCGCGCAGCATGGATCCGTGAGTGGATGGTGAACGCGGCGACATTGACCGGGTGATTGCCTTCGACCACTTCGCCGCGATGATTGCAGCGGATCAGGTTCGAGACCTTGATCTGGCTGAAGTGCACGCCAAACCCGTTCACCCAGAATGTGTCGAGGAATTCCGGGTCGCGCGCCGTGATGTGGCCGGCCACGCCCTCATCAAAGCCGAACTTGGAAAAGAGCCGGAATGCCGCCGCGAGGCGCTGCTTGCGGTGCAGGCGCTCCTCGGCGACGGTGGCGAACCGCGGCGGCGCCGGCAGCGGATGATTCGAGTCGGCCTGCACGCTGGCGAGGCCGGTGAGCGGTTTCGCGGCATTCATGACTGCACCCCGGTCGGACGCGCCGCGATCCGCCGCAGGAGCGCGCCCGGACCCTGACCCGTCTCTGACTTGATTCTAGCGCCTTCGTCGCGCACCCGACCGGCAGGGCCGGGCGGCCGGCCAGCGCCGGCCGCGCACTGGATTTGCTCCCGTGGCGGGAATTTGCGCCCGGAGACCGGAGCAGCTGCTACCTTAGAAATCAATCATCTGGGGAGCGTCGAGTGCTATTCGCGGCTGCGCGGGGGCCGCGCGGCAATATTCGGCGCCCTCGTGCGTCTTAAACGACATGCGGGACGCCACAGCCACTCTGACCATGGGCGCGGAGCAGGACCGGCTGATCAGGCAGGCGATCGCGCGCGAGGGTGGGCGCGTGCGGTCGTTCATCCGCGCGCGCGTCGCGGACGTGGACGAGGCCGAGGACATCCTGCAGGACGTATTTGCCGAGCTCGTGTCCGCGTACCGACTGGTCCGGCCGATCGAGCAGGTCGCGGGCTGGCTGTTGGCGGTTGCGCGCAATCGCATCATCGATCGCTATCGGCGTCGCCGCGACCGCGCGCAGACAGCCTACGGCGAGGCGGATCGCGAAGCGCTGCTCGAGCTGCTGCCTTCGGCTTCGGCGGGACCGGCGACTGCCTACGCGCGCAGCGTGCTGCTCGAGGAGCTCGAGGCCGCGCTCGAGGAATTGCCCGCGGCGCAACGGGAAGTATTTATCGCCCACGAGCTTGAGGGCCGCAGCTTCCGTGACATCGCCGCGGAAACCGGCGCCAACGTCAATACGCTCCTGGCGCGCAAGCACGCCGCGGTCGTGCACCTGCGCAAGCGGCTGCAGGACATCTATGAGGACTTTGCTTCGGAGAGGAACCTATGAGAAGTCGATATTGGCCGATCAAGGCGCTGAAGATTGCCGTGATGATCGTGGTCGCGGTCGCTGTCGTCGGCTGGGTGGTGATGACACTGTGGAACTGGCTGGTGCCGGCCCTGTTCGGTCGTCCGACGATCACCTTCGCCGAGGCGGTGGGGCTCTTCATCCTCGCCAAGCTGCTTTTTGGCGGTTTCCGCGGCGGGCCCGGAGGCTACTGGCGCCGGCGCATGCACGAGCGCTGGGAACAGATGACGCCCGAGGAGCGCGAGCGCTTTCGCGAGGGCATGCGTCAGCGCTGCGGTTACGCGGGGCGCAGCACGGCTGGGGATGACAAGCAGCCGCCGCCGGCGGCGCCATGAACGCGCTGTCCGCCGCGCGGGAGGAGCAGGCTACCGCATGGATGCCGTCAGTGGATGAGTCGCCGGTCGCGACGGTGCTGGCGAGGCTTCACGCACAGCGTGAGCTATCGGTACTCGCCGGTACGGCGCGCAGCGAACTGCCGGCACCATCCCCGGTACAAGGGCGTTTTCTTTATATCCTGGCACGCGCGGTCGGTGCCCGCACCGTGGTCGAGTTCGGGTGCGGCGCCGGCGTCGCGACGCTGTACCTGGCCGCTGCCGTGCGTGACAACTGGGGCGGCCGGGTCCTGGCCATAGAGCCGGACGCGAGCCGCCGGCGTCACGCGATGGCCAACATCCTCGACGCCGGCGTCGCGCCATTCGTTGAGCTCTGCGGCGAGGACGCGCACGCAGTGCTCACCGGCCTGACGACCCCGGTGGATCTGCTGCGGCTTCCCTCGTGGCAGGACGGCTACCGGACGCTGTTCGACGCGCTGCTGACCCGCCTGCGTCCAGGCGTAACCGTGGTCGCGGACGGTTCGCCAGCGTCGCTGGCGCCGTGGTTCGCGCGCCTTACGCCGAGCGGGCACGGAGTTGCATCCGTGCCGCTCGGTGGCGGGCTCGAGTTCGCCGTTCTGAGCTGAGAGCGAGCGCCGCTGAGTAAGCGGTTACTTTTCGCGCACGTACTTGAAGGACAGGGAGACGCGCGCCCGAAACGCGATTGGGCGCCCGTTCTCGACCTTCATGTCGAGCTTGGTGATTTCCGCGATCCGCAGGTCGCGCAGGCTCTTGGCTGCTGTCGATACCGCGCGCCCCGCCGCATCCTCCCAGGATTTGCGGCTGGTGCCGACCACCTCAACGATTTTGTAGACCCCGTCGTCGCCTTTCTTAGCCATGTTTTCCTCGCTTGGCAGGCGACGCGTGGCGCGCAGGTCGCGCGCCGGGCGTCGCATCAGCCGGACATGTTAGACCCCACCGGGCGTGGGGAGAAGCGCCGCCGCGTCTTGGGCGACCGGCGGCATTTCCGCTAGCGTACGGACCCGCGGATGCCAAGGAGGGCGCGTGCCGGAGCTTCCCGACATCGACGTGTACATCGAGGCGCTGACCGAGCGCGTGCTCGGCCAGCGCCTTGAGCACATCGTGGTCTTAAGCCCGTTCGTGCTGCGCACCGCGTTGCCCCCGATCGAGAGCATCGAGGGGCGCAGCGTCGCTTCCCTGAGGCGCATCGGCAAACGAATCGTCCTTGGCTTCGACGGCGACCTGTGGCTCGTGTTTCACCTCATGGTCGCCGGCCGTCTGCACTGGTACCCGCGCAGCGCGCGTACCCGGCAGCGTGCGCCGCTCATACGCCTCGAGTTTCCCGCGGGCACGCTCACGATGACGGAGGCGGGCACCAAGCGGCGCGCGTCTGTGCACCTCATCTCCGGCGTGAGTGAACTTGAGCGCATGGATCCGCGCGGGCTCGAGGTGCTCAACAGCACGCTCGCGGCCTTCCGCGAGCGCATCACCCAGGAGAATCACACGCTCAAGCGCGCGCTCACCGATCCACACTTCCTGAGCGGCATCGGCAATGCCTATTCCGACGAGATCCTGCACCGCGCGCGCCTCTCACCGCTCGCGCTCACCCAGCGCCTGACGCCAGAGGAGATTGCGCGCCTGCACGATTCTGCACGCGCGACTCTTTTGGAGTGGCGCGACCGGCTGCGCCGGGAAGCCGAGGGCGTGTTCCCGGAAGGTGTGACGGCGTTTCGCGAGGGCATGGCGGTACACGGCCGCTACGGGCAGCCGTGCCCCAACTGCGGAGCACCGATTCAGCGCATCCGCTATGCGGACAATGAAACCAACTACTGCCCGCGCTGCCAGACCGAGGGACGCGTGCTCGCGGATCGCGCGCTGTCGCGCCTGCTCAAGGAGGATTGGCCGCGGACCATCGAGGAACTCGAGCGGCTGCGGCCTTCGGCCCGACGCGGGTCGTGACGGGTCGGCTCAGGCTTCCGGGTCCACCCGTTCGAACCGGTTGAGCTCCACGTTCTTGCGGACCCGGTCGGCCGGGAACACCTGGCCGTTGGCCACGATGTACACGCCCGTTGGCAGCACCTGCACCGCGCCCATCGCCATACCGAGATTGAACGGCGCGTCGCTGTCGGCGAAGCGGCCCGGCTGCAGCGCGCCGGTGAGGACGATGGTCTTGCCTTTGACGGCCTCGAGCGCGCGCGCAGTCTCGACCATGGTGTCGGTGCCGTGCGTAACGATGACCGCCGTGGCATCGGTGGCGGCGACCGCCGCGCAGATGGCGTCGCGGTCCGAGTCGGTGAGATCCAGACTGTCCTTGCGCAGCAGTTCTGCGACCGGAATCGCATCCGCCACGCGTGCGTTCGCGAGGATCTGCCGCACCATCGGCGCACCGACCTCGAAGCCGCCTTTGGCGTCGAAGTACACCTTGTCGATGGTGCCGCCGGTCGTGAAGATCGCGATGCGCATGGCGTCAATCCGAGTTTTCGGTCTGCGCCTCTCGCGGCGAGCATAGCGGAACCTGCCCGTGCTCGTTACGGGCGTGACACATGGCGATTGCCTTTGATGTAGAACCGCAGCAGTCGCCGCGCCCAGTGCCCGGCATAGTCGACGCCGACGCGACGCGCACGCATGGTCGTGAACGGAACCCTGGATTCAGGCGCACGCACGTAGAGATCGCGACTGACGAGATCGTGGCCGTTCTGGCGAAGATCAATAGCCATTGCCCGGCACAACCGCCCCGGGCCGCTGGCGGACTCACGAAGACCTGAGATCGGCTCGAGCGCACGCAACAAAACTGCGGAGGCCGAGCCCTCGGGCTCCGTCACCACGTTCATGCAGTAGTGCATGCCGTAGACCAGGTATACGTAGGCGTGGCCCGGCGGGCCGAACATCACTGCGGTTCTCTTGGTCCGGCCGCGCGAAGAGTGCGCTGCGAGATCATGGGGTCCGAGGTACGCCTCGACCTCGACGATGCGTCCAATGCGCTCGACACCGCGAGTCACGTGAACCAGCCAGAGTCCGAGCAAGTCGTGTGCGACCTCGATCGGATCGCGGTCGTAGAACGCGCGCGCAAGCGGCGCGGTGCCTGCGTCCATCGGAGTCAATAGCGCCGCGCGGCGCGCGCTGGATTCGCGGATCGCGGTATCGCCAGTGGGTGCGGCCACTATTCTGGGCGGGGCCGCGCACCGCGGCGCTGCGAGGTGGTGCGGCGCGCGGCGGCGCCGGGCGCAGCGCCGGAGAGTCGATCGAGGCGTCCCTGCAACTGCGCCTGGGCGCCGGTCGAAATCGCGCCGAGCTGACTCTGGATCGCGGCCAGGTCTGGCCGCTCGCCGCGCGTGTGCGCATCGAGCGCCTGCTTCATCGCGTGCAGGTGTTCGGGTGTCGTTCCGCAGCAGCCACCGATGATGCGGGCGCCCGCGTCGAACGCCATGCAGGCGTAGCGTGCCATCAGCTCCGGCGTGCCATCGAACTGGATTGCGCCGTCCACGTAGCGGGGTATGCCGCAGTTGGCCTTGGCTACGAGCACGTCATCGGGGCTCGCCGCAGTTGCGAGATTGACGATGCAGGCGACGAGTTCCGAGGGCCCGACGCCACAGTTGCTGCCGCAGGCGAGCAGATGCTCGCGGTGCTGGAGCGCGGCCAATTCGGCCGGCGCAAGACCCATCATGGTGCGGCCGTTGGTGTCGAAGCTGAGCGTGCCCACGATCGGCCGGCCGGCGGTGCGCGCGCCATTGATGGCGGCGGTGAATTCCTCGCTCGAGGACATGGTTTCGATCCAGAGCACATCCGCCCCGCCGCGCACGAGCGCCTGCGCCTGTTCCGCAAATGCGTCGGCGGCGTCTGCTGCAGACAGCGGTCCCAGTGGCTCGAGGATCTCGCCGGTGGGGCCCATGCTGCCGGCCACCACCACCGGCCGTCCCGCGGAATCCGCGACCGCGCGCGCAAGCGCCGCCGCGCGCTCGTTGAGCTCGCCCACCCGATGCGTCGCGTTGTGCAGCTTCAGGCGGTAGCGCGTACCGCCAAAGCTGTTGGTGAGCAGAATGTCAGCACCGGCCTCGACAAACTGACGGTGCAGTTCGCTGATGCGATCCGGGTGCGTCGCGTTCCAGAGCTCGGGGGCATCGCCGGACACGAGTCCGCGCCCGAACAGATTGCTGCCCATGGCGCCGTCCGCCAGCACCCAGGGGCGAGTCGCGAGGAGCTCTGATAGCCGATCAGTCATCGGGGCTCACTGACAGTGAATTCGGATTGCGCCATCGTGCTGGGCGCGACACTCGCAATCCCGGGTAATGCGCGGGGATACGTCCCTGCTCCCCAGGCCGGGTCGCATCACACGTCCCGGCACGATCGCAGCGCTAGGCTATCACAGTCGATCTATTCCGCCGGCCGGCCGCCTCGGACCTCTGCCGTCTGTCAGGTACGGGCAAAGCCCGCCCGCGCCAGCTCGACATAAGGCTCGAGCGCGCGTGGATTCTGCATGGTGTCGCGGCTCGCCACGCGCTCGGGCGCAGCACCCATGAGCAGCCGGCGCACCGGGACTTCCATCTTCTTGCCGGTGAGCGTGTACGGAATGTCCGCGACCGCGACGATCCGGTCGGGCACGTGGCGCGGCGAGCAGTCGCGCCGCAACTGCTCGGCAATGCGCTCACGCAGAGGATCGTCGAGGTGCGCGCCGGGCGCGAGCTTGACGAACAGCGGCATCAGGAACTGCGCGCCGGGCAGCTCCAGACACACGACCAGGCTGTCGGAGATACCGGCCACGCGCTCGAGCGCGCGGTAAATCTCGGCGGTACCGATGCGCACGCCGTAGCGATTGAGCGTCGCATCCGAGCGGCCGTAGATGAAGCACGCACCCTTGGCATCGATGCGCATGAAGTCGCCGTGGCGCCAGACCCCCGGAAACATGTCGAAGTAGGACTCGCGGTAGCGGTGGCCGTACGGGTCGTTCCAGAACCTGAGCGGCATGGACGGCGTCGGCGTGGTGATCACGAGCTCACCGGTCTCGTCGATGAGCTCGCGACCGTCGTCGGACCAGACATGGGCGTCCATCCCCAATAGTCGTGCCTGGATCTCTCCGGCACGAATCGGCAGCGTGGGCACGCCGCCGACTATCCCGGAACAGAGCTCCGTGCCCCCGGAGGACGAATAGACGCGCAGGTCGGATTTCACCGCCTCATAGAACCAGGCGAAGGTTTCCGGCGTGCTCGGCGAGCCGGTCAGGATCACCGCCTCGAGCCGCGACAGGTCGAACCGCTCGCGCGGTCGCACTCCGGCGCGTTCCATCAGCCGCACGTAGGTGGGACTCGCGCCAAATACGGTGGCGCCGCTCTCCGCAGCGATCTGCCACAGGATGTCGGGCTGCGGAGACCCCGGGTGGCCGTCATAGAGCACGATCGAGGAGCCGGTCACGAGCGCGGCGACCAGTGTGTTCCAGACCATCCAGCCGGTGGTCGTGTAGAAGAAAAGCGCCGAGTCCGGCCGCAGGCTGGTTTGCAGATGCAGGCTCTTCAGATGCTCGAGCAGCATGCCGACGTGGCCGTGCACGATGGCCTTCGGCAATCCCGTCGTGCCGGACGAGAACAACACCCAGAGCGGGTGATCCCACGACACCCGTTCGTAGCGAAAATCGCTGATGGGCGCGGGAGCATCGTCGACGAGTTCCTGCCACCCGACCACGCCCGGCAGCTCGGGGATTTCTGCCTGCGGATCCAGATACGGGAGCCAGATCACGCGCTCGAGCGTGGGCAATCCGGCAACGATGCGCGCAACCTCGGCGCGCCGGTCGTAGTCCTTGCCGCCGAACCGGTAGCCGTCGACGGCGAACAGCACCCGCGGCTCGATCTGGGCGAACCGGTCGAGCACGGTCTGGACGCCAAATTCCGGGGCCGCTGCCGACCATACGGCGCCGATCGCGGTGGTCGCGAGCAAGGCGACTGCGGTTTCCGGCGCATTCGGCATGTACGCCACCACCCGGTCGCCGGGCGCGATGCCCAGGGCCCGCAGGCGATTCGCAAGCCGGCGCACCTGCCGGCCGAGCTCGTGCCAGGTCACCGTCGCTGCCGGCCGGTGCTCCGCGCGGTAGTAGACGGCGATCGCCCCGGGCGCCGCCTTCTGCTCGTGACGCAGCACGTGCTCCGCGTAATTCACGCGCGCCCCCTCGAACCAGCGCGCGCCCGGCATCACGCGCTGGTCGAGCACCTTCTGGTACTCGCCGTCGTGCTGGATATCGAAGTACTCCCAGAGGCTGCCCCAGAACGCCTCCGGTTCCGTCACCGACCAGCGCCACAGTTCCGAGTAGTCGCTGGCGCTGACTCCGCGGGTCGCCGCCAGCCACTGCGAATACCGGGTGAGCGCCGCATCGCGCAGCGCCTCGGGACTCGGCGTCCAGAGCACTTCGCCTTCCCTGATGGCACGTGGTGCTGCGTCCGTGCCCGTCATCGAGTCCGTGTTCGTCATCCGCTAAGGATAGCGTCCCGAATCCGCGGCGCCCGCCGAGCGGAGCGCGGTGCGCTCCGGGCAGGACCCGAGTCGCAGGTGTGGTAACCGTTTAAGAATCAAAGTCTTAACGTCAGCGCGCCTCGGCCAGCAGGCGCCTTTCCAGCTGCTCGAGCACCAGGGGCCACGCCTGTGCGTGACGATCGCGGGCGGTGGCGTTGGGAAATCCCGAGTGCGTGAGGCGCACGGCAGTTGCCGGGCCGTCGGCGTCCAGCTCCACGCGCACGATGGTCTCCGCGCCCTCGGTACCGCCCTCCCCCGTCACCCAGGTGAGCTCGACCAGACGATCCGGCGCAAGCCGCAGAAACCGGCCGTAGTGCGGATGGCGGCGGATTTCGCCCGTGTCTGGAAGCTTGAACACGGTCTCGAAGAAGAATGGCGCGTCGACTTCCGGTCGCATCAATACCGATCCCGGTGCCGCGAACCACAGGTCGAAGCGCCGCGTCCAGGCGTCGTAGATCGCGGCGGCTTTGATCGGCATGCGCCGCGCGAGCGACAGGTCGAACGGCCGCGCGCTGAGATCCGG
>Ga0187780_10000596_pt1 | contig 26893 bp, 22 predicted proteins | sample 1015_Q2_SP10_20__FD_132429 | JGI IMG/M metagenome (GOLD analysis project Ga0187780, IMG submission 132429) | Tropical peat soil microbial communities from peatlands in Department of Meta, Colombia - 1015_Q2_SP10_20_MG | ecosystem: Environmental > Terrestrial > Soil > Wetlands > Peat | place... | reverse complement strand
TTACGGTTCCATACCAGATTCCCCAAGCCGAGGCGCTAAGGAGAATCCAAGCCCATATCGCGCAACTCAAGGAGCAACACGCAGACAAGATGAGCGGCCTCGACGAAAGTTGGAATGGCTATGCCGGACAGTTCAGCGCATCCGGTATGGGCCAGTCGGCATCGGGGAAGATCCTTGTTAACCCGTCGGAGGTCATCGTTGAAATGACGCTCCCGTTTGCGGCGACGTTTTTCCAGGGAAAGATCGAAGCAGCAATTCGTGAAAACCTAACCAGGTTGCTGGCGTGAGGCGCGCCGGGCCCCACGCGTCAGCTTACTGCGACTGGGGCCCGACGTGGAGTTGCAAAGGTGTTGGGCTCTTATTCGATTGTACGAAGTGAAGTTTGTAGGAATAAACGAGCAGGTTGATGCTCGCCGTGTAATCGACCGTGATGTCGTACCAGACTCGAGCGGTCGACGGCTCCGTATACTTCTTGAGGGTGATCTGATCGGGCTGCAGGCGCAAACCGTGTTCGGCGGCGGTGGCGATCACTTCTTTGCGCATTTCGTCTTCACTCTTAGGGGCATTGAGGCCGATATTGACGCCGTTCTGGGCTGAGGCGTCTTTCAGGTCGTCGTGCAACTCAACATTGTTGACGTAGATCACCGCGAACTGCCATCCCACCACGACGGCGATTGCCAAGATCGCCAATCCTGCGATGAGTACAAGTTTCTTCATCGCGTGCCTCTTGCCGGATGATACGCGCGACTTTCGCGCGGAAGCAATGAAACCCTGAGCGATGAGTTGGCTTATCAGTAGATGGCAGTGCGGCTTGACAGAATTCGCTCGGTCGTATTAGCTAACACGCGCAATCATTTCAACTAAGGACCTTACATGATCGCGAACCGGTGGATGTGTGCGGCGAGTCTGGCTGTGATGCTCTCGGCATTCGGCGTCAGCGCGTTGCGGGCTCGCGCGCAGGAAGCGCCTCCACAGAATCCGCCAGCGGTGCAGGGCTCGCCGGTGGATAAGCTAACGCCGGACGACATCGCGATGGGCAAGCTGCTTTTCGCTGCGAACTGCGCGAGCTGCCACGGAGTCGACGCGACGGGACAGCTCGGCCCGAACTTGCACGGCGTGGTGCAGAGGCTGGGTGAGCAAGGAGTGTTCGCCGTCGTTCGGAATGGCAGGGGCGGGATGCCGCCGGTTTCCTCGATCAACGACGCGCGGGTGTGGCAGGTTGTCGGATATGTGAAGACGCTCGGCGAGTCGGGCTCGATGGAGAAAGCCACGGGTGATCCTGAAAAAGGAAAGGCCGTGTATGAAGCGAACGGCTGCGCGACGTGCCACGCGATCGGCACCGTGGGCGGCGCAGTCGGTCCGCAGCTCACGGCGATCGGAAGGTCGCGCGCGCCGAAGTACCTGCACGAATTCCTGCTTGATCCCGGAAAGAATCCGCCCGCGGACATGTCGCTGCCCGAGCGCGCGGGAAACACAGGCTACCTGCTCGTCCGTGTCGTGACGAAGGACGGACGCGAAATGACCGGCATTCGCGTGAACGAAGATACGTTTGAACTGACGCTGCGCGATGTCGGCGGGCACTTCTACACATTCGACAAAACGAAGCTGAAGACGATCGAGCCCGAGCCGGGAAAGAGCGTCATGCCGAGCTACGGCAATCTTTCGGCGACCGATCTGGATAATCTGGTTGCATATCTTTCGAGTTTGAAGGGGGCCCAATGAGAGCCGCACGCTATTTGGTTGCGCTGATTGCCGTGTGTTTTGCGGTTCCGAGTTTCGCGCAGGTTTCGTACGAGCGGCTGAAAAATGTCGCGAAGGAGCCGCAGAACTGGCTGACGTACGGCGGCAACTACGCGTCGCAGCGGTTTTCGGGGCTGAGGGAAATCACTCCGGAAAATGTGGCGAAGCTGCGCGTGGCATGGGCCTATCAGTTGCGCGGAGGCGGCGTGATGGAGTCGTCGCCGATCATCGTGGACGGGATCATGTACGTCAGCGAGCCGCCCAGCAATGTGACCGCGATCGATGCGCGCACGGGGAAACCGCTGTGGCATTACGTGCCGCCTGTGCCGAGGGACTTCATTCCCGTCGGGCTGTTTCCGACCAATCGCGGAGTGGCAGTACTCGATGACAAGGTGTTTGTCGCCACGATCGACGATCATCTGATTGCGCTCGATGCGAAAAGCGGCACGGTGCGCTGGAATTCGCTCATCGCGGACAAGGCGGAAGGCTACGCGATCACGCAAGCACCGCTCGCGATCAACGGGAAGATCGTGGTCGGCGTCGGCGGAGGCGAAGCGGGCGCGCACGGATTCCTGAGCTGCTACGACGCGAAAGATGGAAAGCTGCTTTGGCGGACATACACGGTGCCGCGCAGCGATAGCGATCCCGGCGCGGACACGTGGGCGGAGGGAAGCTGGTCGAACGGAGGCGGCACGACGTGGAACACAGGCTCGTACGATCCGGAGCTGAACTTGATCTATTGGGGCACCGGGAATCCGGTGCCGGACTGGAATGGTGAGGGCCGGATGGGCGACAACCTGTTTACGTGCTCGATGATCGCGCTCGACGCAGACACCGGGAAGATGAAATGGTATTTCCAGTTCACGCCGCATGAGACGCACGACTGGGACGCAGCCGAGCCGCCGATTCTGCTGGATGCGACGATCGCCGGGAAGCCACGGAAGTTGCTGGTGCAGGCGAATCGCAACGCGTTTTACTACGTGCTGGATCGCACGAACGGCGAATTTATCGCGGGTGTGCCGTTTGCGAAGCAGACGTGGGCGAAAGGGCTCGATGCGAAAGGTCGACCAATAGCACTGCCGGCAGCGCAGATCGAACCGAGCGTCGAGGGAACGCTCGTGTATCCCTCGCTGACCGGCGGAATCAATTGGACGAGTCCCTGCTACAGCCCACAGACAGGGCTCTTCTACGTGAATGCCCGGGACGGATTCGCGTATTACATCAAGGGCGAGCGCAAAATGGCGCCGGGCAATTCCGTCGGCATCATCGGCGGCGGGGGTGGCGGCGGAAGAATGAGCGGACCGGACGAGACGACGACGTCGATTCGCGCGCTCGTGGCGACGACCGGCGAAAAGAAATGGGAATACAAGATGATCGGGGACTCGTGGACGGGAACGCTCGTGACGGCGGGCGGGCTGGTATTTTCGGCCGATGCGGCGGGAAATTTCTTCGCGCTGAATGCGAACACAGGAGAGCCGCTGTGGCACCTGCTGCTGGGAGCGGCGGTGCGGTCGAATCCAGTGTCGTACGCGGTCGATGGGAAGCAGTACGTGGCGGATTCGGCGGGGAACACGCTGTTTGTGTTTAGCTTGCCGTAGCTCAATTCGATAGAAGAGAGATTCTTCGAGTCCATGGCCGGACGTCCCGCATGAGCGGGACGGTTAAAGACCTCCGGCCACTTCGCTCCCTTCCTTCGTCAGGGCGAGCAGAATGACGCCGCGCGCTCGCGCGTACCGCAGCGCTATGATTGGTTGTGGAGGGGTCGGCGCTCTAGGCGAATGCGTCGACTGCTTATTGGGGGGCTTCATGAATTCACATCCCACTTTGTACGCAGCCGCAGTGATTTTGGCCTTCAGGTTACTGGGACACGCGCCGTCAGCGAGCGCGCAATTCCCGCCTCAGACGGCACCGCCGCACAAGCCACATCCGCCCGCTACAGCAGAAAGTATCGCCAAAGGGAAGGAGTTGTTTCAGGGCACCTGCGCGAATTGTCACGGCATCGACGGGAGCGGAGCAAACGGTCCGAATATTCAAAACGCGGCGGCGACGATGGGACCGGAGGGGCTGTACACGAGAATGACGTCTGGCGTCATCGGCACCGCAATGCCTAATTTCACGTTTCTGGGCGATGACAAGATTTGGGAGATCGCGGATTACGTCGCGTCGCTCGGCCAGCACGGAACCGGCGCATCGTTCGGCGATCCGCAGAAAGGGAAGGAAATCTACACCGCGAACGGGTGCGCGACGTGCCATAGCATCGCGGGACAAGGTGGAAATTCAGGACCGGATTTGACGACGATAGGCTCGCAGCGTGCGGCGGCGATGTTGCGGAACGAATTGCTCGATCCGGGAGCGAATCTGCCGCTCGACACAAATGGACTGAGCGAACGCGCCACGACCCATGCGTACGAGATGTATCGCGTGACGCTTGAGGACGGGAAACAAATTGAGGGAATGCGCGTGAACGAGAATTCGTTCGTGATCGAATTGCGCGATGCGAAAGGCGAGCTTCGTTCCATCGAGAAGTACAGAGTGCGCAAGGTCGAGGAGATGCCGGGGAAGAGTTTCATGCCAAGCGTGAAAGGAAAATTGAGCGACGATCAGTTAAACGATCTGGTCGCGTATCTGGCCGGCCTCGGGGGTGCACAATGAAAACGGCGAAACTGGCGGCGTGCGGTTTAGCACTCGCAGCGTCGCTCGTGAGTGCTGTTCCGAGGTTGTGCGCACAGAACGTGACGTACGACCAGATTCTCCATTCGGCGAGCCATCCGGAAGACTGGCTGACCTACGGCGGAAATTATGCGTCGCAGAGATTTTCGGAACTGAAGCAGGTCAATACGGAGAGCGTGGCGAACCTGAAGATGCAATGGGTGTACCAAACTCGCCAGCAAGGAATTTTCGAGTCGTCACCGATCGTCGTGGGCGGAATCATGTATGTGACCGAACCTCCGACGACGGTCACTGCACTCGACGTGCGCACCGGAGTTCCGATTTGGAGATGGACGGCGAAGCTGCCAGAGCATTTGTTAACGATCGGTCTGTTCCCCACCAACCGCGGTGTGGCGATCCTGGGCGATACGGTTTACGTGGCGTCCATCGATGCGCATCTGGTGGCGCTCGATGCGAAGACCGGCGCCGAGAAATGGTCCGTTGAAATCGGCAAGAATGAAGAAGCGGTGGCCATAACGCAAGCGCCTCTGGCGATCAACGGGAAGATCATCGTCGGAATGGGCGGCGGCGAGGCCGGCCTGCGTGGGTACATCGACGCATACGACGCGAAGGACGGTCACCGGCTGTGGCGCCTGTACACAATTCCGAGCGCGGGCGAGCCGGGAGTCGAAACGTGGGAAGGCGAAAGTTGGAAGTACGGCGGCGCCACGACATGGAACACGGGAGCTTACGATCCGGAACTGAACACGATCTATTGGGGCACCGGCAACCCAGCACCCGACTGGAACGGCGACATGCGTAAAGGGGACAACTTGTATTCCTGTTCGCTGCTCGCGATCGATGCGGATACGGGAAAGATGAAGTGGTATTTCCAGTTTTCACCGCACGAGACGCATGACTGGGATGCGTCGGAGCCGCCGATACTTTTCGACGCAGTGATCAACGGGAAGAAGCGGAAGATCGTGGCGCAGGCGAATCGCAATGCGTTTTACTACGTGCTGGACCGCGAGACGGGTGAATTTCTTGCGGGCAAGGCATACGCGAAACAAACCTGGGCAAAGGGGCTCGATGCCAAGGGCCGGCCGATCGAATTGCCGAATATCGATCCGACGCCGCAGGGGAACCTGATCTATCCGAGCATTACGGGCAGCGTGAATTGGACGAGTTCGTCGTACAGCCCGCTGACAGGACTTTTCTACGTGGACACGCGGGAGCAGGGCGCCATCTACTTCAAGGGCCATCCCACGATCTCACCGCACAATCCTCTGGACATCGGGGGAGGCGGGGGGCAGAAAGTGCTTGCGGGCGACGACATGTACTCCGCGATTCGCGCGCTCGAGGCGACGACAGGCGACTTGAAGTGGCAATTCAAGATGGTGGGCGATTCTTGGACCGGAACGCTCGTGACCGCGGGCAATCTCGTTTTTTGTGCTGACGCCGGTGGGAATTTCTTCGCGCTGAACGCGACGGACGGGAAACCGCTCTGGCATGTGCAGCTCGGGAATTCGGTGCGGGCGAATCCGATCACGTTCTCGGTGGACGGAAAGCAGTACGTGGAAGCCGCGGCTGGGAATTCGATCTTCGTTTTCTCGCTACCATAGAAGCGCGACCGTCCAGCCGGACGCCTCGCGCCAGGCGCGATTTCCGGACACGATGTATTGCGCACCTCCAAAGCGCTACATCGCGATAGCGCATTCCCCCGCCCTTAACATATAGAATCCCGAGATCATGAGAACCTCCGTGAGATTCGCGTCGCTCGTGTTGCCGGTGCTATTGGCCTGTGGAATCGGAAGTACGCAAACTCGCGTCAACACGAAAGAAACGCCGCAGCAGTTCGCCGATTTTGGCGATTTCAAGCTGCAAAGCGGCGCAGTGATTCGTGATTTCCGACTGGGCTACCGCATGGCCGGCAAGCTCAATTCCACAAAATCGAATGCGATTCTCTGGGCACCGTATCTCGGCGCCCGCTCGGAGGACCTGCTCGAATACGCCGGTCCCGGAAACATCGCGGACACGTCGAAGTATTTTGTGATTCTCGTGGATGCGATCGGCAATGGCGTTTCGACATCGCCGTCGAACAGCAAGACGCAGCCACGGATGCAATTTCCGCGCTTCACGATCCGCGACATGGTCGAGTCGGAACACCGATTACTGACAGAAGTGCTGCACATTCCGCACCTGCACGCGGCGATGGGCTTTTCGATGGGCGGAATGCAAACGTACGAATGGGTGACGGCGTATCCGGACTTCATGGATCTGGGCGTGCCGATGAACGGGTCGCCGCAATCGACATCGTACGACAAGCTCCTCTGGACTGCCGAGATGGACGCGCTTGAGCTCGATCCCAATTGGAAGGATGGGAACGGCACGGGTCCAATGACGCGGGGATTTGCGCTCTACAACGAGATTGCGTCGATGAACTTGACTTCACCGGCGCGGCGCGTGGCGCAGACTTCACCCAAGGATTTCGATGCGTTTCTAGCGGAAACGCGCAAGAGCAGCACGGGCGACGCCCGGGTCGTTTGCGATGCGATTCGCCAGCGACAGGCGATCGAGGCGCTCGACATTCCCGGCGAATACGGCGAGACACTGGAACAGACGGCGCGGCGCACGCGCACAAAGCTTTTCGTGGTCTTGACCCTGCAGGACCACATCGTGAATCCAGGGCCGGCACGGACATTTGCGAACGCGATTGGAGCGCCCGTGCTGACGCTGGATTCGGCCTGCGGCCACCTCAGCCTGGACTGCGTTTCGATCGGGCCGATCGTGGCGAAATTCCTCTCAGATCCCTCCAGCGCGCGTTCCATGACATTGCGCGACGACGCAAAATAGCAGCGCGAAATTCTTCGCGGAAAATCCCGAATTTTGGACTTCGCTACGCTAGTGAGCGGATTTCTTGCGGGAAACCTTGAGGATCACTTCGATGTCGCGGCGCGAGTCGAAGCTGGAAATCGTGCGCGTCGGAGAGGTGAGATCGCCGTGTTCGGCATGCACTTCGTAATCGATGTTGGGATCGAGCCCGCTGAAACGGTAGCTTCCGGAATCGTCCGCGATGCGAGTGATCACGGATTGTGTCCTGAGATTCAGCAAATAAACGACGCTGGAAGGGACCGGATTGTCGTCTTTGTCGACGGCGAGGCCGTGAACAGTCCGAAGCTGGGTATCGGATTTCTTGTCCTGTGCGCCAAGAGCGGCGACCGATGCCGCCGTAAGAATCCCAATGATCGCGAATCCAAGGATCTGGCGCATATTGGTCAGTTAGATGCCGCGCGCGGGCCCGAGGATGTGACCGCGTAGTGGCGAAAAAAAATCACTCTTCCTCTTCGTCCTCATCGTATCCGGACTCTTCTTCTTCCTCCTTCTCTTCTTCTTCGTCGCCCGACTCCTCGTCTTCGTCTTCGTCCTCTTCCTCTTCCTCTTCATCCTCTTCTGAGAGCACGTTGAGATGGACGGGATGCGTCTGCGTCACTTCGAGCTCGGCTTCACACTCCGGGCAGGTCAGGATTTCGCCTTCTTCGACTTCGTCTTCATCCAAGTCGATCTCGGCGTCGCATTCCGGGCACCTGGTCACAGGTATGTCTCCTCTTCGAGCGAACTTCCAGCGGACGGCGTATTATATAACGCTCGAGTCAAGCTTTGGCGTGGAGGTTGGCGTAAAGATGGCGGACAGTCGCGAATTCCCGGAGCGGCCTCTGGTGGGCGTGGGCGGCGTCGTAATTTCCGACGGACGAGCGCTGCTGATCCGGCGCGGGGGACCGCCGCTGCAGGGACAGTGGTCGATCCCGGGCGGAATGCTAGAGGTCGGCGAAACGCTGCTCGCGGGCGTGCGGCGCGAATTGTTCGAGGAAACCGGGGTCGAGGTGCGTGTGGGCGAACTGATTGAGGTGTTCGAGCGGATCAATCTAGATAAGGAAGGAAAAGCGAGATACCACTTCGTGGTTCTAGATTATCTGTGCGAGCCGGTTCGGGGCGAAGCGCGCGCGGGAAGCGATGTGACCGACGTGGCGTGGGCCAGGCCCGACGAGCTCGCGAAATATTCGCTCACTGAAACAGCTACGCGAGTGATTCGGAAGGCGTTTGAGATGGCGAGGGAACGGAGCCTCCAGCCGGACGCGGATTAACTCGCAGCCGCTGCTTCCGGCAGGCGGCCGAAGCGGCGCTCGCGGCTGAAATAATCCTCTACGGCAGCTTCCAAATCCGCCACATCAAATTCCGGCCACATGCGCGGAGTGAAATGCAATTCAGCGTAAGCACATTCCCAAAGCATGAAATCGCTGAGGCGCTGCTCGCCACCGGTTCGAATCAGCAAATCGACGTCGGAGACAGGCCCGCCGGCATTTGTGACCTGGCCGAGACGACGCGCGAACTCGCGGTCGGAGATTTCTAGACTCGAAAGCATCCAGCAGGAGGCGCGAAGAATGGCTTCGCGCGAGGAGTAGTCGAGAGCGATACGCAGATCGAGAGCGCGGCCCGCGGCAGTTTGCCGTTCAGCGGATTCGATGGCTTCGACGAGGCTGCGCGGAATGCGGTCGCGGCGTCCGATTACGCGCAGCCGAACGCCCTTCGCAGAGCATTCGGGCGCGTCAGCGCGAAGATAGTCTTCGAGTAGGCTCAGCAGCGAATTGACTTCTCCGGTGGGTCTTTCCCAATTGTCGGAAGAGAACGCGTAGAGCGTGAGAGTTCCAATGCCAAGCGAAGCCGCCGCACGAACCACGCGTCGAACCGCGGCTACGCCCGCTCGATGCCCTTCCGAACGCGGGAGGCCGTGCGACGCGGCCCAACGGCCGTTGCCGTCCAACAGAATTGCGACATGAATTTTCGGAGCCGGTATGACCCTTGCAGCGCTATTGCCCATGGTGGTTTGAAGTGCCCTCTCTACCCTTCCCGCGTGGCGTGGATCAGGGCTTCCATATGATCGAGATACTGTTCAAAGGCGCGGCGACCAGCGGGAAGGAGCCTGTATTCGGTCTTTGGCACGCGGCCAGCGAATGATTTCGTGCAGCCGATGTATCCGGCGTCTTCGAGTTTGCGGGCGTGGACGCTCAGGTTGCCGTCGGTCACGCGCAACAGCTCTTTGAGCTCGTTGAAAGTGAGTGAGTCATTCACGGCGAGCGCGCTCAGAATCGCCAGCCGAGTGCGCTCGTGAATGACGCGATCGAGACTCGCTGCTGCCGCGTTAGCAGGCAATGCTACAGGCACCTGGCGCTTCCCTTTTTCGTCCCGAACACGACGGAAGGCTCCGGATCTAGCCGCCATATTTCCTCGCAATCACCGCACCGAAAATCATATGCAATCCCCCGAATCCGACACCGAGAAGTGCGTTGCCCCAATTGGACGGGCAAAATAGGGCCACAGCACCCAAAACCATGAAGCAGAGGCCCATCAATGGCACGATGCGAATCGAGAAAGCCCCGCCGGTGACAACTGCGGTACCGTAGAGCAACAGCCAAACGCCCGGTGCCGTAGCGAGCGAGCCGATTCTCGCGAGCAGCAAAGTGAGGAGCACGCCCACAATCAGAGGAGGCGCAAAGCTGTACGCGAACCGCCGACCAGGTCCAGAAAGCATGCCGGTACCAGACTCGCGAGCCTTGGTGTACGTGGTCCAAACGGCGATCGCAATAGCCAGCGCAGCCTCGCCGATCCAACACAGGAGCCATGCAAAAGGTGAGGATCTCTGCGAGGCGATGACCGCGGCGCCAATCGCCGTGATCCCCATAGCCACGCCGCCCCATCCGGGCACAGCCGTAAAGGAGGTGGCGCGCTCCATGGTTTCGCGGATGAAGCGGATGTTGTCGCGAGCGCGATCGTCGATAGCAACGGGGTCGGATTCGCGTGGCTTGCGAAAGTCGAAAGGCGCCATGAGCGTAGATTAGCGAATTTAAAGGAATTGTCAAGTACTTTGCACTGCAAAGTTTCTGTCACAATGCCGCAATGGCGGCGAAATGCGGCTGGATTCGCAACAAGCGCTGGGCGCGAAGGGCCCTTAATTCCCTGCCGGTCGCCGAATCGGGTACCGGCCGACGAGCCAATTCAGGCGAATGTAAATCAGATCTGAAAACATCATCACGCTGTCGCGTAGGACATGAACTTTCGTTGCGGGATCATGGGCCCAACGAACGGGAATCTCCACGGCGCGCAAACGATGACGCTTTGCAAGGAAAAGCACCTCAGGATCGAATCCAAAGCGCTCGATGCGCTGCTGCTCAAAAACAATCCGGCAGCGCTCGGTGACGAAGGCCTTGAATCCGCATTGGGTGTCGAGAAACGGAAGCCCGGTGAAGAATCGAACGAAGCCGTTGAAAATCATGCCCGCGACTTCGCGAAATCGGGATTGGTGCACCGAGATCAATGAACGATCGAGAGCGCGCGATCCAATCGCGACGTCACTACCTTCGTCGATGGCCGCACGAAGTGTCGAGAACTCCTCGATCGGGGCGGAAAGATCGGCATCGGTGAAAAGAGCGATGCGACCGCGCGCTTCGAGCATGCCGTGGCGAACGCTGTAGCCCTTGCCCCGGTTGCGACCGTTCGAGAGAAGCCGCAGCCCCGGCAAGTTTCGCGAAAGGTCTTCAACGATCTTCACGGTGCCGTCCGTCGAGCCATCGTCCACGACAATGATTTCGAGGCGATCGAGTCCCGGCCAACTGGCGGAGAAATATTCGCGGATGCGATCGAGGCTGCGGCCGAGGCGGTGTTCCTCGTTGTAGGCCGGAATGACGACCGAGAGTTCCGGCGGCGTACTCATCCTTGACGAAAAGTCCTGAAAGCAACCATCCGGAAGTGCGCCGCCTCAAATTCTGGTCGGGCAAGTTCGTGATTGCTGTCTCTGGTGTGCATTCGGAGGCGGTATCGCAATAGGCTCCGGATTCTACGGGCAGGAGCGAAACTATCACAGCAGCGTTTGAAACCGCCACCAAAGAGCGCTCGTGCGGTGCGGGTTGGCGTTGGCATGACAACTGACCCGTGACGGTGCGTCCGGCGTTCGCTATGATGGTTGACGACCCCAGAAGCGGAATTTTCAGGAGAAATTGAATGAGACTCCTCCTCGCAATCGCGGCAGTGCTGTGCGTCGCGGCGCCCGCATTCCCGCAGGCGACCAGTCCGACTACCGCGTCGAAATCTGCGCAACACCAGCCGGGCACGACCGCGCCGTCTGCCGCAGCTTCGCATGCTCCCGGCCAGACCGCTGCGCCGCCATCCGAGTCAGCCGAAAAGATTGATCCCGCGAAGGAAGCCGCGATCCGGCACTTGATGGACATTACGCAAACCGCAAAACTCGGGGACAATATCGCGACATATCTAACCGGACAAGTCCGCGACGGCGTGAAAAATGCGATCGCGCCCGAAAATCTTTCGAAGTTCATGGATACGTTTAACCAAAAGTTTGCCGCAACAGCGCCCGGCCCCACAGTGACCGATGCGATGGTGCCCATCTACGCGAAAGCCTTCTCGATGGAAGACATACAGAGCCTGACCCAATTCTACGAGTCGCCCCTAGGACAGCGGATGGTCAAAGCTCTCCCGGACGTAGTTCAGCAATCACAGGCGGCGGGAATTCAGATCGAACAGGCATCGGCACTGAATATCCTGCGTAGCATGGCCGACGATTACCCGGAGCTAAAGCAAATGCTACCGCCCGAAGACGGCCAGTCCGCGGCAGGCACAGAGGCAGCACCTGGAGCAGTGCGGCCAGCAGCGGGAGCGAAGTAGCCGCCAGACTTTCCGCGAGCTGATTGCCAGTGCCGACCCATTAGCCCGAAAACAGGTCGAAAGTGAGTTGAGCCAGTTATAATCCTCTGCCCATGGCTCTCGCTCCATCGATCGATTGGTCGCCACTCCGGATATCCCTCGAAACGAGCATCTGCGCCACGGCTATTACACTGGTCGCCGGCCTGGCGGCCGCCGCGTGGCGACAGAGACGCTCGGGCCCAGCGACGGCGTTGGTCGATGGCATCTGCCTTCTCCCGCTTGTTCTTCCGCCGACAGTCGTGGGCTTTTTCTTGCTGCTGCTTTTCGGCCGCAATGGGCCGCTCGGGAAGCTACTCCTGCGACTTGGCGCGACGCTTGTTTTTTCGTGGCCCGCAACCGTGGTTGCAGCGGCCGTCGTTGCATTTCCACTGATGTATCTGACGGCACGGGCGGCGCTGGAGCAGGTCGACTTGCGATTTCTCGAAGCCGCGCGAACGCTGGGTGCAAACGAATGGCGCGTATTTCGTGAAGTCGCTTTGCCGCTCGCGTGGCCGGGAGTGCTGGCAGGGACGATTCTTTCGTTCGCGCGCGCGTTGGGCGAATTCGGAGCGACCTTGATGCTTGCCGGGGACATTCCCGGACGCACTGCAACGATCCCGATCGCGATCTACTTCGCAGTGGAAACCGACGACATGCGCAGCGCCATCGCCTGGTGCGGGGCGGATGTCGTGATTTCCCTCATGCTATTAGTCGGCCTCTATTACTGGACGCACGCACAAGGGCCAGCGCGCTGGGCGCGCCGTTGATATGGCACTCGAGGTTCACATCGAGACAAAGCTGGCCGACTTCGCACTTGAAGTGGCGTTTTCCGGAGGGGACGAGCCTCTCGGCATTCTCGGACCGTCGGGCGCTGGGAAAACGATGCTTCTGCGCTGCATTGCGGGACTCGAGCGTCCCGATCGCGGAAGGATCGTACTTGGAAACAGGACGCTGCTCGATACGGAGCGCCACGTAAGGATTCCGGCGCGTCAACGCCGCGTGGGTCTGCTGTTCCAAAATTATGCGCTGCTGCCGCATCGCACCGTGGGCGAAAATGTGGGCTTCGGCCTAAATAATCTGTCACGCGCTGAACGCGAGCGACATGTGCGCATCTTGCTCGAACGCGCGCATGCGAGCGGGCTGGAACAGCGCTTTCCGCGCGAAATCTCGGGAGGCGAACAGCAGCGGGTCGCACTGGCACGAGCGCTGGCAATTGAGCCGGAGGCGCTTCTGCTCGACGAGCCTCTCTCCGCTCTCGACACGCACCTACGGAGCCAGATGGAAGCCCAACTTCAGGAAACGTTTCTCGGATACCTCCGGCCATCGCTGCTGGTGACGCACAATATCGAAGAAGCTTACCGGCTGAGCAAGCGTCTGCTTGTGCTTTCCCGCGGGCGCGTCGTCGCGCACGGGCCGCGGGGTGAGGTGTTCCGCAGACCACCGAGCAAGGAAGTGGCGCGCTTGACGGGATGCAAGAACTTCTCGCGCGCGCGAATGATTTCGAACAACCTAGTGGAAGCGATCGATTGGGAATGTCAATTGCGCGTGGAACAGACGATTCCGAGGCCGGCGGCACACGTCGGAATTCGCGCACACTTGATCGACTTCGCGGAATCTTCGAGCGGCGGAAAGGCCGAAGAGAATGTGTTTCCGTGCTGGCTCGTCCGCTCGTCGGAAACGCCGTTTCGAATCACGCTCTATCTGCGATTGAACAGACCGCCTGACGAATCGGGCCACTATGACCTGCAGGCGGAGGTATTCAAGGAAAAGTGGGAACGATTCCGGGCACGACCGTTGCCGTGGCACGCTAAGCTCCCGCCCGAATCGCTTTTCATAATGCCCGAGTAAGAACGCGGAAGGGGCTACTTGAAATGCTTTACGAACTTCACGTCGAAGCCGTAGGTTCCGTTGATATCCCTCAGAAACTCGACGGAAAGGCCTGGTCGCAGCGTGTATTCCACCTGGATCAATTGATATTGGTTTGAAGTGGCGGCGTTTGTCGAGTAGGTGATCGAGAGATCGCGGCCGACCTGCTTCTGAATGGTGACGCGCGCGGCGGCGTTCGATTCGGTCGCAGTGCCCGCAACAAAGGGGTCGACACGAAACGAGCTGATGCCGAAAAGGTGCTCGATTCGCCCCCCGATGCCGCTGGAAATCGCCTCAGAGAGAAGCGCGGTGGCGCCGTAGTTCTGTGCGGCGCCGGGTTGCGACCGCAGACCCGATTCCTCACCCGGGCTGCCCAGCGCGAGCAGAGCGACGATTTCCGTGTCCGGAAGCGGCGGATCGGATCTGTAGTTCAACGCGAGATGGCTGGCCGGGCCGGAAAAGTCGATGGCGACCTGATATTGATTGATCATCGAGGTGACCTCGACGTTGAGCACCGGGTCGAGCCGGAACGGATTCGAGAAATTGATATCACCTCGCGTGAGTTCAAAGGTATTGCCGCGAAACGGCATTTCCCCGCTGAGGAGGTGAATGTGCCCGAGCAGCACGGGACGATCCCAGGTGCCTCGGAGGCGCACATCTCCGTCCATTTCGACGTGTGCCCCCGTCCATTCGATGCGCGCACCCGGAGTGGTTCGACCCTCCACATCGAATGCGAGGTTTTGGAGGAACGGTGAAGTAGACGTCGATTGGGCCGTCGTTTCGGAGGAGGAGGCGAAAAAGGAAGCTACGTCCACGCTCTGAGCGAAGAGCAGCCGCTGAACCTGCACGTGTCCGCTAACCAGCGCGGCCTCGCGCGTGCCGGAGAGCTGCAGCGTGCCGCCGACGAGCCAGCTCATCCCGACGGGATAGCGAATGCGAACGGTTGAGGTTGTCGCAGTGAGCTGATATCGCAGCGGACCCTCGCCGTATGCCACTGCACCGGCGAGCGTGAGTTGTCCGCCGCCAGCCTCGGCTGTGACATGGTCGAACAGCAGCCTGCTGGCGTCGAACACAAGATCGCCACTGACCTTGCTGAGCCCCACTGGGAAATCTGCATAGGTGGCTGAAGCATCGCGTACGGTAGCGCGGCCCGTGATGCGGGGCTGTGCCATCGTTCCCTGCACCGAAACGTTCACTTCGGCCCGGCCGTGCGCATCCAGATCCGGAAGGAAGCCCGCAACCAAACGGAGGTTGGCGCCGCCGGAGAGCGCGAAATCGAGCCGCCGGTCGCTGTCAAAGCGCGCCGAACCGCTGAGTCGCAAATCAGTGTCCGGGCCATGGAGGCGCGCCTGCTCCACGCGAATCTCATTTCGTCGATAGGCCAGACGGATCGGTTGATCGTTGGTGAGTTGGACGAATTCATAGACAAACGAGATGCGAGCTATATCGGCGTCCACCTCGATCGAATCCGGCTGACGCAGCGAACCCGAGATCGTAAAAGCGGCGTCGGCGCTCCCATGGCCGGTCAAATGGGAGAGATGCAGCCCGGCTTCGATGAGAGGATCGAGATCGAACTGCTGGATCGAAAGTTTGCCGTACACGAGCCGGTCGCCGGTGAGCCCGATCGTGAGATCGCCTTGAAGCTTTTCGCGCGCCGGTTCAGACGTCAAGGCAAAATGAGCAGTCTTTCCATCCGAATTGAACTGGCCGGCGAAATCTCCTTCGGCGTCCACGCCGAGCACGAGACCTGTGACCGCGAGATCGCCCTGTGCGGCCGGCGCGAGAAGCGGGCCACCTCCCCGGAGACGGAAGTCGAGACGACCCGCGATCGGGAGCGCCGGCGTTTGCAGGGGCTTGATCTTTTCGAGAGCGATCGATTGACCCGCGAGATCAAATTCCGCCTGTTGCTCGGCGGGCCGGTAGGAGAGATTGCCCGCGATCGCCCCGAAACTTTCGCGCAGTTCCGCATGAGACAGCTTTAGGAGATCTTGGTCCCAGTGAAATGCGCCACTCAAGCGATCGGCACGCCAGCCTTGCATCTCGATGTTTGTGGCAACGAAGTTCGCGTCGACTACAGGCGCCGCACGAGTGCCGCCGCCGCGGAGATCGCCGGTTATTTCGAGCGCGAGGGGATAGTTGGTTCCCAGGACAGCTTGGATGTCATCGCCAGAAGCGCGCTCGAATTTCGCGTCGAGAGTCCACGCGCTGGAAGGCAGGAAGTTCCAATTGCCATTGAGCTGCAGTGAGACATTCAGCGTGGATGAAGCACTGCCGCGCCGAATGGTGGCGTTTCTCAGGATGAAGCCGTCGGGAGAGTAGTCCATGTCGCCGTCGATATGGTCCCAAGCGAGACGGTCATATTGAGGGTGTTCGCCACTCAGATGACCAACGAAGGACACTTCCGTGAGCGGACCGATAATTCGTCCGCGCCAGGAAGCACTTCCTCCCACACGGTGCGGTTCGGCCTCGGATCCTCGAATCGCATCGATGAAGTCATCCCATTCGAGCAGATTGTCGGCATGGAACGAGACTTCCATCGCCGAATCTTTTTCGCCGAGCATGCCGTCGAATGCGACTCGGGCCGTCGGCGTGTCGATTTCGCTGTGCGAAGCGGAGACGATTTGCAGATCGCTGCGGTAATCGAAGTCGATTCGGGACGTCGCAGGAATTAGTCCGGTGCGGGACAAAGGCGGAGACCATCGCATCTGGCCTGTCGTCCGAAAATTTTTGAAGTTGGCCTTCCAGGTGTTTACAGAATCCACATCGACGACGCCGTCCCAGTGCAAAGAGCGAACGGGCAAATCGGGATTATCGAGCGTGCTGAAAAGCTGTGCGAGGCTCGCGCCACGAACACGCGTTTGGGTCCGGAAGGCGAGGCCTTTGAAATCCATCTCAAGCTGGCCATCAATCGTACCCCCGAGCGCGCGAACGCTCAGGTCTGGCACAACGAGGCGGCGGTTGGCGACCTGAAAGTCGCCGGAAGTTTCAACTCCCTTTTCGTGGTAGTAGCGATAGGGCAGAACGACATCGCGGCTTGAGTAGTAACCGCTTGCGGCCCATTCGCCGCCATTCGGGAGGCTGTTGACTGAGGCCTTCGAGCGGTAGTGCGCCTGGCCGGAGAAATCTACGTTGCCGCCCGGGGTCGTTGGCTCACGAAAAACATCGCGAATATCGGCAAGCGAAATTCGCCCACGATACTTGAAGTCCCAGTCCGACCGTTCGAAGCTGGGCAGTGACGCCTGGAGATTGAGATTGGAATGCAGCGCCTTGAATGCGAGTTCGTTTAGCTCGAAAGATTCGCGTGCGAGCGTGAACTTCGCGGACAAATCGAATGGGAACGGGACGTAACGCTTGGCAGCAAACCTCACCTGCTGCCAATCGAGATTGCCAACATAGACGCCGTTCGGCTGGGAATCGTAGCGAACTGCAAACTCCAAATTCTCCCCGTCGATGGACAAGGGCACGCTTTTGTCATTGTGAACATACATGCCGTTGCGGAGCTCGAAATGGCCTATTTGAAGGTCGAAGAGCGTGGTGCGCCACGGGCGGCCTCCCGGCCGGCTGCGCGGCGTCGGGAGGTTGCTGCGGCCATCGCGATCCATGCGAATCGCGACTTCGGGCCGCTCTACGATCAACTCATTCAGCGCGATTTTCCGGCCTATCAATGAAACGATGTGAATGTCGACATTGATACGATCGGCGTGGAAGAGCGGCGTCTGGTTTGCGGCTTCTAGGCCATGAAGAGTGAGATCGTCAATTTCGACGCGCAAGCGCCAGAGGTTCAGGTAAAAGGTGCCCATTTCGACGCGAGCCCCGGTGGCCTGCTCGAGGCGCCTGATGAGTGCAGCGCGCAGCCATCTCTCGGGAAGCCCCGACTCAGCTATAGCGCCAACGAGAAGAACCGCGAGGGCAGTCCACGCCAGCGCGTGCGTCGCCCAGCGTCGCAAGCGAGAGTTCACGGGCGATCTCCCTCGAGCATAACGTCAATTTTGAGTCGCGCCCGCGTTTCATCGAGCCACTGCGTGGCCAGGTCGCTGATCGCACGCTGGACCAGCACCTCGCGAATCGTATCTTCCACTTCATCGAGAGGCGGGACGGGCTGGCCACGCGACTTCATTTGCGGGACGAACTCGCCGTCGTAGTAGCTTTCGATCTGTTTCTGGTCGACCTGAGCCGCAGGGCGAAAGCGATAGTCAAGAAAGCGAGAAAGGTAGAGCTGCTTCGCAAGCATGCGACGAATTTCAGATTCCGTAAGGCCGACGGCGGCGCAGCGATTTCCAAGACTCTCCTGCGACGGAAATCGAGCAACGAGTAGAGCGTATGCGCGGTCTACATCGTCCTGCGAAGGCTTCGGGTATTTCGCTGCCTGGGCTTCGCCGTTAACTATCCACTGGTCTCCCAATTCGCGTATTAGATCGGCGCGCGGCTTGGCATGGCCGTCGACGAGCTCCTGAAAGGCAGCCAGCTCACGCAATTCGCTCTCGGTCAGGATATCGTCCTCGATTCGCGCCGCGATCCCATCGACCGACCGCGAGGTGTCGGGAGATGTCGTAGCGGGCGAGGCGGACCCGCCGGATTGAGCCTTGGCGATGTTCGGCGCCAGACAGGCAAGCGACGCGAAACAACCGAGAATGAGAAGCAGGCGGCGCATCAGAAAATCGGTCCTATATTGAAAAAGAAGCCAAAATGCGGAATGTGAAGGGCCTGAGCAGTCATCGTGGTGGTATTGAAAACCTGGTATGCCCCAGGATTTAACTGGTAGCCGAAATCGACCCGAACCGGACCGACGGGAGTTGGATAGCGCACGCCAAAGCCGACGGTGTGCGAGAAATAGTTCAAGTCGGTGAGCGAAGGGGCTTTCCACGCGAAGGAGATGTGATTCACATCTGTGTACACATTGCCCCCATCGTAGAACACGGTTCCGCCGACACGATTGCCGACAAATGGAAGCCGCATCGGGAACCGCAACTCCTGGTTAAAGACAAGCAAACCGAGGCCGCCAATGGGAAATCCCGTGCACGGATCGCGCGGACCGGCCTGATTTAGCCCGAAGCCCCGAAGGGAAGTTCCGCCGCCGGCGAAGAGTCGTTCCGGCAGAGGGATCACGGGAAAGGTTTCGGCCGGGGCTGATTCTGTGCATTGCGATGGGTTGAACGTCGTGCTGATGCCAGTCGTGGTGCCGAATGGCTCCTCGAAGCCAAAGCGGACAGAGCGCGCAAACACGAATGCGCGACCGAAGGAATGGAAGGATGAGTTCTGGAAGAAGCCGCGAAAAAAGCTGGCGCTTGACCCGATCGCCATGATCGCGTCGCTCACGTCAATTGTATTGAACGTCCCGCGCTTGGCGTCGGCGGGATCGTCGCGGCGGTCGCGGGCATACGTGATGCCGAATCCCGAAACGAGCGTGGGCTGGCTCAGCAAAGGAATCTGTTCGGGGCTGATCGTCGATGCCAAATTTGAAGCTCTGACGCGGCGGTAGAAATACCGGTACAGCACGGAGCTTGATGGCGATAGTTTCTCGACGAGCTGGAGACCACCTTCATAGCGCGTGGACGTGAATGTGTTGATGTCCTGAGTCTTATCCGCAAACCCGGTCAATTGAAGACTCAGGTTTCGATTGCTCAGAAAGTTGTCTGCCGTGTAACCGAGTGCTGTGCGATATTCGAGCGTGCTGGCTCGCACTTTGAATGAAAGGGTTTGCGCGCGGCCAAACATGTTGGCGCGAGCGATCTCGAAAATCCCGCGTGGACTGGCGCCGATGGTCGTGCCATTCGGATTGACGGTCCCTCCGGCGATCCGCTGCACCTCAAAGCCGAAACCGTATCCGATCGTGTAGCGGTCGCCCTCGTGCGTGTCCACTACAACGGTCTTTTCTGGATCCGTGCCAGCCGGATTTTGCGGCGCAATTTGGACGCGGTTGAAAACACCGAGGTTGTAAAGCTGCCGCTGCGTTTTCGCCACGTCGCCCTCACGCAGCGGACCGTTTGGCTCAATCGCCACCTGACGGGCGATAATGTCGCGGCGCGTGAATTCATAGCCTGAAAGCAAAACCCGGGAAACTTGTACCGGGTTGCCTTCGGTGACGTGGTAAACAACTCGAACTTGATTGGCTGTGTCGCCGGGCGACACGTCCTCGCGGAACGAGACGTCCGGATACCCTGCGTTGTAGTAAAGAGCCAGCATATTATTGCGATCACTTGTCACGCCGGCTTCCGAGTAGGGCTGGCCGGAGGTCAATCCAGCGACGCCGAGCAAGTCATCGGTTTTGATGGCGCGATTGCCGTCGATCGAAAGGCTCTCGACACGCGTCTGGCTGCCTTCGACGATGTGGAATGTGACGAACAGATTGTTCTTCTTGCCACGATACTGGTCGTCCACTGACGAGCTGACCTGGGCATCCTGAAAGCCGTTCGCAAGATAGAGTGTCCGGATCGAATCGCTATCGGCACGCAGAAGTTGCTGGCTGAATCGGCCGCGAGACGCAAAGGACTCCGGTTGGAGTTGTAGCCTGCGGGCGAGAAGAGAGCTGGCGAAATAGCTGTTCCCGTCAAACGTGACGCCCGCCAGCCGGTAGTGGTCTCCGCGGGTGATGTCGTAGCTGATTACCTGTTCGCTGCGTTGCGCATCTTGTTGCGAGCGAACCTCAACGCCTGCATCGAAATATCCCTGACTCTGCAGGTAATCGCGAATGTTGCGCCGCCCCTCCTGCAAAAGATCCTCGTCGACGGCACCTTCCGCAAAGATTGGAATGAGTTTCCGCTGGCGTCCCTTGCTGAGACCCGCACCGTGGATTTCGACGCGCACTCGCGGCCCTGCAGTAACGGCAACTGTCAGCGGCAAGCGATTGGAGTTCGGGTCGTACGTTCCGACCGTGATCACGGCGGCGGCACCCAAGTAGCCCTGATTTACGAGAAACGCGCGCAACCTTTCCTTGCCGTGCGAAAGACGAGACGCGGTGATCTCATTCTTGCTCTTGAACTTTAGGCGTCTCAACAGATCCTGGTCGTGATACGCGGTATTGTTCACCAGCGTGATATTTCCTATTAGGGCCCGGGGGCCAGAATCGACGTGCACGGTTACGTCCATTTGCCGAGTGTCGTCGTGAGGCTCAAGCGCCCACGTGACTTTCGCCTGATACAGACCATCATCGCGCAACGTGGCGCGCAAACGGTCGATCGCCTCCCGCAGCGCGCTCTCGCGAAATGGGTCGCCGAGTGTGAGACGCAAGGCCGCCAGAGCCGCCGCTTCGCTCGGCGGGGATTTCAGGCCTTCGATTGTGACAATGTTGTTGTAAAAGTTGCGTCTGACGATGAAATTGACGTCCAAGCCGTACGCGCCGGAAGTGGCGGAAACGCGGATGTCGGAGTAGTCGCCCATGCGATAAATCTGTCGCAGGCTCTCGCGCTCGGACGCGAAATCAAAGGGTTTCCCGACTTCGAGAGGCAGCGGTGAAATCCTTTCGGTAACAGGTTGTCCGGATTCATCCACAACTTGAATCTTCGAGACGCGCCGGCCTTCGATCGTCAGATCCTGAGCGCGGGCGGGCGCCAACGAACAAGCGCCGCCACAGAACGCTATGACCATAGAAATCGCAGCGAGCCGAGTCCCTTGAACGCGTGCGAGCGGTGTTTTGTGCGGAAAAATCATTCGCTCCAGAAGCTTAGGAATTGAGGTTAGCACGGGCGCGTTGCCTGCCCGGCGCGAAATGGAGCTATGATTGATTATCAGGAACCATTTCATGAGATCAGATGATCGCGAGATATATTCGCGCCAGATTCTCTTCGAAGGGATCGGCGAGGAAGGCCAGGAGAGGATTCTGGCCGGAAGTGCCATCCTTGTCGGCTGCGGCGCCCTAGGAACAGCGCTGGCGGGGTTGCTTGTTCGGGCGGGAATCGGAAGATTGCGCATCATCGACCGCGACTTCGTCGAGAAATCCAATTTGCAGCGGCAGACGCTTTTTATCGAGGCGGATGCCCGTGAAGCACTGCCAAAAGCGATTGCTGCGGAGCGGCGCTTGCGAGAAATCAATTCGGGAGTGGGGCTCGAGGGGATCGTTGCAGACCTGACTCCCAAGAACGCGCTAGAAGTTCTCGGCGGATTTCCGCTCATCCTGGACGGAACGGACAATTTCGAGACGCGGTTGCTCGTCAACGACGTCGCGATCTCCCGCGGCGTGCCCTGGATTTACGCAGCAGCGGTGGGAAGCTATGGCGTAACGATGACGATTCGTCCGAACGAAACCGCTTGCCTCGCGTGCTTACTGGAAACGGGCGAGGCGAACGACATTCGCATGGGCAACGATGCGACATGCGACACGATCGGAGTGCTCGGCTCGGTAGCCGGTGTTGTCGCGTCGATCGAAGCAGCGGAAGCGCTGAAAATTCTCGCGGGAAAGCCGGAGGCTTTGCACGGACGCCTTGTTTCTTGCGACGTCTGGAGCGGCAAATTCCAGTCCATCCGCGTGCCGCGCAATCCGGATTGCAGAGCCTGCGGGCGGCACGAATTCTCCTACCTGACTGGCGATGCACAGCCGCACATCACGATGTGCGGGCGCGACTCCGTGCAGATTCACGAACGCAACAGGCGCCTCGATCTAGGGGAATTGGGGCAGCGGCTGGCCGCAATTTCCGCGACCGAAGTCCGCAACAACGAGTTTCTCTTGCGCTGTCGCATCGCCCCCTACGAAATGACGGTGTTTGCCGACGGACGCGCGATCATCAAGGGCACGAAGGATCCGACCGTGGCTCGATCGCTCTACGCGCGTTACCTTGGCGCGTAGTCTCCAAAAAGTAGTGGAAATCTAACCTACGAAACGGCGGAGGGCCGACTGCCGCATGGCAGCGCGGTCCATGTTTTCGCGGCAATTCATCAAGGTTAAGAGTGTGCTGAGGATGCGCGCTTTCAGCTCGTCAGACATCGTGACACCGCCTGTGGCGATGTGCACGAGCGACTCGCCGCGCCTTGCAATCCTTTCGACAAACTCTATTTGGCGATCATGATTCGCGTTTCCCAGCGCTGTTTCGCGGCGCATTTCGGCGCATTCCTGTTCGATGAAGAGAGTGAAATGCAAGACGCATAGGCGCTCCACAGCCAGTTCCGCTGGCACGGAAATCTTACATCCCTTTGCGGAGCAAGTCTCTGGCACGCGCCCACCCTGGCAAAGATTTTTTTAGCACCTTCTAATGTGGATTACCAGTTCAGGGTCGTGACTTGCTGCGTATCAGACAGCAGGCGTAGTGGAAAGTACTACGCACCAATGCCGTCGCCGCGGACGCATACACCGCATCGAATCGGGAGGTGTTCCTTTCTGGAACGCAACAGCTCTCACTGCGCCGCTTGCGGGACATGCTCGCCGATGCGGAATTCTGTCCAAGGACCCGCGTCCATGTCGCGCATCACGGGCGACTGCCAGGAAAATTCGGGATGATCCGCGAGAAATTTTGCGGCGTCGAAATTGATTCCGCAGGGATGGCCGAGCCGCGCAACAAAGTCCATCGACGCCGCCATGTGACTGTCCATTACCTTCCCCTGCACGGCGCCCCAAGGATCAAACGGTGGAGCGGTAGAGCCGGGAAGCGTTTCCGATTCCATGTCGCCATGCCCACAAAGCGTGCGGCGGTTCGCGCCTTCCTTCTTCGTGAACGTATCGAAATGGTCGGCTAGAAAAATCTCCGCGAGAGACGCGTCGATTTTGCCTTTGTTTCCGTTGAGGAGCTGATCCCAGCGGATTCGGCGAGCGTTGGCGCTTCCGGCCGGGTTATTGGGGTCGAAACTTGTTTCATCCTTGATGACGTCGGGATCGCTGGGAAAATTTGCGCCTGCAAAGTAGCCGTCGGAGGCGCGCCATAGCTTGGTGTGCTTGAGACCGAGTTCGAACCGGGCGATTTCGCCGGTCTTGCGATCACCCAGGAGCCAGTCGTTGGCGTAGCCGCCGTTATTTCCATCGAGCATGATCTTCACATAGCTATCGATGGAATCGGCGTACTGCATGGCCTTGCGGGCGCGCACGAATTCCGCCTTGCCGTTGGGATCCCAGCCGTGGAAATTTCCGATTGTCGTCTCGGTGATCATCAAGCCCGCGGAATTTACGCCGAAATCGTCGTCGCTGGCGATGACCCCGGGTACACCATCCATAAGAATGCGATAGCCTGTCGCCGGCACGATGTCGAACACAATTCGCCAGCGCGCGCCCTCGAGATAGGAAGTCCAATTGTTATGCGCCATCACGATGCCATGGTCCTTCGTCCAACTGCCTGTAGCAACGAACGCGCTGCAATGCTCGAACGCCTCAAGGTCCCGCGCGGACATCGCAGAGTGGATTTGCTGATTGAGCCACGGCACATAGTAGTCGGGTAATTCCGAAAAGGCGTTGAGCGCAACAATATCGTCGATATCGAGCTTCGTGCCTTTCGCGTTGATCCCGTCGACGATCCCTTTCAGCTCGAATTGATATTCGGAATCAATCTTGGGCCAGAGCATCGTGCGCGCTGCGCGACGGAAGAACTCCCAATCGCGGCCGGTGTCGTGAGTCATCTCAAGACGAATTGTGGCGAAAGCGTCCGCTATTTCCGTCGCGAGAAGGTAGCCATGCTGATAGCCGATATCGTAGGGAGTGCCTTCCAGATGGACGTAAATCCAGCCGCCACGGTCGAAGCGGTAGCCTTTGCCCTTTGTGAATTCAACGTAGCTGTCCTGGAAATTGGGAGTCGGTCGCGGCCGGGACCCGGTGGCTGCCGCGTGCCCGAGGAAATTGGGTGCGAAGAGCAGCGACGCCGCAACCAGCACGGCCATAACGATTCTCAATGTTTCGGCTGGGCCTAATCGTCGCGATGTGCGCTCAAGTAGTGGATGCATTGCCTTTTTTTCACCTGTTGGTCATGAATTCGCCGATGCCCGCGCTTACTTTCCATCCGCATGCGGCGTGCCGATCAGCTTTTCGACTAGGGGAACCGGCAAAGGTCCCTCATTGAGTACGGCGTCGTGAAACTTGAGCATGTCGAAATTCGCGCCGGCCGCAGCGTGATAGCGCTTGCGAAAAGCGAGCCATTCCCGCAAGCCCACGTAGTAGGTGGGCAGTTGCGTGGAGCTGAGCTTGGCACGCAGGAGTTTGCCTTCGGCTTCCGCCTGGGTCTGGAACGCGTCCTTGGTCATGAGTTCCATGGCCTGCTCGTCGGTCATTCCCATCGTCTGCATTCTCACATCGAGGATCGTATTCGCCAACAGGCGCAAACGGATTTTGCGCATTTCGAGCCGGAATCGCGGATCGTTATTGAGGAATCCCTCATCCATCATCACCTGCGCAATGTACTCCGCCCAGCCTTCCACATAGGCGCCATTCGAAAAGAGCGACCGCAACAATCGGCGGCGCTCAGGCTGGATGTTATTAAGATGCTCGAACTGAATGTAATGGCCAGGCAGCGCCTCGTGAATCGTGAGCCAGTACAGCACCCAATTGTTGTATTCGCGCAATTTCGATTCGACTTTCTCGGCCGGCATCGACGGATCGATCGGCGTCACCCAGTATTGCGCCTCGGCCTGCGGCTCGAGCGGAGGCGCGCTGGCGAATCCAGCGACGGAATAGATCCCACGCATGAAAGGCGGAGTCGGGATGACCTTCAGATTTTCACGCGTGTTGAGCGAGACGATTTTCTTTTCGCGAATGAATTGCTTGATGGACTCGAGGTCTGCTTCGATTGCTGACTGCAGATGGTCCGATTGCGGATGATCGTCCGAGATTTTTCCCAGCACTTCACCGATGACGCGATTCTCGCGATCGCGGCCCGCCAAATCCGAGTGATCGCTGTGCCCGGGAAACATCTGGGCGTGCATCGGAAGCGCCAATTGGAACATTTCGGCGCGCACCGCCCTTAGTTCCTCCTCAGCGGAGGCGAGAATCTCCCCGGGCGCGATCGGCGTCTCCATCACGAGTTTAAATTTCTCGCCGTAGAGGTCTTTGCCAAGACGCCAAGTAAGACGCGAGGGACGCTTGCCGAGATCGTCCCGCAGCCAGCGCGAAAAATCCTTGAGAGCGGCGATCGCGGGCGGCGCGACTTTGTCGTATCGCGCTCTAAGGGGCGAGCCAGCATCGATCTCACTAGCGACCGTATTTTGGATTAGGTCGATGTTTCCGTCGTTTTCCTGGATCGCTGTAGTCACAAAGACCGGGTCGGCATCGGAGAGATACTGCTTGGCCTGATCGAGCACGCGCGGGATTTGGCCGATTCTGGAGAGCACGTGTCCAAGCCGGACGTCCTTGGGCGCATAAGTTTGCGAGAGCGGCAAGAAAATTCCGTTGCCGATCATTTCCACGACGACGGTCGGATGGTGCCGGTAGTTCTGGATGCGATCGAGCTCGAGGAGATTGAAGCCGATCTGATCGTCAATCAGCTGCCAATCCGCAGCGTCTTCCGGATCGAGTGAAGATTGTGGCGTCTCTTTGCGGAATCGCTCGCGCCAGTCCGCGTAATATGCGCGAAGCCGCGCGTAGCCTTCGAGACTCACATCGTCGTACTCGGAATCGAGCTCGATTGTCTTGCCGGATTTTGGATCGAAGTGCTGGTGATAGCCGGCCTGTGACGCACTTACGGGCGTCAGTGCAAGCGCACCCTTAAGAAACTGATCGCTCATCTCAGCGAACTTCTGCGAGGCATCGGCAGACATGCTTTTACTCGAATCCGAGGAAACTGTGTGAGCGACGGCTGCTGCACCCGCAGAACGGACGACATCAGCGCGTTGGATAAGGAATACCAGCGAAATCAAGATCGCCGCGATTTGCAACAAGCGTATCAGTTGCATGCCTCCAACGATTCTGCCGATAGGCCGGCCTGAGACTCGTCTCACTTCTGCGGCGTCGGCGGAACATTTGGAGTTGGAGTTGGAGTTGGAGTTG